>Ga0075370_10000064_pt1 | contig 31947 bp, 26 predicted proteins | sample EndMethybrTD3035_FD_71398 | JGI IMG/M metagenome (GOLD analysis project Ga0075370, IMG submission 71398) | Populus endosphere microbial communities from Tennessee, USA - Endosphere MetaG P. TD hybrid TD303-5 | ecosystem: Host-associated > Plants > Roots > Endosphere | place: USA: Tennessee... | reverse complement strand
CTTCAGGCGATCGATATCCGCGAGTTGCCGCGTCCGCCGAAGGGCCGCGGCGCCGCTGCCTCATCCACCGACGAATGGTCGATGCTGCTCGCGCCGGCGCTGCGCGGCGAAGATGTCGGGCTGATCTCGGAGGCCGGCCTGCCCGCCGTTGCCGACCCGGGCGCGGGATTGGTAGCCGCTGCACACCGCGCCGGGCTGCGCGTGGTCGCCCTGCCCGGCCCGAGCTCGCTGCTGCTTGCGCTCGCCGCGAGTGGGCTCAACGGGCAGAGCTTCGCGTTTGTCGGCTACCTGCCAGTCGATGCCGCCGAGCGCGGCGCGCGCATTCGCGAGCTGGAAAACCTGTCGCGGCGCGAGCGCCAGACGCAGCTGATGATCGAAACGCCGTATCGCAACGAGGCACTGCTGGCTGCGCTGCTTGCGCACCTGGGCAGCAGCACGCGCGTGGCCGTGAGCTGCGGGCTGACGCTGGACAACGCGTTTTCGCGGATGGACACCGTGGCCGGCTGGAGAGCCGTGCCAATGCCGCTGCCGGCGGACCTTCCGGTCGTGTTCTCGCTGCTCGCCGGTGCCTGAAGCCGGCCCGCGCCGGATCAGGACGTCGTTTCTTCCGGGCTCGGCAGCTTCGCACCGAACAACGCTGCAACGCGCTTCTTCGGCTTGATGTAGGGCGAGAGGCCACGCGACACGGCCGGTGCCTTCGCCTTCTCCCACGCAGCCGGCTCGGCGCCTTCGGCGGTCGGCTCGTAGGGCTTGTCGAAGAATGGATCGCTCGGTGCGCGCGGCGCGGCGTAACTCGGCGCGGGGCGCGATGGAGAACGCGGGGTGCGCGCCTCGTCGCCGTCGAAGCGCGCGCGTTCGCGGTATTCGCGGCGCGGCGGCTGCTCGTCGTCGAGCTCGAGCGGCTCGAGCTCGATCTTCTTCTTGATCAGCTTCTCGATGTCGGAGATCAGCCGCGCATCGTCGCGCGCGACCAGCGTGACCGCGAGGCCCGACGCGCCGGCACGCCCGGTGCGGCCGATCCGGTGCACGTAGTCTTCGGCATTGAACGGCACGTCGAAGTTGAAGACGGCGGGCAGATCGGCGATGTCCAGCCCGCGCGCCGCGACATCGGTCGCAACGAGCACGTCGACGTCGCCGCGCTTGAATGCATCCAGCGCCTTGAGGCGCTCGTCCTGGGACTTGTCGCCGTGCAGAGCATTGGTCCGCAGCCCGTCGCGCTCGAACGAACGTGCGAGACGCGCGCAGCCGAGCTTGGAGTTGACGAACACGATCGCCTGCGACAGCGAGCGCTCCTTGAGCAGCTTCAGGACGGCGCGGCGCTTGTCGTCAGCCGTGACGCTGTAGAAGCGCTGCTCGACGTTGGTCGCCGTGGCATTCGGGCGAGCCACCTCGACCAGGATCGGGTCCTGCAGATAGCTCTCGGCCAGGCGCTTGATCTCGGTGGAAAAGGTCGCCGAAAACAGCAAGGTCTGGCGCTGCTTCGGCAGGTAGCTCAGGATGCGCTGCAGGTCGGGCAGGAAACCGATGTCGAGCATGCGGTCGGCCTCGTCGAGCACGACGTACTCGACCTGGTTCAGCACGCAGTTCTTCGCCTCGATGTGGTCGAGCAGGCGGCCCGGCGTCGCGACGAGCACCTCGACGCCGGCTTTCAGCTCGAGCGTCTGCGGCTTCATGTCGATGCCGCCGTACACGACCGCCACCCGCAGCTTGGTCTGCGCGGCGTAGCCTTTGATGTTGGCCGCCACTTGATCGGCCAGTTCGCGGGTCGGTGCGATCACGAGCGCCCGCACCGGATGGCGGGCCGGGGACATGCTGGCGTTCTCGTGCTTCAGCATCTTGTGCAGCAACGGCAGCGAGAACGCGGCGGTCTTGCCGGTGCCGGTCTGGGCCGCGCCCATGACGTCGCGGCCGGCCAGGACGATCGGGATCGCCTTGGCCTGGATGGGGGTCATCACCGTGTAGCCTTGGGCGGCTACGGCGCGCTGGAGGCTCTCGGACAGGCCGACGCTGGAGAATTCGAGAGGGACCGTCAGTTGGCTGGCAACAGCGCCCGAGTCTTGCGCCGCCGCAGTAGCGTGTTCCATCGTTGTTTCGGTCATTGCGCAATTATCGCGCATCCACGCTTGCACCTCGGGGTGGGCTCTTCGTGTCACTAGAATGCGGCCTCCGAAGAAGGAAGTGGCTGCGTTGGCCGCAACTCGAAGCTCATCCAGCATGACGGTTCAGCTCCAACCTGTGATCATGGCCGGCGGCTCCGGCATCCGACCATGGCCCCAACAGCCAACCACCGCCGAAGTGACCCACGGCGACAAGGTCATCCTGCCTAGCCAGAACCGGAGTACTTGCATCCTGCTCGGCCAGACCCGCCGCCTGTCCAATCCCGGCAAGGTGCTGCCCGAGACCATCGAAGTGCAATCGGGCACATACCTCGGTCAAGATGACATTGTGCGATTCGAAGACATGTACGGAAGAAAGTGATCCCCTTGGCTCTCATGTTCCGCTCGCTGCAGCCTCTTGTTGCAAACATCGGCCCGCTCCGCACTGCCTGCCTGGCGTTGCTGTTGGCGTTCATGGCCGGTTGCGCACAATTGCCAAACTCCGGACCCAGTACCCGGCAAATCGAAGCCAGCACGGCCGGGCCTGGTGCGGCCGCGATTCAGATCGTCGAAGTGGACGACGCCGTCACGCGCCGCCTACTCGCCCAACGCACCCAGCATCTGTTCTCCGAGACGCTCGGCCAGGCGGCAGGCCCATACGAAGGCATCGGCCCGGGTGACGTTCTCGAAATAAGCATCTGGGAAGCGCCACCTGCGACGCTGTTTGGCACGCCATCAGCCGGCGCCGGCAGCGAAGCACGAACGACTTCGTCTGCCGCGCGTGCCGTGACCTTGCCGGACCAGATGGTCGACCGCGACGGCAGCATCAATGTGCCCTTCGCCGGCAAGGTCCCCGCCGCAGGAAGAACCCTGCGCGCCATCGAAGCCGACATCGTCAAGCGACTCAGTGGCAAGGCCCACTTGCCCGAAGTGACATTGCGACAGACGCGCAATGTCTCGTCGAGCGTCACGGTGGTCGGCGAAGTCGCGAGCAGCGTACGGGTGCCGCTCACGCCAGCCGGCGAGCGATTGCTGGATGCCCTGGCAGTCGCTGGCGGCGTGCGCCAACCCGTGAGCAAGACGACGCTGCAGGTCACCCGCGGCAGTGACTACTACGCCATGCCCCTCGATGCCGTGATCCGCGATCCGCGCCAGAACGTGCCGCTACGTGCCGGTGATGTAGTGACGGCAATTTTTGCGCCGCTGAGCTTTACAGCACTAGGCGCCACCGGCAAGAACGAAGAAATCAACTTCGAGGCCCAAGGCATCACCCTTGCCCAGGCCCTGGCACGCTCTGGTGGCCTGGTCGACTCGCGCTCGGACGCGCAGGGCGTGTTCATTTTCCGCATGGAACCCAAGGTCGCTCTCGACTGGCCGCGCCAGCCCGTCGCGACCACGCCCGAGGGGATGGTCCCCGTGGTCTACCGCATCGACCTGAAGAATCCGAGCAGCTTCTTTGTAATGCAGAGCTTCGCAATCAACAACAAGGACATTGTGTATGTCTCGAACGCACCGGCAACCGAATTGCAGAAGTTCTTGAATTTGGTGTTCTCGGTCGCGTATCCAGTCCTGACCACCATCCAGGTAACGAGATAAGTGCTCTTCTTGTGCACGGACTGAGTCATGAACGAACGCGCTCGAAACCCCGAGCTTCCATCGATCGTTCGTCGCATCGCGTTCACCTGCGATTTCCTGCGCTTCTCGCTGAGCGAGCACGGGCCTCGCGGCGACCAGCCGCGCAATCTCGCGTGGCTCATGGCGCTCTTAACGGCGTCCAAGCCTTGGCGAGATCAAGGTTTGGAGATCAACCGGATCACCCCCCCCGCGGAGCCAGAGTTGTTCGCCAAGTCCTTGCACAATTCTGCTGCGGTCTCACAGTACAGCGCAGATCCGGAACTTGCCTGGGCTGAACGCTACGACAAGCTCTCGACCGACATATTCCCATCGCTGTTCGATGCCCTGTCCGGGCATGACCTTATCGTCGGCTTTGAGATGTCACCGACGATCCGGCGTTGCCTGCACGCCAGGCATTGCGCCTACATCAACTTCTACATACATCCGCTGCGCTTCCTGCGCGATCTATGCCTTGGCGCGACGACAAACGTTGCGTCGATTGGAAAATCTCTCGAGGCGCATCAAGTCGGAGAGCACGAGATTCACGAGCAGGTGGGGCGGTTTCGCGCCCTCTTTCTGAGACATCGCTTGCCTTCGTGCGCGATTCCGTCGGGCATCCCAATCCTCGCTGGTCAAACAGAGAAGGACTCGGTGCTGATCGTTGATGGGCGCTTTGCCGACTGGGCAGACTACGAGGGGACCTTGGAAAGCGCTCTGTCGGCCTTTGCCGAAGTCGTGTTCCTTGAGCATCCGTATCGGCCTACCAGCTCCCGCGTGATCGAGTACTTGCGCACCAGACATGGCAAGACTGTCATCAGTACGAATGCCAACAGCTACGGAATCCTGTTTTCCAACCCGCAGATTCCCAAGGTTGTGACATTGGCGTCTTCGCTGGGCGTCGAAGCGACGGCTCTGGGATTTCCCACGGACTTTCTGCTGTCCGATCCGCAACGAAAGTTTCTGCTCGATGACATCGAGGTGACATCAACTCCGCTTCTCGGCCACGGCGTGTTGTCTGCGTCGTTCTGGGATCACATATTGAACCGTGGCGAGAACAGCAAGGCGCCAGACGCATTCTGTCTTGGGGAAAACTACCTGCGAAACAGCCTTGACTCTTGGTCATTTCGCCCCTTGCAGAACGGACTTGCAGGACTGACCAACCGCAAGGCGTTGCTCCCGGCGGCAAGCCTCAGCGATAAGCGACGTGATGCCCTCCTGGCAGCACTCACCAGCTTTGACCCCTTGCCTCCCGTGCCCGCCGCACGATCGGTCGAGCGCGCCGCCAAAGCAGGAGTCGAACTCAAGGTCCTCGAGGGGCCGTTGCGCCTGGGTGAACGGCGAACGATTCGCCTAAGCGGCAGTGGCCCTATCCCGTATGTCGGTGGAGGCTTCCATCCCCCAGAGACCTGGGGAATTTGGAGCAATGCCTTGTCGGCCGAGTTGATGCTGCCAGTCGCACCGGACGACGTTGCTCGTGGCGCTCTGTTGCGCATCTCGTTGCCCGTCAGCGTGTATGAAGGGCTGCTCCCTCATTGCCCCGTACTGCGAATATCGGCAAACGGAAACTCGGTGGGCTATGCATTGTTCCGGCCCAGCACAACCAACTGGCAGACACTAGAGTTCACCGTCGCCGCGACGACGCCATCGTGTCGAATCTGCCTTGAGCTTTCTCAGCTTGAAAGCCCGGCATCTCTGTTGGATCCGTACGATCCTCGATGGCTTGGCATAGGGCTCGTTGAATTTGAGGTGGAGTGCATCGCGCTTGAAGGGGCCACGAAATCGCGGACGACAGTGGTCGACACCGGCGGTGTCTGGGGCCTAGATCAGCCCGTTGCGAATCCAACGACGCCTTCTCGCATTCCGGGGAATGCTCGATGACTGCCACGCGCAATATCAGTGACTGGGCATTGCAGCTGAGCGCGATCAACCGTGCCGTCGATGAGCGTGAGCGGGTCTTGCTGGCTGATCTGGATGCTTCGCGGAATCAGTGCGAACAGCTGCAGGCGCAGTTGACCTTGCTCGAGCACGTCGATGCGCGCGAGCAGGTCTTGCTGGCTGATCTAGATGCTTCGCGGAATCAGTGCGAACAGCTGCAGGCGCAGTTGGCCTTGCTCGAGCGCACAGCCTCAGAAAGCAATGTGGCGGCGGCTCAGGCACAGCAGACACTGACGGATCGACTCGCCGCGGCAACCACGGACTTGCTCGATTGCAGGGCTGCCCTTGAACAGTATCGGGAAAGGCTCGGCCGACTCGAGGAACGCTGTGAAACGCTGAACGAGAGCCTGCAGCGTGAGCTGGCGGGGGCACGCGACTTGGGACAGTTGCACGCTGCGCGCGAGGGCCATCTGCTCGAACAAATGGAGTCGGCGCGCCTCGCGTCCTCGGCCAGGGAGGCCTCGGCCACAGACAGGGCCCTGAGCATTTCCGAGTCGGCCATGCGAGAGCTCGCGGCGTTGTCGAAAGAACATGCGTCTTCGCTGCAGTCATTGAGCGATCAGCAGCGCGACCGCGAGGCAATGTTGTTGCGCGCTGCCAGTGCTCTGGAGACGCAATTGCGCGCCGACATTGCATCGCAGCGCTCAGAGGCTGATCGACTGGGAGCGGAAACCGCCGCGCTCAGGGCGGAGCTGCGCCGCGTTCAGGGCTCCTTTTGGGGGCGGCTGACGAGACGCTCCCGTAGCAGTTCGGACCTCTCCGCGTTCAATCGCGGTCATCTCTCTGCCGTACCTCCGCCGGCGGCTCCCCCGCCCGAAGCAGCGCTTGGTGCCTTCCTGCCGACGCAAACCACCATGAACTCAACACGTCAAATCACCGAATCGGTCCAATCTGCGCAACAGTTGCTCAGCTTGCAGGACGAGAGCTTCGTTCGTGCCGCATACCTGAGTATCCTGCGCCGCCCCGCGGACCCGGGCGGTTTCGAACACTATGTCGCCCAGGTACGGGAAGGCGCCGCCAAGGAGATGATCATTGCTGGACTGGCTCGGTCTCCGGAGGGCAAGTCTCGCCCCCGAGAACTACCAGGGCTGAAAGAACTGCTTCGCCGTACCAGCACTAGCAAGTACCTGTTGCAGCGGTTCCTCCGCCGCATCGGATTGAGTCATGGCCAATCGATCGCCGCCCAGCTTCGGCAACTCGACAACTCGCTGTATCGAATGACGCAGGCCAGCGCGGTGCGCTTTGATCGACTCGAGGCCGACGCTGCAATGATCAAACACCTCTTGCAAGGTCACGTCTCCTCCAAGCCAAACGGCGCCGCTCAGACGAACACGGCGACGGATCATCGACCTTCGATCGTGGCCAGTCGCATTGTCTTGCACGACGAATCCCCTGAAGGCGTCATAAGCGAGCTGTCCAGAAAGATTGCGGACTCCGCGGAAGCGTCTTTGCTCTCCCGCTAGGTCCACAACCACAAACCACAACGCGCGAACAAGCCTTCGCGCAGGATCAAGAATGCTTCTCAGCACCAGTTTTCGCGGACGCGTCTTCCAAGTCATTGAGGCCCTGGACTTTGGAGATGCAGTCTCGAACCAAGTCGTCGAAATCGATGGAATATTGCGTCGCCTCGGGCTTACCTCGGCGATCCATTGCCAGTGGTTCCACGAGGACATGCAGAGCTACTGCAAGCCCTTGTCATCACTTCAACCGACGGACGAGGACATCGTCATCCTCCATTTCGCAGGCTACTCCGAGTACGCGTTGCCATATGCGCAGAAGGTGAGGTGTACCAAGATCTGCGTGTATCACAACATCACACCCCACGAGTTCTTCGCGCCCAATACCGACATTCATGCGTTCTGCCTCAAAGGGAGAAAGCAGATTCCGGAGGTTGTTCGCGACTTCCACTTCTTCTGGGGCGACAGCCAATACAACCTTGACGAGCTGATCGCCAATGGCGCCGACCCCGCGACTTGCTCCGTCATCCCCATCGTCGTGGCACGCGCTCCGATCGTTCCGGCGCAGGACGTCCGACGAGAAAAGGGCGCCTGGCTATTCCTTGGTCGCGTAGCCGCGAACAAGGGCCACGCCAAGCTGGTCGAGTTATTTGCCAAGGTGCGCGCAGAAAGACCCGAGCTCGCTACTCGTCTCTATCTGGTCGGAAGCCACCACGAGGCCGACCCGTACTATCAACAGGTCGCCACCCGAATCAAGCGGCTCGGGATCGCGGACCAGGTCGTCCTGACGGGAAAGGTTCCCGACGCCGAAGTGGAAAGGTATCTGGCGACGGCGGAGGTCTACGTTTCGCTGAGCGAGCACGAAGGCTTCGGCGTACCGTTGATCGAAGCCGCGCACCACGATCTCCCGGTGGTGGCGCTCCGCAACACCGCGGTGGGCGAAACCATGGGGAGCACTGCATCGCTCGGGGACTCCCCGGACTCCATAGCGACCGCGATCATCAACCTACTTGGCGACCCGGCCGAGCAGCAGCGAATCCTCGCCGCGCAGAAGCGAAACGCGGCCCGCTTCACCCGGTCCGCAGTGGAAAATCACGTGCTGGACGCCCTGCACATCGCATTGCCGAGACGCTCCCATTTCAACCGAGTGTCGGTGGTCATTTGCACGTACAACCGAAGTGATCTGCTTGCGCGCTGCCTGGACTACCTGCAGTACCAGACGAACCAGAACTTCGAAGTCGTCGTTGTCAACGGCCCGTCCACCGACAACACGGAAGAGGTGCTTGCCCAGTATGCCGGGCGGATCAAGGTCGGTCGCAATCCCGAGCGAAATCTGTCCAAGTCGCGCAACATCGGAATCGAACTTGCGGATGGTGAACTCATCGCGTTCATCGATGATGATGCCCTGCCCTTCGACGACTGGATTGACACACTGCTTCGAGAGTTCTCGCGCCGCCCCTTGACGCTGGCGGCGATCGGTGGCCCGGCCTACTATGCCGGAACGCTCGACTACCAGTCGGAAGACATCGGCATCAACCGGCTTGCCGAGGCGCGAGTCAACATCGAATCCACCGCGATTGGAAGCAATGGGTGGGAAAGATCACTGCTCGGAACGAACACCTGTTTCCGCGCTGATCTGTTGCGAAAGGCCAAAGGCTTCGACGAGCAATTCGACTACTTCCTCGATGAGTCAGAGCTGTGCCTGCGTTTGCAGTTGGCTGGACACATCGTTGGCTACTGCCCGGACCTGTACCTGCGCCACGAGTTTGCTCAAAGTGAAAATCGGCGAGGCAACTACAAGTTCAACTGGTTCACGATCTGCAAGAACACGGCTTACTACATTGCCGCCTATTCAGGCTTGGCCGGCAAGGAACTGCTCGCCTACGTCGATCGGCGAATGCTTGAAGAGAGGATTCGCTATCTTGAGGCGAGCCGCGACTCGGGAGCCATATCCGCCGAAGAGTGCAAACAGCATGTAGACGCGGTGCGTGCGGGCGCTCGCCAAGGTCTGGCAGACGCAGCGGGCTTCCCTAGGACGAGAGAACTGCTGGCAGCACCTGGCAACTTCCAAGTCTTCACGTCCGCCGCCCACTACCCGCTCGTCGGCCGCGACCTGAAGGCGCTTCACATATGCATCGTGAGCAAGGAGTTCCCGCCCTTTGCGGCGAGCGGAGGGATCGGAACTCTGTACTATCACCTCGCCAGCGAGCTTCTCCTGATGGGGCACCGCGTTACGGTCATCGTGCCTGGGGAGGACAAGGCACCCCATGTCCGCGGCCGATTCGCCGTCGTCTACGCGACGCGGCACGACGTCTTCAGTGACCGCCTCGGCTCCACGGGCTTCACGAACAATATGAACTGGTCGGTCAGTGCCATGCGCGCATTGGCAGACCTGCACACGCGGCAACCCGTCGACGTTGTGGACTCGGCACTCTGGGACTGCGAAGCGCTTGCGTTGGCGTTGCTCCCCCGCAATCGACGGCCCGCGATCGTGGTCCGCCTTGTCACACCCTTTCCGGTCGTTGCACGTCTCAATGACTGGACGGTTCCGGCCCGTGACGACGGCCTCTTTCGCACTGCGGAGCAGACCTTGATCAGCCAGGCTGATGCGGTGGTCCCGATCAGTGACTCGATTGCGCGCACGATTGAAGTCGAGTATGGGATGAAGCCGGACAATCGATGGGTTCGCTCATACTGCGGCGTGGCGTACTGGCCGACGTTCGACAACAAGACTGGATACACCGACCTCGAGGAGATCAACGGCAAGAAGGTGGGCTTTGACGCCGACTCGCAATTGATCCTCTTCGTTGGACGCCTCGAAGGGCGCAAAGGGGTCGATGTGCTCTTACGTGCCGCGGCAACGATCCTCGCCGAGAATCCAAAGGCTCATTTCTTGCTCGCGGGCCGAGACGTCGAAGGCTGGTCCGGTCGGGCCGCAACCATGATGGAGCCGACTGCATTGGCGCAGGTTCACTTTCTGGGCGAAGTCAGCGACGCAACCCGCGAGAAGCTCCTTAACGTTGCGGACTGTTTGGTCTTTGCGTCGCGCTACGAGTCCTTTGGGCTGGTGCCGTTGGAGGCCTTTGTTCACGGAGTTCCTGTGGTTGCGGCACGATCTGGGGCAATTCCGGAAGTTGTGGAGGACGATGAGTCCGGCCTGCTGTATCCGGTCGAGGACCATGCATCCCTGGCCCGCCACGTTCTGCGGCTCTTGAACGACAGTGACCTTCGCGCGCGCCTTTCTGCTGGGGCCAAGGCGAGAGTGCGGAATCTGAGTTCACGCAATTCTGCAATCCGGGCCGTTCGCTTGTACGCCCAGCTTTCGCTGCAGCGCCCCGATCGCCCGAACTAGGGCGAGCGACAACGGGCAAGTCAAAGGGCTCAGCGTAGCCATCTGCCATCCAAGTACATAGGAGATCTCTTCGATGAATACAAGCACCAGTTCGGCATTCTTGGGGCGGCCAACCCTCAACGAAATTTCAAGCCAGGCCTGCACGGCCGATCAGTTTCGCGAATCGCACTATGTGCGGCTTTCAAGGGAAATCACGCAGGAACCAAGGTTTCATCGCAAGCAGTGGGAGTACATCTACATCCTGAGAGCCCTCGAACAGTTCGGCCTGATGAAGCCGGGTGTGACGGGCATCGGATTTGGTTGCGGCAAGGAGCCAATCGCCGCGGTGATGGCCAAGCAAGGGTTGCGCGTCACGGTAACCGACATCCCGCCCATCCAGAGCGCCGACTCGCACTGGGGTAGTCAGTCCGTGATGGACCTTTTCTATGGAGGCATTTGCTCAGAAGAGCAGTACCGGAAGCAGGTCTCGTTCCGCGCAGTGAACATGAACGAAATTCCGGACGACCTCGGAACCTATGACTTTCTCTGGTCGTGCTGCGCGCTCGAGCACCTTGGCTCGCTGCAGGCTGGCATGGATTTCATTGTGAACTCGACGAAATGTCTGAAGCCCGGTGGACTGGCGATTCATACGACCGAATTCAACGTGTCCAGCGACTTCGAGACAATGGAGTCACCCGGCCTCTCCCTGTATCGCCGGCTAGATTTTGTCGAGCTCCAGAATCGGCTTTGCGAGTTGGGTATTTCGACGCTTCCAATGAACTTCTACACAGGCAACCTGCCGGAAGATAAGTATGTCGACCTGCCGCCCTATGAGCAAAAGGTTCACCTCAAACTTCAAATCGACAAGTACGTCCTGACATCGTTCGGTTTGGTTGTGCGCAAGAACTGACGGCAGGCTCAATCGACAGCACCACCAACCCGCCAGATCGGGACCCTTGACAATCACGCCCTGCGGTCAACCGCGACAAGTCAACCCATGAAAACTGCAATCATTACCGGCGTCACTGGCCAAGACGGCGCCTACCTGGCCGAACTCCTTCTCGCAAAGGGCTATCAGGTTTACGGCACGTTCCGCCGCACCAGTTCGATCAATTTCTGGCGGATGGAAGATCTGGGCATCGACAAACACCCGAACCTTCGCCTGGTCGAGTTCGACCTGACCGATCTGAGCACATGCATCCGCTTGCTGCAGATGAGCGGCGCCACCGAGGTCTACAACCTGGCGGCACAGAGCTTCGTCGGAGTGTCGTTCGAGCAACCGATCACCACTGCCGAGATCACCGGCGTGGGTGCGGTCAATTTGCTCGAGGCGATCCGCATCGTCGACTCAAAAGTGCGCTTCTATCAGGCCAGCACATCCGAGATGTTCGGCAAAGTGCAGGCGATTCCGCAGGTGGAGACAACGCCCTTCTACCCTCGGAGTCCCTACGGCGTCGCAAAGCTCTACGCGCACTGGATGACGATCAACTACCGCGAGAGTTACGGCATCTTCGGCAGCAGCGGCATCCTGTTCAACCACGAGTCACCTCTGCGCGGCCGCGAGTTCGTGACTCGCAAGATCACGGACGGCATGGCAAAGATCCAGCTCGGCAAGCTGGACGTTCTGGAGCTTGGGAACATGGATGCCAAGCGTGACTGGGGCTTCGCGAAGGAGTATGTCGAAGGCATGTGGCGCATGCTCCAGGCGGACAGGCCCGATACGTATGTGTTGGCCACCAATCGCACGGAGACCGTTCGCGACTTCGTCTCGATGGCCGCCAAGGCAGCAGGCTTCGAGTTGGCGTTCAACGGCTCGGCGGAGAACGAGGTCGGAGTCGACACCCGGACAGGCAAGACCCTCGTGCGCGTGAATCCGAAGTTCTATCGGCCCGCCGAAGTGGAACTGCTGATCGGCAACCCCGAAAAGGCCAAGCGTGATCTGGGTTGGGCACCGAGCACTACGCTCGAGCAACTCTGTCAAATGATGGTCGACGCCGACTTGCGTCGCAACCAGGCTGGGGTTTCGTTCTGAACCTTCGACGCAGATGCGACACCACGCTTGAGGATCACGATGATGTCGAAGGTATTGGTTACCGGCGTCGACGGATTCACTGGTCGCTACATGGCAATCGCGCTGGCCGCGCAAGGGCATGCGGTCCATGGCCTCGTGCACAAACTGCATGGCCAATCGGTGCCGGGGGTGACGGAGTTCCACGAAGCCGACCTCGCTGACCCGATGGCGGTGCTCGGTGTGGTGCAGCGCGTGCAACCGCATAAGGTCGCTCATTTGGCAGCCATCGCCTTCGTCGCACACGGCGATGCGCACGCCATGTACACGATCAACCTGCTGGGCACGCGCAACCTACTGGAAGCTCTGATCACCGCCAAGACAGCGCCAACCTCCGTGCTGCTCGCCAGCAGCGCCAATGTCTATGGCAACGCTACGGAAGGGGTGCTCGACGAGCAAACGCCTGCGGCGCCGGCCAACGACTACGCAGTGAGCAAGCTCGCGATGGAGTACCTTGCGCGCCTGTATGCCAGCCGACTCCCAATCATCATCAGTCGCCCGTTCAACTACACAGGCGTCGGCCAGGACGAGTCGTTTCTGTTGCCAAAGATCGTGGCGCATGTTCAACGCGCGGCACCGACGATCGAGCTCGGCAACCTGCACGTGGCGCGCGACTTCTCTGACGTGCGCATGGTCGTGCAGGCCTATCTGCGCTTGCTGGAGACACCGGCAGCGGTCAAGCAGACCTTCAACGTCTGCTCCGGCAAGGCATATACGCTTACCGAGGTGCTGGACTTGGTGCGCGAGGTGTCTGGCCGGGACTTCAATGTGCAAGTCAACCCAGCATTCGTGCGCCCCAACGAAGTGAAGACGCTGCTGGGCAGCCGGGCAAAGCTCGAAGGTTGCATCGGCAAACTCGATTCCTTCGAGTTGCGAGAAACCCTGCGGTGGATGCTTTCCGAGAAGTACACCGCGGGTTAGCGTGTACCTCAGTGCACCTGAAAACGGCTAAGGAAGGTCTGCACAGCTCGCCCGCGCACCACCCGAAGGCGGAGACCGGCCGCCCGCCGTTTGGCATCGGGACGATGCTGCGCATCCAACTACCTGCAGCGGTAACTCGGGACGAGCGATCCGGCGATTGAAGGCCACCGGCGTCTTCGGCACCGTTGATCGCGCGCGGGCGGGTGCGCTTCGGTCTCGAGCACGTCTGCCGACTTCTTCGAGCGCAACGCGACTTTGATCCAGCACAATGCGAGTAGACGCAACAGAAGGGATGGCGCGATGAATTTGGCGCAGCTCGAAGCAAGGATTGCGGAACTGGAACGAAGGTTGGCAGACGTCCCGACGCGAGAGGCGGTGAAGGGCATGCTGCGCGACAGCATCTACCAGCCGAACCTGGATCACCCGACGCTGCCTACCGAAGCGCCCTTTATGGCGTACTCGAGTTGCCACACAGGTGACTTTTTCCATCCACGGTTTGCTCAGCTCTGCAAGCTGATCGGCACACGGCCCCTGTGGCACCGCAAGCAGTGGGAGTACATCTTCATCCTCCACCACCTGGAGCGCGCCGGCATGCTGGCTCGTGGCCGCCGCGGCATTGGCTTCGGTGTCGGGCAGGAACCCTTGCCATCGGCCTTCGCGCTGCTCGGCGCGCACGTGCTCGGTACCGACGCTCCGAACGATATCCGCGAGGCTGGCGGCTGGACGATCAGCAAGGAGCACTCCGCATCGCTCGATCAGATGCGCTTTCCGTGGATCGATGAGCGCACGTTTTACGAGCGAGTGACGTACCTGCCGGCGGACATGAACAACATCGATCCGGCGCTCAGTGACTTCGACTTCACCTGGTCCTCGTGTTGCCTGGAGCACCTCGGCACCCTGCGCAAGGGTCTGGACTTCATCATCAACAGCGTGGAAAGGTGTTTGCGCCCGGGTGGCGTTGCAGTGCACACCACCGAGCTGAACCTGTCCTCGAGCCATCAGACCATCGAGGAAAGCAAGGAGACGGTGCTCTACCGCCACAGCGACCTCGTTGGTTTGGTAGACGAATTGCGCAGCCGCGGCCACGCGGCCGAGCCGGTCCTGGTCGGTCCGACTGCCCACGCGCTCGACTTCCACGTCGACGTGCCACCGTACAGCCAGGCGCCGCACCTTCGCTTGAAGCTGGCCGGGTACGTGACGACCTCGGTGGGCGTGGTGGTGAAGCGCGGCGGATAGAGGGCAGATCGCCAGCAGCACACTGCTAACGCTCTAGCCCCTTCAGGAACTCCCGCCACTGCGGCAAGACGCTCTCGGGCAAGTAGCGCGCCGCGATTCGAGCGCCGGCAGTGACCAACTCGTTCCGGCGCGCGACGTGGGCAGGGTCGATGACACGAGCAATGGCGGTCGCCGCGTCGACCGACGAATACGGGCTGAAGTATTCGGCTGCATCGCCGTACACCTCGCGGTGAACCGGAATGTCGGAGGCCGCCACGACGCCGCCGGAGCGCATGGCTTCTACGCCGGCGTAGCCGAAGCCCTCTGCAAAACTCGGGCACACGGTTGCGCATGCGTGTCGATACAGCAAGCGCAGTTCGTCCGCCGGCACACCCGAGAGCAGCAGCACGTCACCGCGTTCGACCCAGAACCGCATGCGATCTACGATCGCCTCGTGATCCCATCCGAGTGAGCCCACGAAGACCAGCTTGAGTTTCGGGTGGGCGTCGTTGCGCAATTGCTCCCAGGCCTCGACAAGCATTGTGTGGTTCTTGCGCGGCTCCAACGTCGAGACCATCAGCAAGTAGTCGAAGGTGACTTCATTCACGACGGGAAGCGAGCCACTTGCCGCCGACGCACCATGAACGACTGCGTTGAGCCGCCTGGCAACGATCTCCGGCGCTCTTCGCGGCGACGATTCTTCGGCGAAGTAGTGATGCGACAGCATGCACGGAATGGTGACTGTCCGTGCCTCGACCTCGGGGAAGACCGCAAGCAGATCGCGCCGCGTGGCGTCGGAACAGCAGGCAAAGTATGCGCCGCTCGCCACGTTGCGCCGAAGTGCTTGGTAGTGCATCGCCTGGTGACGAGCCTTGTTGATGATGGTGTGCGGCATCATCAACGGCACCGCATCGAAGTAGCGCACAACGAGCGTCGTCCCGTCGGCCACGGTCGCCGGGTAGGGCGTTAGCGCGAGCATCGCGTCGACGCCGCGAGTGTCGAGCCGCGGGTAGACCGCGTGACCCAGCTTGTGGGTCGCGAGGCCGCACGCGTGCATCGCACCGTAGGGAGCTCGGGCGACTCGAAACTTCGACCCAGTGACCTGCGCGAAGTCTTCGACAGGCAGCGTCTTTGCGAAAAGCATGCGCCATGCGAAATCACGAAAGTGCACCGCGTCGAACCAAGTCAGCGTTTGGCGCTTCCCCAACAGGCTGCGCGTCAGCAGAGCAACGAGCGCTGTCAGACGGACCACCCGACTCAAGATTCTGGCAGCGAGCCTCCGGCGCTCCACCGGCGGCTGAAGCGACACGACCACGCGCGAGAGGCGATCGATCCGCTCGTCTTCCGGCAAGCTTCGACTCGATCCCGGAGCGTCCGGAAGGCCTGCGACCAGGAACCGATCGCTGCTCTGGATGAGGCCCTGCACTTCGACCCCATCGAGCTGACCAAGGGCTCGGAACAGCAGGCGAGTTTCTTGAGGTATCCCGGCATGGCCCTCGAGCGCCGGGCGCAGTTCGACGAGGATTCTCAATTCAGGCCTGGCCAGGACGTGCAAAAAGGGCGGCAGAGATCGCGCTCATAGCGTGGCAGTCTCATAGAAGGCGTAGGCCTCGTCGATGGTAGGAAACGGGTGCAGCTTTCCCTGATGCAGAACGCACGCACTTTCGCAGTGGCGTCGAATCTCGTTTGCGTCATGCGAAACCAAAATGAAAGCGCGGTCCTTGCGCTTGACGAAAAGCTCATTGTGGCAACGCTCGTGAAATCGCGAGTCACCGACCGCCATCGTTTCGTCAATCAGAAAGCAATCGAACTCAACTGCCATCGACAGCGCGAATGCCAAGCGCGTCGACATACCCATCGAGTAGTGCGCAACCGGCTCCTTGAAGTAGACACCCAGTTCGGTGAAGTCTTCGACGAAATCGACCTTCGTCCGGTAGTCCACCCCGTAGATGCGGCACACGAACTTCAGATTGTCCAAGCCCGTCAGGTGCGGTTGAAACGCACCGCCGAACGCGAGTGGCCACGACACGCTCATGCCGCGATGAATGCGGCCCGCGGTGGGTTGCTCGGCACCGGCCAGGATGCGGATCAAAGTCGACTTGCCGGCGCCATTGCGGCCCAAGATGCCGACGTTGCGTCCGCGCTCCAGACGCAAGTTGACCCCATCGAGAATAGTTCTGCGGCCGAGCCGGGTGTTGTACGTCTTTCTGACGTTGTCGATCAGGATCATGGTGGCTCGACACGGCGACCGGCATCCCGCACCAAGAGCAGGCCAACCAAGGTCAACAGGAGGCAGCACAGCGCCATGTAGCTCGCGTCATAGTGCGTGCGCACGGCATCACCGAAAAAGCCCTCGCGAACCATTTCAACGCCGTGCACCATGGGGAGAAGCAGAACCACGTCCTGCCCGCGCTGGGGCAGCCACTCGACCATGAAAGCGGCGCCGGACAATGGGAAGAGTAGGTACGATGTCGGGTGCCAGATCCGATCGACGAGTTCGGAGTACGCCGTCGCGGCCCCGAGGACCATACCTAGGGCCGCACCGAACCAGGCCAGCATCAACCAGCCGCCGATGACTTGAAGCAAGTCGATCGGGGGCGAGATGACGTTGATGCTGATGAAGAACAGCGAGAGCAGCGTGAACGACGCCGTCGTCCCCGCCAACTCCAGCATGATGCGGGTGATGAACACATCGATCACCTGAACATTTCGATGAAACAGCAGGTTGAAGTTGTGGATGAGGGCGCTGTTGCATCTGCTGGCCGTGTTGCGCCACATCAACACCGATGAGTAGCCCGTTATGGCGAACGCCACGATCGGCAAACTGGAGCCATGGTTCAAGCCCGCCGCCGTCCACAGCGCAGAGACACCGAGCGTGAACAACGCGGGCTCGGCGATCAGCCACAGGACACCGAGGTTCTCTCGACCGTAGCGTGTAATAACCTCGCGCATCATCAGCGCTTGGATCACACGCCACTGAACCCGAAGCGACTTCAGGAACGACCCCGGCGCCGGTTCCATCGCGAGCCGCTTCAATCGCTGTGCTCCTTGACGCTGGCAACCACCAAGCTGGCGACACCCCAAAGGATCATGCCAAGCAGCAGCACGGTGAAAATGTTGCGAATCCGCCGCGGCTCCAGCGCCTTGTCAGGCAGATTGGGCTGCACCAGCCGTTCCAGGTAGAGCTGCTTTCGGTTCGCCTCATTGCGGGCCGACTCCAGAGAAGCCAGCGCCGTGGCGAGCTGCCGCTCGGCAAATGTCTTTTCGAGAAGCAGCCGGTCGTAGACGGTGGACTTCGATGTGAATGACCCCTCGGCCCCAGCGACCTTCGAACCCTCGGCGCCGATGGTCTTTCGCAAGCCCTCGACGCGGCTCTTCAGTGACGGGATCTGAGGATTGTCGGGCGAGAGCTGGCGCAACTGAGCCAGCTGCGCTTCAGCGCTGAGCAGCTCTTCCTGCAACTTGGCCACGCCTTGCAACTGCAGCGCCGACTGGCGATCGGGGTCGAACAGCGATTGCCGGCCGCGGTAGCCCGACAGCGCCGCCGCAGCCGTCTTCGAACGTTCCTCGGCCGCCTGCACCTCCTTCTGCGCCACCTGAATCAGGTCCTGCCGGCTGCGCGTGTTCAGGTTGTTGACAAGCCGTTCGCCCATCTGCAGCAAGAGATCATTGATGTCTCGAGCGTCCTTCGCCGTGTAAGCGCGCGCATAGAGCGTCGTGATCGACGACACGGTGTCGTAGTCGATGGCTACGTACTTGCGGTAGTGGCGATAGAACGCTTCGAAGCTGTCATCCGGGCTCGGGCCAGGGAAACGGTTGATCCAGTCGACGTGCGAAGATTCGAAGGCCTTGCGCACATGCAATTGCTGATCGAGCTCGTGCAGCGCGTCGCGAGACAGCACGTAATCGTGTACGGAGTACGTGTCGTCCTGGGACCGCGAGAAGCCGGTGCCCTGCAGCAGCGAACCCAGCCCACTACTGATGGACTGGCGCTGCGGGTTGCGCACCACGAAGCGCGACTCCGAGATGTACACGTCCGATGCGATCACGCCGTAGTACAGGCAGGCCAACAGCGTGGGCAGCAGCACCGTGACCAGGAAGATCACGTTGACGCGCCGCGTCAGGGACCGCCACAGACTCGTCGGCTCACCGGGACTTGCCGGCGGGGCAGTTTCAAGGGTCGTTTCCAAACACAGTTCCTGTTTCTTCAAATCTTCTGCAGCAGCGAGCTGGCTGCCTGGCACTCATCAAACGGGGCCATGCGCAAACCGGCACGCCCTTCTAAGACGAACCCAGGCGCATGCCGGAGCGCCGACTCAGCAACTCGGCGTAAAGCGCCTTCGTGCTGCGAACCATCGTGTCGGCACTGAGACACTGCTCGTAACGATTCCTCGCCGCCTCGCCGAAGCGAGCTGCGCGGGATTTGTCGGTGCCGATTCTAGTGACTGCCTCGGCCAGGGCCGCCGCGTCGCCCACCGGGACGTTGAGCCCGGTGACCTCGGACTGGTTCACCCACGGGACTGCGGAGCCAGGGATCTGTGTGGCAATGACAGGCTTGCCCATGGCCATCGCCTCGAGCAGGACGACACCGTAGGCCTCGGCGCGCTGCGTCGAGGGCAGGCAGAACATGCTGGCCGCCTCGAAGTAGCTGGCCAATTCATGGCTCGGAATCCGGCCGACGAAGTGGATGCGGCCGGCCAGGCCGCGCCGGTGCGCTTCCGTCTGATAGTGCTCGAGCAGTTCGCCGCCCCCGCCGACGACGATCACGCAGTTGTCCGGGATGCTCGCGGCGGCATCCATCAGCACGTCGAACCCCTTGTAGTAGGTCATGCGGCCGAGCGAAAACACGATGTCGCGGCCACCGAAGCGCTCGCGTATGCGCCTGACCTTTTCCGGCTGCGACATCCCCCGGTGGTCGCTGATCCCGATCGGAATCACGACGGTCTTGTCCTTCCACGGATGCAGCCACAGCGACGACCGTGCGTAAGGTTCGGAGGTAGCGATGATCGCATCGGCGCGGCGCAACAGCCACTGTTGCAACGGCTGGTAGAGGCGCAGCGCGATGCGCTGCCGGATCACATCGCTATGCCAATGCACGACGACCTTGGCGGCGGGCCGCGCCGCCCACAGCGCCAGCGCGGCCATCGGGTCCGGCATGTGAACGTGAATCACGTCGTAGGCGGCCGCCATGCGCCGGGCCCGGGTGACGAGCGCCGGCGAAATCGAGGTCGACAGAAGCGTTCCCAATGAACCGGCACGTGTGATCGTGCCCCCCTCCTCCGTCCGATCGTGACGCGTGCGGCGCTCAGTCCCCGCGCAGAGCACGTCGACCTTGACTCCGAGGCGGCCCAGGCCCTGCGTCAGTTCGAGGACCACGGTCTCGATGCCCCCGGTCACGGGCGCATAGAACTTGGTGAGCTGCAGGATGTTCATCGGTCTGTCGGGATGGTCCGATCGCTCGTGCCGAGATGCTGGATCAACACTCGGGCGGCTGCTTCCCAGCCGAAGTCCTGCACGTGCTTCGCCCCGCGTGTGCGCAATTGCTGACGCAGTTCGGGCTCATCGAAAAGCCGCATCATCGCCGCACCTATGGCGGCGGGCGAATGCGGGTCGAAGTACAGCGCCGCCTCGCCGCAGGCTTCCGGAATCGACGCGGCAGTCGACGCGGCCACCGGGCATCCGCATCGCATCGCTTCGAGCGGCGGCAGGCCGAAGCCCTCGTAGACCGAGGGGAACACCAGCCCAAGCGCCGACTCGTACAAGGCCTTGAGCTCCTCGTCCGACGCTGCTCCAGCGCGGACAATGCGCTCGCCATCGACAGGCCGCGGCTCGGATGCAAAGACCGCATCGTTCGTACCCCCGACGATCACGAGTTGCGCATCACACCGTGCCGGGAGGCCGGCAAATGCAGCCAGCAGCGCTCGGAAGTTCTTTGTCGGGTTGGAGCTTCCCACCGCGACGAAGTACCCCTGCGGCTGCAAGCCGAGACGCGGCAAGGTCGCCTGGTCTGACCGAACCGATAGCATGTGATCACCGCTCCCGTGCATCACCGCGACGCGTGCCGGCGAAATACCCAGGCAGGCCGTCAGCCGGCTCTTGGAAAAGACCGACACCGTCAGCAACAAGCGCGTGCGCCGCGCGATGTGCCGAAACACAAACCGGTACCAAGCGCCAAATGCAGGCGTGAAGGCTTCGGGGCAGTCGAACACCGCCGCGTCGTGGAACGTGCAGACCTGCCGGCGCTTGAACAGCGGCGCCGCCCCGGCCAGGTTGAGCAGCACTGTGCCGCGCGCGACCAGCGGCAGCACGACCTGTTCCCAAAAATGCAGATTCTGGGCAGCACGCCAGCCGACCTTGCGAACCTCGATATGGCGCAGCTCCGGCACAACGGCATTCAGCGGACAGAGCAGCACCCAATGCACGCCGTCTGCAACGGGGGTAACCGATGACAGCCAGCGGTCCAGCGCCAGCACGATGCAGCGGGCCGAGCGTTGGACGCCGGTGGTCCGCTGTGCCGTGAATTTGCCGTTGATGAAGACGGTCCTCATGTGACGCCGCGTGCGCGCAGGGCAGGGATAATGGCGCGCGAACGCCGACGGCCATCCATGCAATTCCTCATTCTCAGTTTCTTGACCTCCTGCGTTGTCAGCCTGCTCGTCGTGCGTTCGGCCGGAGCGCACGCCAAGCTGTCGGCTGACCACAACATGACGGGGCCACAGAAATTCCATTCGCATCCGGTGCCGCGCGTCGGAGGACTCGGCGTTTTCGTGGGCGTGCTTGCCGGTGTGTTGTGGGCGCACAGATCCGACCCAACGGGTGCCCACACGCCGTGTCTGCTGTTGCTGTCCGCGATGCCAGCCTTTCTCGCGGGCCTGGTCGAGGACATGGCAGGCAACATCCGTCCGCGCGTGAGACTGCTGCTCATCGCCGTGTCCGCCGGGTTGGCGATCTGGCTGCTGGGCGCGGTGATCGTGCGCACCCACATCCCTGGCCTCGAACTGCTGATCCAATGGTACCCACTCGCCGTTGCGCTCACGATATTCGCCGTGACCGGCGTGGCAAACGCGGTCAACATCATCGACGGGTTCAACGGGCTGGCTTCGATGTGCGCGCTGTTCATGCTGCTGGCGACGGCCTATGTGGCGTATCAGGTCGGCGACCTGTCGATCTTCACGGCCGCGCTGATCATCTCCGGTGCGGTGCTGGGCTTCTTCGTGTGGAACTATCCCGCCGGTCTGATTTTCCTCGGTGACGGTGGCGCCTATCTTCTCGGCTTCACGCTGGCGGAGCTCAATATCCTGCTGCTGCATCGAAACGCGGCAGTCTCGCCGATCTTTCCGCTGCTGTTGTGCGCCTATCCGATCTTCGAAACCGTCTTCACGATCTACCGGCGTCGAGTCGTTCGCGGAGTAGCCGCCGGCGCGCCGGACGGAATCCACTTGCATACCCTCATCTACCGGCGCGTCATTCGGGCAGCGTTCAGGGACGATTTCGATCAGCGCAAGATCGCTCGCAATTCGATGACGTCGCCATATCTCTGGGCGCTGTGCCTGCTGTCGGTGATTCCGTCGGTGCTGTGGTGGGACAACACGCCGGTGTTGACCTGTTTCCTGTTCCTGTTCATGGCTTCGTACGTGCTTCTCTACTGCCGCATCCTGAAGTTCAGGACGCCGAAGTGGTTGATGATCCGCCGCTGACCGCTACAACGGCCGATACTCCGGCACTTGCGCCTGCAGCCACTGCCTGACGAATTCGTCGGAACGTACCGCGACGTCGTCGCTCAACACGGCGTGCAAGTCGGCGAATGCACGATCTCCCGATCCGTTGATGATCGCGGCCCGGAGCCTCGGGTGCGCCGTGCTCACCGTTCGGTCGGCGTCGGCCAGCAGTTCCTCATACAGCTTCTCGCCCGGCCGCAAGCCGCTGAACACGATGCCGATCTCGCCTTCGCGGTGCCCTGACATGCGGATCATCTGCCGTGCGAGCTCGACGATCTTCACCGGCTCGCCCATGTCGAGCACCATCACCTGCCCGCTTTGCGCCATTGCGGCCGCCTGCAGCACCAGCCCCACCGCCTCGGGGATCGTCATGAAGTAGCGAGTGATATCCGGGTGCGTCACCGTCACCGGCCCGCCTCTGGCGATCTGCTCCTTGAACTTCGGAATCACGCTGCCGCTCGACCCAAGCACGTTGCCGAACCGCACTGCGCAGAACCGGGTTGCATGCCCTTGCGCCGCCATGTGCCACAGCACCATCTCCGCGGCCCGCTTGCTGGCACCCATCACGTTCGTCGGATTCACCGCCTTGTCGGTCGAGATCAGCACGAACCGCTCCGCGCCGCATTCAGCCGCTGCAGTTGCAGCATGCCACGTGCCGAGCGTGTTGTTCTGCAGCGCTGCCCACGCGTTCTCCTCTTCCATCAGCGGCACGTGCTTGAACGCCGCCGCATGAAAGACGAGTTGCGGTCGGTACCTCGTGAACGTGCTGCGCAAGTGCTCGAGGTTCTTCACGTCGCCCATCAGCCTCACCAGCGGCAGGTGCGGATGCAGCTCGCCGAGCTGCTGCTCGATCTGGTACAGCGCGTACTCGCTCAGTTCGTACAGAACGATCCGCGACGGGCCGTAGCGCGCGATCTGCCGGCACAACTCGGAGCCGATCGAGCCACCCGCGCCCGTCACGAGCACGGTCTTGCCCGAGATCAGCTCGGCGATGCCCGCTTCGTCGAGCTGGACCGGTTCGCGGCCCAACAGATCCTCGGGCTCGATGCTGCGGACGCGCTCGATGCGGGCACTGCCGTCCTGCAATTCGCTGGCCGAAGGAACCGTCAGGACCGGCAGGCCGGTGCTCGACGCCTCTTCGATCGCATGCCGCCGCTGCGCTGCGGTCGCTCCCGGCAACGCGACGATGACGTGCGTCGCTTCGCCGCGCACGCGCTCCGACTTGATCTCGGCTATCGGCCCCAGCACCGCCACGCTGCCGATCCGGGCGCCGTGTTTCGCCGGGTCGTCGTCGAGCAGCCCGAGCACGATCCAGCCCTGCTGATGGATGGTCGCGAGCAGCCGCTTGGCTGCTTCGCCCGCACCGATCACGATTGCGCGTCGCACCTCGGCGTCGCTGCCGGTGATGCGCGACCGTGCGTGCTCGTACAGCATCCGATACGCCACGCGAACCATGCACAGGCCGATCAGCGCGATGAAGGGGTGCAGCGCCAGCACGGCGCGCGGCACCTGAACGAGCTGTGCCATCAGGACAACCACCGCACAGAGGGCTCCGCCGATCATGCACGCCACCGTCAGCCGCTTTACCTCGCCGAACCCTGAAAAGCGCCACATGCCGCGTGGAATGCCGCCGATCACGAACACGGCAAGGTAGGTCGCGACGACCCCGGCCAACACCCATCCGTCATAAGCCGGCCGTGCGTGCAGCCATCGTTCGAAGCCCAACCGGAACAGGTAGGTCGCGTTCCATGCCAGCGCGATCACGATGCCGTCGATCAGCAGGGACAGCGGCTGGCGATGCGCCCGCACACGCGCCAAGGCGCGGTCAAGGCGGTGCCAGACAGTCGGGAGGTCGTTCATCGATTCACCGTGGGGCGCGACCGATCGAATCGGCAGCCGGTCGCCTGAACCAAAGGGTCCGCACGGTGGCACCGATCAGGCAGAGGTCGGACCACATCGAACGGCGATCGACATACTCCGCAGCGTAGCGCAGCTTGGCCGGCATCACGACGTCGACGTACGTGCGCTCCGGGTCGGTGGCTCGCGCAAGCAGCTCGTTCTCCTCGCGATACTCGATCGAGGCCCGATCGGTCATGCCCGGACGCACGCTGAGCACCTTCTCGCGCAGCGCGTCCGGATACAAGGCCACGTACTTCGGCACCTCCGGCCGCGGGCCGACCAGGCTCATGTCGCCGACGAGCACATCCCACAGCTGCGGCAGTTCGTCGAGCTTGGTTCGGCGCAACAGCTTGCCGGCCCGCGTGATGCGCGGATCGGCGCCCACCGTGATCTGCAGCGCGCCGCTCGAGCCACTCTGGCTCATCGTGCGGAACTTGTGAATTCGAAAGTGCCTGCCGAACCGTCCGACACGCTCCTGCCGATACAGCGCCGGCCCCGGCGAATCGAGGCGGACCCACAACGCAATGCCAAGCAGCAACGGGCTCAGCAGCACGAGCCCCAGAGCGGCCGACACCAGATCGAAAAGTCGCTTGGTCATGCGCTCGGGCAGCCATCACTTCGAGAGCGCGGCACGCACGGCCTCAACGACACGGTGCACGTCATCGTCTCTCATCCGCGTGTACAGCGGCAGGCTCAGCATGCGCCGGTACGCGCGCTCGCTGTTCGGAAACTGCTCGGGGCGCAGCGCATACCTGTCGCGCCAGTAGGGCTGCAGGTGCAGCGGGATGTAGTGCACGCTGCAACCGATGCCGGCCGCGAACAGCCGCTCGATCAGCGCGTCGCGCTCGAGCGGCGCCGCATCGCCGAGCTGCAGCACATACAGATGCCATGCGTGGCTGTCACCGTCCTTCGGCCGCGGCGGCGTGATCACGGGCAGCGCGGCGAGTCCCTGGTCGTACAGAGCGGCAAGCTGCTCGCGCCGCCGGTGAAACGCCTGCGCCCGCTTGAGTTGATGAATCCCGAGCGCCGCCGCGATGTCTGTCAGGTTGTACTTGAACCCCGGCGCGACGATCTCGTAGTACCAGCTCGGCACCTTGGCCGTGAACCGGTCGAACGCGTCGCGGCTCATGCCGTGCAGCCGCATCGTGCGCATGCGCTGCGCGAGCGCGGCATCGCGCGTCACGACCATGCCGCCCTCGCCGGTCGTGATGGTCTTGTTCGCGTAGAAGCTGAACACGGTGACGTCGGATTCGAGGGTGCCGATCAGGCGCCCCCCGCAGGTGGTCGGCAGGGCATGGGCTGCGTCTTCCACCACCTTCAGCCCATGCCGCTTCGCGATCGCGAGCAGCGCCTGCATGTCGGCGGCGAGCCCGGCGTAGTGCACCGGCAGGATCGCCTTCGTGCGGGGCGTGATCGCCGCTTCGACGAGCGTCGGGTCGATGCACAGGGTATCCGGGTCGATGTCGACCAGCACCACGTCGGCACCCAGGTAGCGCGCGACCTCGGCCGTCGCGGTGAAGGTGTGCGTCGTGGTGATCACCTCGTCGCCCGGCCCGATGCCCAGCGCCTCGAGCGCCAGATGCAGGCCGGCCGTCGCCGAATTGACGGCGAGCGCCTGCAGCGCCGCGTCGCCGAGGAACTCGACGAAGTCTTCCTCGAAGCGCTTGGCCTTCGGCCCGGTCGTGACCCAGCCCGAACGCAGCGTGTCGACGACCTCTGCAATCTCTTCTTCGCCAATCTCTGGCAGCGCGAACGGCAGAAAGGGGAGCTTGGCGGTCATGGTGTCAGGGGTTTGGCGATCCACGCCAGCACATGGGTGCGAAGCGCGGGCACGAGGTTGAATGCAGTGTAGAGCGACGGATGGATGCGACTGACGATGCGCGCGAGCGGCGGGGCGAGCGTGACTCGCTGGGCGCGCAGCTGTCCGCCCGGGAACAGTGCCCGAACACGCGCCAGCGGAACGCCGCGCACATCCGGATTGCGGGGATTGTTGACCGCGAAGTCATACCACAGCACACCGCCGCCGGGCCGCACCCAGCGCCACATCGTGTCGGCCAGCCGGCGCTGAAAGGCATCGTCGAGCAAGGAAGAGAACACCGTGGACTGAAACACGATGTCGAACCCCGCGTCCGGCAGCACCGCTTCGCTCGCATCGCCGTGGATCAGGTCGAGCGCATTGGGCAGCGCCCGCCGCGCCGCCTGGTAGCGCTCATCGAGCAACTCGATACCCGTCAGGTTGCCGGCATCGAACCCGAACCGCAGCAACTCGAGCAGGTTCCCGCCTGAACCGCATCCCACGTCGAGCAACCTGAGCTGCGACAGGTCTGTCGGCATCACGCTCGCGAACAAGCGCAAGGTCGCGCGCTGGCGCTCGTGAACCGACTGCCAGACCGACGGATTCAGCATCCGATACCGAAGATCCACTTCGGCGGTAGCGCGACGCGCGTATCGCTCCCGCGTCGCTTCGACCTCCGACACCTGGTTTCTCACGACACTGCCTCGACGAACCGCTTCGCAAGCACCGGCCAAGTGTGATGCCGCAGCACGTATTCCCGACCGCGCTGGCCCATCGTCCGTCGCTCTTGCCCGGAGAGCGCGGCAAGCCGGCGCAAACCATCGACGATGGCGGCCGCAGACTCGGCCCGAACGGTCACGCCACAGCCTGCCTCTGCGACCGGATCATTGCCGGCTTCGATCGCGTTGAGCACGGCACAGCCCGCCATCATGTAGTCCATCAGCTTGTTCGGCGCAATGCCGAAGCGGAAGATCGGTACGCGCTGCAAGCCGATATAGGCCACATCGATCCGGGAAAGCAGCGCCGGAATCTGGCGCTTCGGGATCGGCTCGAACAGGCGAACATGGTGCAGGCCCTCGCGCTCGACGCGCTGGCGCAGTCGCTCACGCTCGGCACCGTCGCCCACCAGCACGAACTCGAACGGCTCGTCCTTCAGCAGTGCCGCCGCGTCGAGCAGCGAATCGAGCGCATTCGCCAGGCCGTGGGCCCCGGCATAACCGAGCACGAGGCGGCCTCTGCCCTGCGCGTCCTCGATGTGTGCAGCCAATTCCCCTCTCAGCGGGTCGCCAGGCGCATCCCACTCTTCGGTGAGCACGCCGTTCGGCACGATGTGCAGCTTGCGCAGATCCAGCCCGTGTTCGCGCAGATGCCCGTCGACGCGAGGCAGCATCGAGACAACGACATCGGCGCGTCGGCATGCAAAGTCTTCAGCGGCCTGGCACAAGCGGATGAACGGGTGGCGCGCCGACATGCCGCCCAGCTCTATCGGCGACAGCGGCCACAGGTCGTGGATCTCGTGAACGAGCTTCGCGCCGGCCGCACGCGCAATGCGGTAGGCGGGCCAGATGTCCATCGGGTACGTGCTCGACGCTACGACCACGTCGGGGCGGAACTCGCGTGCCAGTCGCCGGGCATCCCAGGCGAGACGGGCGCAAAACGTCGCGATGTTGAGCACGCGCCCGACACCGTTGCCTCGGTAGGCCGGGGTCCGGAGCCAGAGATAGTCGACACCGTCGAGCTGCTCGCGAACGGCGGGTGCGACCACCGCGGGCTGCACGGTGCGCACGTGGGACTGTGACGCGGCGATCACCTGCACGGAGTGGCCGAGCCGAAGCCACTCTCGCGCCAGGTAGTACGGCCGGTACTCCATACCGTGCCTCACCGAGCCCGCGTAGTGGTTGACCAGCAGAATTCTCAATCGGCAACTCCGGCCAGCGTACGCGCGATCCGTGGCGCCGCATCGCCCTCGCCATAGGGGCGCACCGGCTGACCGACGGTCCCCAAGGCAGCCCGAAATGCGGCCCTCAGCGCATCCGCCGACGTGGGCGGGGCGAGGCGATTCCAGCCTGTCGCCACGAGCTCGACCCATTCGGTCTCGTCGCGCAACGTGACGCACGGCTTGCCGAAGAAGAAGGTCTCCTTCTGCACGCCGCCTGAATCGGTGACCACCATGGCCGCCCTGTGCTCCATCTCGAGCATGTCGAGGTAGCCGAGAGGCTCCACAAAGTGCATCGACGCGCTCGCCTGCGCGCTCGCGCCCAGCTGGGCGAACGCCTTGCGGGTACGCGGGTGCAACGGCCACACCACATCGATCTCGCTCGACAGTGCCGTGAGCGCCTCGACGATGGCGCGCAGGCGCTCCGGGTCGTCGGTGTTCTCGGCGCGATGCACGGTAGCAAGCACAAACGGGCGCTTCGCCACGTCGGCAAAGACTGGATGACGCTGATCGCGAGCGCGGGCGATCGCCGAGAAGTGCAGCGCCGCGTCGTACATCACGTCACCGACCTGATGAACCTGCGCACCAGCGATTCCCTCGCGCCCCAGATTGAGCACGGCCGACTCGGTGGGCGCGAAAAGCCAATGCGAGACGTGGTCGGTCAATACGCGATTGATCTCCTCCGGCATGCGCCGATTGAACGAGCGCAGGCCGGCCTCGACGTGAGCGACCGGAATGTGCAACTTGGCGGCGGCCAGCGCCCCGGCCAGGGTGGAGTTCGTGTCGCCGTAGAGCAGGACGATGTCGGGGCGCTCGTCGAGCAGTACTCGCTCGATGCCCGCCAGCTGCGCGCCCGTCATCGCACCGTGCGTGCCCCCGCCCAGCCCGAGATTCCATGTGGGCAGCGGGATGCCGAGCTCGCGAAAGAACACATCGGACATGTTGTCATCGAAGTGCTGGCCGGTGTGCAGCAGCCGCTCGCTGATGCTGCCGACCGACGCGATCGCCGCACTGACCGCAGCCGCCTTGATGAACTGAGGCCTGGCACCGACTATCGTGATGAGGTTCATTCTGACTGCTCGTTCCACAGAGAACCTGCAGGGCAGATCATCCCCGCGCGCAGGTGCGCGAAAGCCGGGACTCGCGCATCGTGATCGACCAGCGCACCGATGTCGACGATCGCACCGCGCCCGATGTGGGCCGCACTTTCGACGACAGCTCCCGCAGCGACGAACACGCCGTCATCCAGCCGCGCATCGGGCGCGATGCACGCACGCGGATGCACGACCGTCTGCAGCTGCCACCCGCGTCCGTGGTGGAGATCGATGAGCCGACGCCGCACGTCGGCGCGCCCGATCGCGACGAACAACGCCACACCGGCGCGCACTTCGGCAAGCGAACTCGCGGGGCGCAACTCGACGCCCGGCACCGGACTTGCGGCGGCTGGATCGTCGTCGACAAAGGCTTCGACCCGTCCGCCCGCCAGCACCCAGGCATGGCAAACCTTGCGTGCGTGCGCACCAGCGCCGTAGATCAGCAGTGCGTCGGTCATTGCAACTCCTTTGCGCCCGGCGAGCCCCGCTCGCGCATCAGGTTCTCGTAGAGGTCCTGCATCCGACGAACCCCGACGCGCCAGTCGGCGCGCCGCTCGACGATGGCGCGATTCTCGCGCACCGCGGCGGCGCGGCCGGGGGCATCGGCAGCTGCCGCCTCGAGGCAAGCCGCCAGACCCGCGGCGTCGCCCGGCGCGTAGAGCGCGCCCGAATTCGAGTCGCGCAGCCACTGCGAGTTGGCCGGGATGTCGGTCGCGATCGGATAGCAGCCGCAGGCCATGGCTTCATTCAGGGACACGTTGTTGCCGTCCGACAGGGCCGAGCTGACGAACACATGTGCGCGGCCCAGCAGGCGCACCAGCTCGCGCGCATCGACATGACCATGGAATTGCACGATGTCATCCAGCCGCGCGCTGCGCACCTGTGCCTCGAGCTCACCCCGCAGGGGCCCGTCGCCGACAAGGTCCAGGTGCAGTGCATGCCCGGCCGCGCGCGCGCGGCCGACCGCGTCGATCACCGTCGCCACGCTGTAGACGGGCGCAAAGTTGCGGGTAGAGATCACACGCAGCGGGGGCGGTTCGGCGCGCGCGAGCTCCGGCGGACGAAACAGCTCGGTGTCGACACCGAACGGGAGCGCCAGCACCTTGTCCGGCGCCGCGCCCAGCGCGATGACAGCGGCATTCATGTGCTCGGCCACTGTCGTCACCCGGTCGGCACCGCGCAGAGCGCGTCCGGCGAGCCAGCGTGCCACGCGCGACTGGCGCGGGCTGACCAGCACATCGGTGCCCCAAGCCGTGACCACCAGCGGCGCCAGCCCTGCTGCCACGGCCAGAAAGCCGTAGCTGGTGACGTACTGGGCATGCACGACGTCCGGCCGCAGTTGCTGCGCGAGTGAGCGCAGCGCCGGCAGGCACAACAGGTAACCGAGCTTGCCGAGGCCAAAAGTCGGCAGCACATGCACCGCCACCCCGTCGATCCGCGCCGGCCGCAGGCTCGCCACGTGAACCTGCGCGCCGATGTCGCGGAACGCCTCTGCCCAGCGCCGCGTGTGCACGCTCGCCGCGTCGCTGACGTACAGAATCTTCAAGGCATGCCCCTGGCGATCACAGCCAGCCCGCGTCGCGATAGCCGCGCACCAGCGAGCGCAGCGTGGCCTCGATGCCGTGCGGGTACGCAAAGCCCAAGCCGCGCGAAATGGCCGAACCGTCGAAACGGGTCGTGTTGGTCAGTTCACGAAGGCGCTCCGGCGAGAACGGCAATTCGCGGCCGAGCACCGAGCGGCCCGCCGCCCCGGCAGCGGCCAGACCCGCGCCGATCGCGTACGGCCAGCGCGCGCCCGGCGGCGGCACGCCCAACTCATCGGCGACCCACCCGACCATCGTGCGCAGCGGGACCGGCGTGTTGACGATGTACGCGGCGTCGGCACGGTCCGCATGGTCCGCGCGCGCCGCGGCGGCCAGCGCACCCGCCACATCGTCGACGCCGACGTAGTTGACCCAGGCTTCTGTGCGTCCGAAGTAGCGGAACCATCCTTTCGCGATGATGCGCATCAGGCCAAGCAGCGGGCGAGCCTGCGGCGACCAGCCGATCACGTTGCTCGGCTGCAGCACGATGCAGGCCATCGCGTTCGCTGCACAGCGCTCGCGAACCGCGCGCTCGCCGGCCTCCTTGCTGCGCTCATAGGCGTTGACCGGCCGATGTGGACGCGCTTCGTCGACCACGCCCGCGTGCTTGGGTGCCCCGTACACGCCGACGCTGCTCAAATGAACGAAGCGCTTCACGCCGGCGCGCGCGGCCGCATCGACCAGCCGTGCCGCACCGAGGTGATTGATCTCGTTCATGCGCGACTCGGCTCGCTTCTCGCCCGCGAGGTGAAGCACCGTGTCGATGCCATCGGGCAGCTCGATCGACGGGCCGGCAAGATCGAGGCCGATCCAACGCACCGCGCCCGCGTCGTTCGCCGGCGGCACATGTCGCCCTGCGGCAAGCAGCGGCTGCCCGCTGGCGCGCAGCGAGGCCTGCAGCGCCGAGCCGATGAATCCGCTTGCTCCCGTCACGAGCCAGGCCGCGCCTGTCATCGGCCGACCTCCGGTTCGGACGGTGGTGTCCGCCGCACCGTGCGTTGCATGAGCCCCTGCAGCACGCCGAAGGCACGCAGCCCGGCGTCGGAGCCGAGCGCGCCGTAGACGCGCTCCAGGATCGCGCCGGTGGTCGCCACGCCAAAGCGGCGCGGGCCGTGTCGCACCAACTCGCTCTGCGCATAGGCAGCCGCGCGAAACGCGAACTGCCCGCTCATCGCGCTGCGCGCCCAGCGCAGGTCAGCGGCGCCCGCCAGCACGCCGAAGCGCTGGTAGGCGCGCAATCCATCGATCAATGCGGTGTCGCGATCGCGCGTCATCAGCGCAAATC
>Ga0075370_10000062_pt1 | contig 32224 bp, 26 predicted proteins | sample EndMethybrTD3035_FD_71398 | JGI IMG/M metagenome (GOLD analysis project Ga0075370, IMG submission 71398) | Populus endosphere microbial communities from Tennessee, USA - Endosphere MetaG P. TD hybrid TD303-5 | ecosystem: Host-associated > Plants > Roots > Endosphere | place: USA: Tennessee... | reverse complement strand
AGCTCAGTTGGTAGAGCAGCGGATTGAAAATCCGCGTGTCGGTGGTTCGATTCCGCCCCAGGCCACCAAACAACAGCTCGGCGACTTCCGCCAACGACCGAAAAGCCCTTACGAATCAACGCGTTGGGGCTTTTTTCATTTCCGGCCAAGTGCGAGAACTTCCGGGGGCGACCGATTGGTTGTGCAAGAACTAGTGCAAGAACCTCAGAATGGAGGTTCTTGCACTAGAAAGTTCTTGCAGTGGCCCGCAACCTCATCGCCTCGGACCAGACCATCAAGGCCGTCAAGCCGGGTGATCCGCGCAAGCGCCTCAACGACGGTGACGGCCTGTTCTTGCTCTTGTTCGTCAAGGGTGGTGCGCATGGCTGGCGCTTCGCCTACAGCCTGCACGGAAGGCGGAACAACCTGAGCCTGGGCGTCTATCCGGACGTTGGCCTGGCTCAGGCGCGCAAGAACGCCGATGCTGCTCGGGCGCTGGTCGCCGCGGGTGTCGATCCGAGCGAAGTCCGGAAGTCGGACAAGGTGGACATCGAACGGAAACGAGAGGCTGACCGCCTGGCGGATGCCGGCCTTCCTTCGGCCGACTCGTTCGAAGGCGTTGCCCGCGAGTGGCACGACACGCGCAAGAGCGAGTGGTCTGCCAGTTATGGCGAGAAGATCTTGGCGCGATTGGTCGCTGATGTCTTTCCATACATCGGCCGACGACCGATTGGCGAGATCACGCCGCCCCAACTGCTGGAGGTTCTGAGGCGGATCGAATCCCGTGGCGTGGTCGAAACCGCGCACCGGGCGCGCGAGAACTGCTCCCAGGTCTTCCGCTTTGCCATCGCGACGGGGCGGGCAGAGCGCGATGCCGCCCGCGACCTGAGCGACGCTCTCAAGAAGCCGCAGGTCAAGCACTTCGCGGCCATCACCGATCCAAAGCGGCTCGGCGAGTTGCTTCGGGCTTGCTACGGCTACACAGGAACACCAGTCGTTCGCGCAGCGCTTCACCTAGCGCCGATGCTCCTGCTTCGGCCTGGCGAACTGAGGCACGCAGAATGGTCGGAGATCGAGCTGGACACGGCGACGTGGACGGTGCCGGCGCAACGCATGAAGCGTGAGAAGGCCGGCAAGACGAATGGGGTGCCGCACATCGTTCCGCTGCCTACGCAGGCAGTCGAGACGCTTCGCGATCTCGCGCCGCTGACTGGCGGCGGGCAGTTCGTGTTCCGCGGCGAGCGGCATCACGATCGGCCGATGAGCGAGAACACTGTGAATGCTGCATTGCGCGCCATGGGCTTCCCTGCCGACGAAGCGACGGGACATGGGTTCCGGGCAACAGCGCGCACGATGCTGGCCGAACGGCTAAGCGTTGATGAGGCTGTCGTCGAGGCGCAGTTGGCGCACAGCGTGCGGGACAGCTTGGGTCGAGCCTATAACCGGACGGAATTTCTCGAACAGCGAAGGAAGATGATGCAGGAGTGGGCTGACTATCTCGACTTGCTGCGTGCAACCAAATAGCTGTTTGGAATGGGGGTGAATTTTGAGAGAAGGATCTACTCCGGTGCCATTCGATTTCGAACAAAAGCTACAGTCTTATATTAACGATCTTGCGAAGCGGGTGGTGGAAGCATACGCCGTGCGCCGACCAGATGCCGATTTGCAGGATTTTTGGCGCGAGATAGCAGATCCTGCGATGCAGCGCGTTTTATTGGAGAATGGCGAACAGCTTTATTCCATCGCCAATTTGATGGGAAATGATGTCTCGCAGGAGCGGGCTGCGCTGCTTATTTGCTGTGGATTTTTGGCTCAAGCGCAGGCGGAACTTGACGTTAAGAGTCTCGAGACTGCTAGTGTCTTGGTCATTGACGGATTCTTCTGGCTTGGCTTGCTGCATGGTCTTCAATCGAATGGGAATGCTGAGAAGAAGGCGCGATCCGAGCTTGGTCGACAGGGGTCCCTGGCCATGCATAAACAAAAATACGGAAAACTAAAAGACTTTGTCAAGGTAGTGGCCAGATCAAAACCCATTGGCGAATGGGAATCCTTGGCTCAGGCAGCTAGAATAATAACTGCGCTGATGTTCATGTGCGAGGATTCCCTTGGGCAGCGTCTTGCAACCGAAGAACCTGTCAAAAGGGTTGAAAAATGGTTGGCAGAAATTGAAGAGCGGGCCGACCTATTTAACTACTCGGCTCGAAATGTCCGAAAGAAGAGTTGAGTAACATTCCCAGGTTCTGAAATCAATTCCGAAGTCATGGATGAGCTAGTGCACATACTCTGCCGGCAGAGATAGTGCTCTTGCCGGCACGGGCTCTAGCGGAGCACTTTTCGATCGGTCAAAGTTGAGGCTCCAAACGCAACTTGACGAATACGAAAGGGCTCGAATGAACGACGAAACTCCCCAGGGCGTGGCGCTGCTCTCGAAGACAACGGTGCTTGAGAGGCTTTCCCGCAAAAAGACTTGGCTTCACGAACTGATGAATCCGGCGTCGAAGTACTACGACGCGACGTTTCCATTGCCCATCTACCTGGGAAATAGCCGCAACCCGCTATGGCTCTCCACTGACCTCGACGCGTGGATCGCGAGCACCGCGCGGCGGAGCCGCCGCCCCGTGGTGATCCGACCCGACGAGCCGACGCGCGAACAGGTCGATGAACAGGTGAGCCGCCCCGCTCGCCTTGGACCGTCGTTCTTGGTACGCCTGGCGGCGCTTGCACGCCCTGTCCAACCTCCGGAGACCAAGACGCTGGTAGTGCGGAGCAAGGGGGTTCCGGCACCTGCCGCGAGCGACCCTACGCTGCCTGGCAACGGGGAGCGGCAGGCGGAGAGGCATTCGTGTCTCATGCCTAGTTTTCCCCGGCTCGACGAACTTTCCCGCCACACCGAGTAGTTGCCTTCTGGAGGCGCTGTGAGTGCCCACGCGCCATTCGGTTCGATGCTTGCCTGCGAGACGCCGGGTGAGCATCTGCCGAATTGGCTCAGCACGGAAGAGCGATGCTCGCAGCGGCGACGCCTTTCGCCGGTACTCCCCCGGGAGTTAAGGCGCCAGGCCTGCCAACTGAGCAAAACCTCCGGGCTAGCCGCGACTAAGCCGGCCGCCAGCACGATTGCCGGGGCCAATTCGAACGAGATCCCGCGTCCGTTCTATTTATATCCGGACGGATCGGATAGGCACGCACTGCAGGTGCGTGTCGAGGACTGAAAGCCAATCATGAATACCCGACCTAAGAGGACTATCGCTAACAAGAACCCGTTCGAGATCGACGCGATCAATGACGACGTGGACCTGGACTCGCTGGCGAGTGCCGCACTGGAAAAGTACCAATTCTTCTTCCGTGAAGGCAAAAGCTGGCCGGGGCTGATCTATCCGACCGAGCCCCGCATCATCTCCCTCTTGCACAAGCTGGCGAAGCACCTGCAGGCCAACCGTGCTGATCCCTACCAAGTCACCTATCTCAAGAACGGCTCTGCGACGATCGTGCCGGATGGAATCGGACTCGCCCTCGTGGATGTGTTCAAGGTGGACTTCGAGGCAATCCGTCGCGAATATCCCATGCACCGGTTCTCGCCGATCTTCGAAGTCTTCGAGAACACCAAGTTCACCATCGACGGGTCGCCGCTCCATCGAACGTACGAACCCAGCGTGGCAAAGCGGATGGCACGATCCCTCAACAAACGGGCTACTTCCCTGCGCAGCCGACTGGGTCGCGCAGATGTCGTTGAGGCGTACTCGAACTTCCGTCGTAGCCCCTCCGAAAATTTCAACGGCCTGATGGCGGACATGGAAAGTCTCGCCGCGGAGCACACCAACGTCTTGGTCGCCAGGGGCGATCTCTACGTGCAGGTCACGGACCAAGATCCCTCGAAGGAAGAGATTGCGGCTGACTGGGATGCGCTCCCGAAAGTGCAAGCGTGCCGCGAGAAGTTCCACCGTTCCATTGATCGAAAACTTGGCGATGCGCTGTGGGGCTTCGCCTTTTGCTTGGAGTACGGACGGCATCGGAAGTGGCACTACCACTACGCCTGGTTCGTCGACCCGGCGTACACGCCCGACGACGTCGCATTGGTCGAGTCTTTCGCGGCAACTTGGAAGCTCGCGACCGACGGAAAGGGCGAGTTCTACAACGTCAACGCCCGGAAGAACAACTATCGATTCCGAGCCATTGGCATTGTCGATATGCGGAACGAAAGCGTTCGCGTGGGGTTGCGCGCAATCGCAAGCTACCTGACCCTCCCGGGACTCTTTGTGCAGCTAAAGGGGGCGAAGCGGATGAAGACGGTCGGACGTGGACGCTTCCCGAAGCGTGTACGCACGGGTGGGCGGCCCGCCAAGCGGCATGTGGCTCGACTGAGCATCCCGCTCGCACAAGCCCGCGATCTGATCCGGTTCATTTGACGGTCGCCTCGGGGCGGTGATCGTCCCGAGGCTGAGCTCATGTGCACCCAGCCCTTAGACCTACCGGTGACAAGCCGCTGCCCCAAGGTACTCTCGTGAAAACCTCTCGCCCACTCTCCCGTGCAATCCAGCACGCATGCATCGAACGCGCATGGCCACCAAGGCTTCTTGCCCAACGCGAATATGCGCTCATGTCGCTCGAAGTTCGCCGTGACATGGCGCTGGCCGACCTCGTAGGCCTCGTCGTCAAGATCGGCAAGTCCAAGTCCAGCGCATTCAAGGTCAAGGGCAGTGGCTCTGGCCACCCCGTTCAGATCTCGAACCTGGGCTACTCGTTCCTTGAACTGTTCGCGGCGATTGGCTGGACGCTGTGCGCGCCGCCAGAGGTGCGCTTCGATCCCCGCATCGAGATCATCGCTGCCGCCACGCTTGCCCGAAACCTTGGGGCCTTCACCCCCGATTCGCTGAAGGGCATGATGTCTCGCGATCCCTGGGGTGCTGCGAGCGTGCTCAATGGCTTGTTCGACGAGGTTCGGCACGAGGTCAATAGCCGTGCGTTCATGCATCGCCTGCAGCGGCACAGGGACAAGTACGCGACTCGCCTGAGTGACTTGACGACGTACTTCAAACAGGTTGCGAAGTTGCACCCCTCTGCGACCGTCCTGCAGCTTGAGCTTCGGAAGCGAGCAAACATTCTCAGGGAGGGCGACTTGTCGCAGCGGTACGCAGTCGATCTCAGCCAGTGGCTGGCCGGTTGGCTGGGCAGCGCCAGCGCGGCCTACGGCGAGGCAATTGTCGGCAATGCGTGGAAGATCGATTACGACGTGTCAGATGGATTCTTTGCACATGTCGTGCTCGTCGTCGATGGGCCGCAACCTATCGAAATCGAAGGGATGACACGCGCTCTGGTCGAGTCGTGGCGCTCGATGTGCGGGCCGGGAGCCTATCTCGAGGACTGCAAGGGGCCGGGAATCGAGCTGGAGTACCGAGGTCGGAAGACCAACGCCTGGACCCTTTCATTGGAGGACGAGCTCAGAGATGTCGCGATCTTCCTTGCCAGCACGGACTCGCTCTTTGGGTGGGACTATGGCGGCAACCCCGCGACACATGGAAGGGGCCGCGTTCCCGCGGCGGCAACCCGCTCGCGAGTCGAATCAGCCCGGAAGAGCCCACCGCCTCAGTCGTTGGTGATATGAGGGCGTTCGGCAACCCCTGCAGAACGGTGTCAACGTCGGGCAGGCGGTGTCACGAGCAGAATATGAGGCCTTCCGGCCCCTTTCGCTCGAGACGCCGTCGAGTCGACCGGCGCTCATCAGTCGTTCATTTGCTTGGGTCTTCCGCGTCCGTCATGGGGACCGGTTTGCCGTCCTCCGTGACCTTGTCTCCGACGAGTTGAAAGCTGGAGATGCCACCCATTCGCGGAATCTTCATGGTGACCACGTCGGCGTGCAGTTGGTAGGAAGCTTCAGGACTGCACGAGCCGAATTCTGGCGTGTAGCGGAGGCCGGACTTGTCAATCAGCAAGAAGAAGAACAGCGCCTCGCAGCTGGTGCCGCGACCGCCCGAACTGCGCAGCAAGACGACGTCGGTGCCATCCGGGCGCTGAAACTTGTGCACCAGTTCTTGCCATTGGGCATCGAGGCCGCTGAACAACTGCTTGCCATCCAGGAAGATGGCCGAGGACGCGCCCTGCGAGGCGCGCAGTTCCAGCGTACCGCCGACCGTATCGATCCGCTTGGGGAACGATGAGCCGCCTTCGCTGACATTTCCTTGCAATGACGATGCATCTGTGGCTCCCAACGGCTTGGGCGCTTGGGCCTGCTGACTCTGCATGGCGTCAGCCGAACCGGCGGGGGCACGCGACTGCACTTCAGGTACTGACGCGGCTGCCGACGAGCGATCCGACGCATTGGTCACTTCGGAAGGTGTCACAACGGGCGGCTGCGGCACGGGCTCGCTCAATTGCGAGACACGAGGTCTTCCGCTGCGCATGTCGTATCCCAGAGTGTGTTCCATGAAGCCGTTGAAGGCCATGAAGCCAATGATCCAGCCGATGACCTGCGGCCCGATCAACCAGAAGACCTTCGCCCGAAAGATGTCGATGGCGCTCGATGCGAAAAGTACGTCCGGCTTCACGAAGCGACGGATCGCATCACCGACGACTACGCCGATGGTCGTGAACGCAGTGCCAAACACCAGCGTTGCGATGTTTCCGAAGAACCCGAGATGGCTTCTCGACGAGAACATGACGAGTATCGTCAATGCCGCGAAGATGGCAAGGCAGATTCCTCCCTGTATCAACAGGCGCTTCCTGATTGCTTCCATTTCATCCCCTGTAGGTTGTGTTGAAGCGTGACGCCGAGGTTCATGGCTCGAGGAGCCGGGCCTGACCGGCTGCATTTGGGCTCAAGCTGCGCCCTTCCGACATCACGCGATATTCGCCAAATCCTTGGTGGCTCGCTCCGAGATAAAGGGTACTAAAAGCCGTGTATTCAAACGCCTCTTTTGCAGAGCATCGGAGGCATGCCCTCCCGTCCCTCGTCCCCGCCAAAGCTACCGCTTAGGTTGGTGTTCGCCAGGAACATTCGCCTTGTGCGGGTGGCCGCCGGGATGTCGCAGGAACGCATGGCGGCGGAGGCCGGCCTCGACAGGGCATTTGTCGGAACAATGGAGCGAGGCCAGCGCAACATCTCGATCGACAACATCGAGCTGGTGGCGAAGGCGGTTGGAGTCGCCGCCCATGAACTGATGGATCCAGCCTTGCCGACGCTTCGCGGTCTCGACGAGACAGTGACCAGAGCCCCGCGGACCGCGAGGCCCTATCCAGTCGCAAGGGCGCGACAAGGCACTGGACGGCGATAGTTCAGGAGATGAGCTGCAGCGCCTGTTCCAGCGCGCGCTGCTTGATCGCCGCCCCTGGACCGAACCAGGCGCTGTCCAAGCGGTACTCCTGATTGCGCGCCCTGCGCTCGTGGTCGACGAACTCCGTGACGGCGTTCATCAGGCCCCACGCCGTGCCCTTCGCCGCAGCAAGCTCCGCTCCGCGGCCAGATCCATTGAACAGCTCCTGAACCCGCTTGAGCGCGCGTTCGTTGCTCGTGCCGGTCGGCAGCGGCTCGTTTGACTGAGGATCGCCGAGCACGCGTGCGAAGTAGCGCTGCGCCTCGACCGCCTTTACCTTGCGCTCCGACAACGCCTTCATGCGGGCCATGAAGCCGTCCCATTGTGAGACGGCGACCCCGAGCCGGCGCTTGACGGCGTCGGCGTCGAAAGTCGTGCGGTGAGGCACCTTGACGGCCTGGCTCGTATCGCCGAGCGCGATGGAGAGGGTGTTGTTGCAGACAACGCGCACCGTCGTCGGCGTGGCGATGGTCGCGAGCGAACCATCGCATGACGTGGCCAGCAGGAGGTAGCCGTTTACGGCATCGCTGCCCTTGAGAAGTGCGCTCTGACCAGTCCGTGCCAAGGCCCAAAAGCGCTTGCCATGTTTCAAGATTCCGGCGGTCTCAAGCTCGTAGCCGGAGACTTCCGCCAGGTCGCGAAAGAACTCTAGAACATCGCGGGGTTGGACAACCTTGTAACGGTCGCTGACCACTGACAACGCCGCACCGGTGTCGCTGCGATGGAGCACCTTGTGTTCGTCGAGGGTCAGCAGCATGCCGTGCGTGCGGTAGCACACCTGCGACTCGAGGATTTGCCAGTCCATGCCGGCGGCTCGAGACCAGACCTCGAGGGACTGCTTCGGTGCGAGCTGGTTGCCCAGTTGATGCCACGGGGTTTGGCCAACGTAGGCCATGGTTTGAACGAGATGAGCCATGAGAAGCCTTTGGAAGTGAGATGGCATAAGGCCCGCGATGTACCCATTGCTGGTACATCGCGGGCCTTTGTGACGTCGAAATGGACGCGCGTGAACTACTTGGAGACGGCGGGGTGTCGCGGGCACCCCTGGCATCGAGTTGATCCACCAAGCCGGCGATCGACGCGATCGGCGATGAGCTCGTATAGGTTTGCGCCAGAGGCGAGGGCCAGCAGGATCTGCCGAGACTGTCGACCAGGAACTCGCGGTAGGAGGTCGAGCATGGCGCTTAACGGAATCAAACCCGAGGACAACGCGCGATTGCCCGCACGTGTCACTTGCAGGACACGATGTAGCCTCGACGATTTGGTCGGCGTGCACCTGCAGCGCTGTGCTGCGCCGTCGACGCCTGCAGCTGATGCGGGTGCGGTCACAACTTGCACCCGAAACGGAAGGAGCGCTTGAATGTCGAGAAAGCCGCGAGCGCCAACACGACGGCGGCCGTGCCAGCCGTCGCTCCAGCGAGGAAGGCGAGCGCGAAGGCGCGTAGAAAGTCGAGGGGAGAAGGGAATGGAAACATTTGGGGCCTCTTTGAAGATCAACCATGGGCCTCGGCCGCTGTGCAGCGAGCGATCGAGGGAGGCGGCAGTGCTCTGCCGTTCTCAGTGCGGTGATATGCGGTCAAGAATTTCTGCAATCGATGAATCTCATGTTGAAGCCCCGAACTGGATCGTCTCAGTGTGACGGCGCGTCGCACGGCCTACAGGAGCCCTTTGGCGACTTCAGCACGCCGGCCTCGCGCCAAGCTCAGAGACGAGAACGGCGTCGGGTCGACGCCCACCACCGCCAAGCGCCGCTTGACGATGGCACCGACGTAGGCAGCTTCCAGTCGATCTGAGGTCGGGTTGCCGGCACGGTCGAAGCGCCGAATCAACGGCCCCCCCAGTTCGTCCAACTGTGCGTGCTGAATCCACTCCCGAGTCGCCCGCGCGGCACACAGTTCGTGGCCTGTACTGGGCACGGCGAGGGTTCGCCGGGGACTGTCTGGAGCCTCACCAGCCTTGGGGCCAACCGATAGCAGCATCGCGTCGCTGGTGAAGGAAACGTCTTCCACGTCCAGCGTCGTCAAGGTCATCCCGGAGAGCGCCGCACTGAAGCCGATTAGCAACAGGCATCGGTCGCGGCGGTCGAGTGCGTTCGTGCCCATCGCGTCCAGCGCCTTTGCCAGTAGCGAGCGCGTGAGTGGACGGGCTCGACGCGGTTCCTTGCGCCTGGCGGGCGCACGCACGCGGCCCGTGCGGTCGACCTTGGCCGGCATCACGCCTTGTTGAAGCTGGCGCAGCAGCGCCCGCACCTCGTCTGAAGCGGTCGGGCTCGGCAGGCCCAGGCGAATATGCTCGTGGCGCAGAGCCTGCACTCGCAGGTAGACCGTGGACGGCGAGCACTTGCCCATCGACGCCACGTAGCGATCCAGCGTCGCGCGGTCGCACGGTATCTCGCCCTTGAAGGCCTCGCGGTAGTGCCGCAGGGCCTTCTCGTAGGTATGCGCTGACGACGGCTTGAGAGACGCAGCGCGAAGCGGCATAGAGGCCGGCACGTCGGCCGGCTGGTTGGCAGGGTCAGGATCAGTCATTGAAGCTCCGTTGCAGGAGAGAGGGGAAGTACAGCCCGTGCGCGTGGATGGCCATGCGGCGGCGCGCCCTTCCGCGAATCGCGGGAAGGCTCGAACCGAAGGGATGAGAAGGTCGCGGGTGTGGAGGCGACTGCGGCAGCTCGGCCTAGCCGTTTCCGTGATCCAGCTGGCAGGCTGGCGTCGCTTGCTGGAGGATCTGAGAAGGGCTCGAACAAGGGGGGGTCGGTTCGCCGCCGAAGCTGCGCGATCTCAGAAACGAGGTCGTTTGTGGGAGACGTTCAAGGAAACGGACGCCATTGGCTCAGGGAATGCGGCGGCGTTTTCGAGGTGGCTGCGCACTGGCGGGCCGATCAGCAGCGCATCCGAACTCTCGTACCGGCCTTAGAGGCGTTGGTGCCGGAAACTGCGCCCGAGAGGCTCCAGGGATGCCATACGCCGAAGTCTCAGAAACGGCTGCCGTCCGGTGCAGCGTAGGGGCGAGCCTCACCCCCTTGAGAACACGAGGCAAGCGAGATCCGGCGCGACGAACTGGGACTAGTCTCGCAAACGGGTCGTGAAAGGGGGCGGATGGCGCTCATCCTGCGGCGCATTCGTGGGTAGACTTGTCGAATGTTGCCGCAACACACGCGTTCCCAGCCCGGTGCCACCCCGCCTCCGCTCATCAGCTGGCTGATGAACATTGTGCTCAGGCTGCCCTCGGATGCACGTTCGTCACTCAGGGTCGACCCGTTGTCACTCATCGGCTTCACGGATGAACGGCATGCCGGCAACCATAATCAGGATCGCCTCGCTGTCGCATACTCCGCTGGGCAAGGTGTCTCCGCAGGTTGGCTGCTTGCGTTGGTGTGTGACGGGGTTGGAGGCAGCTCGCACGGGGAGCGAGCTGCATCCTTGGCGGTCGCAAGCACCGCGCTCGAGGTCGCGGTCTCCCGTCCTGAATCTAGTGCGGTGGATACCTTGCGGAAGGCATTGCAGCTCGCCCACGGCCATACGGCAGCGGCCTTTCATTCGAAATCAAGCACCACAGCTGTCGCCCTGCTTGTACGGGGCGACTCCGCTGCGATTGGTTGGGTGGGTGATTCACGTGCGTACCAGATCTCAGATGGCAAGCTCACGCTGGTGACCAGCGATGACACACTCGCCGGAGCGATGGCACGTACGGATTCGGAGTTCAAGTTTGAACTGAACGAGGAATACGCTGATCGCCTATCCCAAGCAATCGGAGGCGCAAACCCCGTAAATGCCAACGCAATCTCGTGGAAGCCAATGACGCCAGATGCGTCATGCTTGCTGTGCACAGATGGCGTCTGGAAGCCGACCGAAGCGGTGCTTGGGACCGTAGTCGACGTGTGCCGCGAGGGACAGGAGCTAATGCGGCGACTGCTGCTAATAAGCGACTGGATGGGCGGTACCGACAACGCGTCGGCCATCCTCGTCCCTCCCCTGAGAGCAGTAAGAGAGTTCATCAGTGACCCAGCAAATGCAACGCCGAGGGACTCCGTGATGATCTGCTTGCCGGGTAACTTTCAGACGTTGATCCCACTACAGTCCCTCAAAGGCACGGCTGTCTCGGTGTTCCCCAAACATCGTGATGATCGGTCAACTGATGAGGACGTATCTGCTCCTGAACCGAAGAAGGCGTCGACCAAGCGAAGGTCAGACTCGGGGAAGACACGTTCAAAACGTAGTCCGGCCCATTCAGGAAGCCAACTGGTAATTGCGGAGGAACCATTGGATGAGGCGGAGACCACCCCCACCAGCACGCTACACAGCGACGAAGCACCCACCTAGTTCCGGCGCCTATGGCGTCGTCGAGGTTTGGCATGACGAGATGCTCGATCGGGACGTCGCGATCAAATGGCTTTCCTCGGAGGATGGTGAAGAACAACTACTGAACGAGTGGCGGGTACTCGCGAGGGCTGTGTCTCGCCATGTGGTCGAGATCTACGATCTGGTTTTCGATCACCACGGCGTACTTTTCGGCATCGTCATGGAATTCGTTGCTGGACAGACGTTGGCGGATGTCGCTGTCCCCACGAGCAAGGATGAATCGCTTAGCGCAGTCAGGCTGCTCTATCAGTTCGCGGTCGGCCTTGGCGACTTGCATCGTGGCGGAATCGTGCATCGGGACGTCAAGCCTGAGAACGTCGTTATCGATGCGAACCATCGGCTGAAGATCTGCGACTTCGGCTTATCCGGACCCACCAACACGGTAACCCTTCGCGCAAGATCGACGATGGGCTATGCAGCGCCTGAGCTCTTCTCCAAGCCTGCTGTTGTCACGTTCAAGAGTGATGTCTACTCGTTCGGCGTTGTTTGCTGGAAGGTGTTTACAGGCGGTGTTCCGTCCGTAGGAAAGTTTGGCATTCCCGACGCCGGATTTTTCCCGATCGAATCGATCGGCAAGACGCTCAAAATGCCGTCCCGATTGGCTAGCATGATCGATCGATGCTTGGCGTGGGACGCCGACGATCGGCCCGATATGTCTGAGGTCGCACTCGCGTTTCGCAACGAGCTTACGAAGGGCAAACATGTCGCATCGGTTTCCCTTGGCGCAGGAGCCACGGTGATGAACGAGGCCGCCACGTCAAAGAAGTTGACAGCGGGTCCGAATTCGATACAAGTCAGCTACGACAAATATGACTTTCGCGTCGACACCGTGGCCGGCGAGGTCTACATCAACAACGCGCTCGCGAAGCCGGGTGATCTCTTGACTGAGGGTTGCTTGTTGACATTTGGTGGCGCCAACCTCGGCCCCGGCCGAGCCTTCGCGCCATTTCGCGAATTTACACCTGAGGTCGTAATCTAATGGCCGTCGAAATAGATAGCGTCATCGCCGGGCGGTACGTTCTGAACCGAGTCATCGGTCAGGGAGGCATGCAGCAAGTGTGGGCGGCTACCGACAGAAGTCTTGAGAGATCAGTGGCGGTAAAGGTGCCGATCGTAGATGGCGCCAAGAAGCGGTTTACTCAAAGTGCCCGATTGAGTGCTCGAGTCCGGCATTCAAACATTGCTTCGGCACTCGACTATGTTGCTGACGATGGCGGTGAGTTCTACATTGAAGAGCTGATCGATGGTATCGACTTGCAGGAATGCATGGATTTGCACTTTCCTCGCTTGGACGGCGATACCGCGGCGCACGTCATGCACCATTTGGCAAAGGGTTTGGCGGCATCTCATTCGGTGGGTGTCCTTCATCGCGATTTGAAGCCCTCGAACGTCATGGTCAGCCGTGACCTGAGCTTCTCGACGATCAAGATTACAGACTTCGGCATCGCGAAGCTCGCAGAGAGCGAGATGGATAGAGGCACAGAAGAAATCAACGCCGGCCGGACTCAAGGGCTCTCCAGCACGATGCTTGGAGCAATCCCGTTCCTGGCCCCTGAAGTCTTGCGCAAGAACAAGGCAGGCGCCCCGCCGATCGGAAGACCCTCTGACGTATGGAGCCTCGCCGCAATGGGGTATTGGCTGCTTTCCGGTGAACACCCATTTGGGACAGGGTTCGAGGCGGTACCCGGCATTTTTGCCGGCGACCGTCGGCCTTGGGATGCTAGCCTTGCAGCGAATCGAGTGACGGCCGATCTAGTCAAGAACCTGCAGCAAGCAATTGATGGATGCTTCAAGCTCAATCCATCTGAGCGACCAACCGCAGCGGATCTTGCTAGCCAAATTGGACAATTTGGATATCTATCGGGAGCCAGGGAAAGTGGAGTTGTGACCGGAAGAGGACCCTACGGCGGTGTTTGGTTCGGACGCGCGACCACTGGCCACGGGATCATGCTTCACGAAGCCGAAGTGATGGCTGGCGCGGCCCTGCGAGCGGGCGCTCGGATCAACTACGTGTCGACACCCGGAGCCCCAAATCGACGGGCGGTGGCAATATTGCGGCTCAAGGATTTACCGGACGAGTAAGCATCATCACGTCGGTCGGATTGCCAGGCTGCTTGCACTGGGTTAGGGTCGCCCGCGGCATCCGCCGCCAAGCGCTACTCGTCAACGTCACTGAACGTCGATCTTCCCTTTGGCGCAGCGGCCACTTTTGCCGGCGAGACTTCTGGCCAATTGTCGAGGTCTTCTTCAGGCGTCTTCTTCTTCGAGACCTCCGCGATGGCCTCATCGATTTCATCATCCAAGGACTGCAACGTGGGTCGAAGCCTATCGTCGTCCAAAAATGACTCTCTCAGTTGACTGACAAAACTACGCACCTGATCGAACTGATCTGGCACGTCTTGCTCAGGATCGGCCAGGTCTGCTAACTCCGTGATGCGGCTGGGTAGGACGTCGCTGAGCGTGCCTACGAGTTGCTGCCCAAGACTCAATAGCCGTGTGGGTTGGAAGAGTCCAAGAATGTCGTCGTCGTCCAAGAACGAGACGTCCAGCTCCTGCAGGGCCACTCTCTCAAGATCATAAGCAAGTTCGATTCGAATATCGTCGGGCAATCGATGGAGTCTGTGTAGCCGCGCACAGAAGCGAAGCTTCTGATCGCCCCTCGCTCTCCAGTAGCGTCTGGAATCGCGTCGGAGCAATCCGGGATCTGCCTCTACGACATCAATGACCACAGCGTCCGATGCGCGGGCGGCTAAGAACCCGAATAATGATCGATTGAGGTCTGGTTCATCGGGCGCTCGAAGCAGGCGCCCCACCAGATGTTCTGAGGCTGAAGCCGGTATGACAACCGCATCACGAATCGATGCGGCGCCTTCACACACGACCTCGGTTAGCAGCGTCTCGAGCCTGGCGCCTTGAACATACAGTTCCACAAGATCAGGTCGGCCACTTAGCATGCTGCTAATTGCGTCCGTGAACGTAGGGTGAACGAATCCCCAAGTCTGATGAGTGCCCTCTTGTCGGACTGACAAGAACGATCGCTCCAGTTGCGGTAGCGCCTCGGCGATCGCCTTTGGAGTGACGTCGTATTTTGCCGCAACCAAGTTGGTTGATTCACCGGTTAGTTCGTGGGCAGGAAGCTTGCCTTGGCGAAGGAAGACCAGCGTCATTGCTGCCTGATGTGCGTCGTCGAGTTCTTGAATGGTCTGAATCAGGAATTCTTCGGGCTCCGCAACAAACTTGACTAGATCTCCGGAGAGACTTCTCAGCGCCTTCGTGAAGCTGCTGTCTCCTAGCCGCCGCGCGATCTCAGGCAACAGCATTGGGTTGGTCGCGAGTTGCGGAAGATGCCACTTGAACTGGTACTTCCATTCAGGGGTCTGATTGCCCGCCTTTACATGGTTGTAGAGGATCTGTTCGCGCTCTTCGGGGCTAAGTGTTCCGAGGTCAACCACCGCCTTGCCATCTGCCAGGACAGGAAGATTTCTTGTGCCAAGCTTCGGTTTTGCTCCAAACCAAATGTGACTACGTGAGGTCAGAATAAATCGATTTCCCAACTCGATCGCAGCTTTGACTTTTGGCATTGCTGCGATCCAACTGTCCACGAAATCAGGCCGCAGTTGGTTCGGGCCGAAAGCGTCGTCCACCCAGTACAGCCGATTCTTTTCGTGAGGGTTCCATCGAGCAGCCAGTTCCAGAGGGCCATCACACTTCATGCACTGATGACCTTCGCCATCGATTGCGGTGGTGGCGAGAATTGCGGCGAGCATCGACTTGCCGGTTGCTGGTGCACCGAGCAGTAACGCAATCTTGTACTCCGACAGAACGCGAACTGCGCTTCGATGTGCCGAAGTGGGGACATAGACTCGCAGACCGGGCCGCAAGTGCCCTAGTAGCGCCTGCGTCTGCTGCGCGCACCTCTCATCTAGGATCGTGGACAGGTCACCAAGTCCGTAGACCCGAGGTACCAATGCTCTTAGTCGCGCACTGGCACGGATCTGTTGTGTGAGCCACTCGCGACCTAGCACATGCGGCTCAACTACCCCCGCATCAATCAGCTTGTCTCGAATAGCCGCGGCCACTGGAGCATCAACGCCCTGACTCGTGATCAAGTAGTAGCTCTTGGCTCGCCCCGCGGCCGTCAGCTCCCGCACGGTCTCCAACTCTGATTCGATATCACTTACACGCAAACGCTGCTCAGCCTTGCTGCTGAACTTGCATTGCACCGTGGCTTCCTCTGAATCGTCTTCCTGCGTATTTCCTCGAGTCAGAAAAACCGCGTCTTGTCCGCCATCCTGTGCTTCCCGGTAGATCGAGACGGTCTTGTTCCATACCTCTGCACACACCTGCGCACAAAGGTCCTGGAAGGCTTTCCAACCCAAAGTGTGTATCGCGAGATCGACGATCGGGCCTTGTACTCGGGGCGTTGCGTTGGTCATGACGGTAACCTTTTGCCCTTGAAGAAGGCGAAGATTGTTCGTTGATGTATCTACTCCGATGCGGCGCTCATACGTTCGACCACCATCATGAGGAAGCACCCTGTTCGACCCCCAGGGGTTCGTGCGCGTGACGAGTCACGGCCGGCATAGTGGTTCGTCACTGATGTCAGATCATCGCGGCAATACGCCGGAGCCAGCCCTCCACCTCGCCAGCAGGATCGCGTTCCCTGATTCTGGCGGCGGTCATACGCGGGAAGGCTCTGGCAGCCAACTTTTTCTTTGCAATCCCATCGCTCATCGGGTTCCCAACTGGGTTTGCAGCGAACATCGCATCCGAAAACAGTTTCGGCACAGCTTTGCCGTTTGCGTCCATGTGATCAGGTACCACGAAGGAGACACCGAAGGCGTCGTTGATGGCGTCGCCGTGCAAATAGCTTTCGATCTCATACTTACTGGTCTGCGCCGCCCACGAACCATCTGTGCGCAGATTGACTGCAGCGACGGACGCCCCGTAGGTTGCAACGTCGCTATCGTAGATATGAACCTCGGGTCGGCCGAGCGCCTTCAAGTAGTGCTCAGCAACCCAATGCTGCAGGGTGGAACCGCCCAGAACGATGAAGGCCACGGGTCCAATTGCTGACAAGTCCGGAAGGGTTGGGTCAACGCCATGTAGCGCGCGACTTAAGCACTTGAAGGCCGTCACGTCGCTGGGACCTTCGACGCAGAAAAGAATCTTGATCCGACTGTCGGCGACTACGCCCAGCGCTTGTGCGACCTGGTCGAAGACATCGACGCCCGAATCGACCTTCGGATTGCCGTGCTCATCGCGAGTGACAAAACGGATGCTGTCGGTTGGTAGTTCCGCGGCAAATCCCGGGCTGTGCGTCGTGAGCAGCACTTGATAGCCGGGCTCACCGGAGAGCGACTTGAACGACTCGATCAGTATCTTTTGGTTGTTCGGATGCTGAGCCGTTTCCGGCTCTTCAATCGCATAGATGATGCTGCGCTTGTTTCCAGTCGTCAGCCTGCGCTCGGCGGCAGCCTTAAAGAAGCTCACCAGTACCAGGCGGCGTACGCCGCTGCCTCGCTTGTTGAGCGGAATGCCGTCATCCGTGTCCATGTTCACCGCAAACAGGCCAGTCCACTTCGCAGTGGTAGGCGGAGTGAACTGTGGGTTCAGTTCCTTCGCCAAATTCGGGTCGATCGTTTTCAGGGCCTCGTGGGTACTTCGGGCAATCTCTTCAGCCTTTTCCTTCACCTTCTTCTGGATGAGATCAATTTCGTCCTGCACTTCCGCGATCGCCGCCGCTACTGCGGCCTTCATCGGTGTCTGTACCTCGCCATCAGAGTCGCGACTGCTTCGATCGCTCTGAAATAGCGCGAACATTGGCAGGTGGCCGTCGATCTGCTCCCAGATTCGCTTGCTGTCTTCTTTTGCCTTCGTTAGCGGCAGAGTTACTTCAAGCAGTTTGAGATCAGTCTCGGCGCCCCAGAGAGCCCTACGCATTCCGGGATTGCCTTTGAGGGAAACGTCCAAACCCTTGGCCTTTACCAATGCCTGAAGTTCCTTTTCCTTGAGTTCGAGCAGTCCGCTGACTCCCTCGGCTGTCGGATGGTGTGCGATAAGAAAGACTTCGACACTAGGCGTCTTAGCCTTGCAGTCGTAGACCTTCAGAATTTTGAGTGTTCCTTCGGAGGTCAGAAGGTACTCGTCTGCCAAAGTCGTCTTGGCTCCGGCGTCCAGGCTCAGCGTCGTAGGTAGGTCAGAGAACTCGCAAGTGATCGACACCTTTGGATCGCCGCTATAGACGTTCGCATCGCCCTGCTCGATCTTCACTGCATCGTTGTTGAAGAAAATCTCCAACGCTTCGAGAACAGAGGACTTTCCGATGTCGTTCTTGCCGACGAAGGTGGTCAGATCGCTGATCCGCACTGCCGCCTCTTCGCGATAGCAGCGGAAATTCTTGATTGCAACGGACTCGAGACGCATTTTTCCCCCTGAGGTCAGACAGCTGCCCGGCAGTCGTCGCCGTAAGCGTCCCAATGTACTGCCGTACACGCGTTCCGACTCAGATAGGTGTTCGAACTATCCTCAAAAAATTTGCGTTACTCGTTCCGGCCCCGCGGCGAGGGAACGACTCTGGGGCCTAAGCCTCCGGCGTTACGACCTTGCCGGAGTTGAACTTGATCAACCGATCCCAGTTGATGATGCCGTCGTCGCAAAACCGCTCAACGAAGGCAGCCGTGAACTCGTTGAGCTTCTTGCTGCACGCAAGTTCGAGTTCCTCTGCGCGCTCCTTGGCTTGGTGGCCCAACGGCTCAATCAGTTGCCGATACAAGTCTTCGTTTCCGCCAGAGATCAGCTCCCAAAAGCGTTGACCGCAAAGCTTTCGGTGAGTCGCTTTCATGGGCGAGTTGTCGGTCCCGTAGCAACACGCCTCAACGAAGATGAAGTTCAGGTCGGCGCCGCCATTCGACGTTTGCAGCGTTCGCTTGGCCGTGTTGAATGCCGAAATCAACTGCTGAATTTGTCCGGAATTGCCCCAGTTAGGCCCGCTCTTGATGCTGACGAGATAACGCTTGTCTCCGTCCTCGAACTCGAGATCGATGCTCTTGATTCCCGACTTGCGGCCGCCGTATACCTTGCCCGCAACGAAGATGGCTACGTTCTCGAGAAAGTCGCCGAAGTTGGTCTCCTCGCCGCTCGAGAGCGAAGCATCGAGTACCGACTTGATGAAGTCGTGCGCGCTGTTGCTGCCCTTGGCCCGAAAGAGGTACGGGTTTTTCCGTTTGATGACGTCGTTCAGCGTCAGCTTGCCGATCTTCGCGAGCTTCTTGGCATGGAACTGCGGCCCAATGTTCGCTTCGATGTATGCGTTGACGTCAGCAAGATCAAGCGGCGTCATACACCTTCCCCGCACGTGCGACCAGGCCGAGTTCTTGAGCTGTCAGTTCGCAATATTCATCGAGTAGCTCGATACCGATTCCATTTCTGCCGAGGGAGCGCGCAACGCGCATCGTCGTCCCTGACCCTGAGAACGGGTCAAGGACGGTATCGCCCTCTTTCGTGAACAGCTTGACGAACCACTCCGGCAGCGCATCGGGGAATGCCGCCGCGTGACTGCGGTTGCTGCACTCAGTTGCCAGATGCAGCACGTTCGCAGGGTAGGCGAGTTCGCGCCCGACCCAATTTTCGATTTTCTTCCCGAAGCCCGAACCCACCTTGGACTCATCGCGTGTCTTGTCGGTCGCGCTCAGCGACTTGAGTCGGGAGTTCTTCCAGTCGCCCATCGGCACACGCACCGCGTCCTGGTACATCGCAAACTTCTTTTCCTTGGTGAAGTGGATGCATCTCTCCCATGCGTCACGGAACCTGTTGGGCCACTTGCCGGGGTAGCAGTTGCGTTTGTGCCAGATGTACTCTTCCGTGAAAAGCCATCCTCGTTTGCGCATCTCGATGATGAGCTCCATCACGTACGTGTGACGCTCCCCATCGACGACGCGTTCCTTGATATTGAGGACGAACGATCCCGACGGCTTCAAGACGCGATGGAGACCATCGGCGATGGGAAGAAACCATTCGACGTAGTGGTCAGCATGCACCCCGCCGTAGGCTGCCTTGCGTTGATCGGCGTAAGGCGGTGATGTGACGATCAGGTCGACCGATGCCGGTTCGAGCTTCTTCAAAACCTTGGCTGAATCGCCCTGGTAGAGCTTTAACGTAGATGAGCTCTTCGCGAACGGCGAACTGCTCTGCCCCTCCGCTTCGATGTCCACGGCTGTCTGTTGCGATTCTTTCGACACCATTTCGTCGTCTTCGGTTGTAGCGCCAAGGCGGCAGCGGGATCGGTCGCGCGTCGAGCGTCAGTGTAGGGGCGCCGGGCTAGCCCCATGTGTCTTCTTAGGCTGTCCTCGATCCCGAGGCAGCCTCTTTCCAACACCATGGCCCTAAGGCAAGCGCCTGCACTCTGGAGTGCACGTGCTGCACGATATGCTGACATTTTATACAGTCTTTGATAGTCCCTCCAGGCACTTTCACTCTCCCTGCCGACATGTCTAGCGCTTGGTCGCCTGAAATCGGACAGGGGCTAGGATGAGCGTCGCGAGGACTTCTTCAGAGCGCCAGCTTGGCCAACACCTCGCGCGACGTGGTCGACTCGGCAATAATCGAAGAGACGTTCGGTCATCTCGACGCTCCTGCTGCTCAGTCGCCTGTGTGTTCCGCTCTCTCCTCGGAAGCTCACTCGGCCCGAGCCGACGAAGAAGGCAAAAGATAGCCGCCCGACTCGGGCGGCTTTATGCTGCCTGAGCCAGGATGGCGAGTTACCGCAGGCTTCCGATATCATCCGCTTAGTTCCAATCCGCGCTTTGGACCCCATTCATTCTTGGTTGCCGACGTCCAAGGGCGACGGGGCTGCAAGAACTTTTGCAAGAACTCAGTCCGCGAGATCTTCGAAATTCCAGTAACCATGCGGCTTGGCGGGCTTTTTTCGATAGAGCCCCAGCCACCAAACACCCGAGCCCCTGATTCCGAACGGAGTCAGGGGCTTTTTGCTGGCCGCGGCAATCCTGGCGAGCCGACATCGCGCCGAGCCGATCCGAGCGTTGTTTCCGCGCGCGATTCATCGGCAATTTCACACGGCCGCGCGCCCCCGCACATCGAAACCCACCCTTCTTGGGGAGCCTGAAGTCTCCTCAAACCGCGGTCGCCGACCTAGACTGGTTGCAACGAAATCGCGCAAACGGCGAAGGACGCACCTCTCGAGCGTGAAGGGTGAAAAAAGCCGGCGAGCGTGGAGGGAATGACCGTGAACGATCTTTTGACACCGCACCAGGAAATCCTGCGCAACCGCATCCGGTTCGCGTTGCGCCGGGCCACCGGCTTCGTGTTCGACATCGAGGCGATGCTGCGCAAGCCCGAGTTGCGGGCGAAGCGGATCGGGCTGTGGCGCGACGTCGCCGACGACGAGTTGAGCAGCCTGCTCGACCAGCTCGAGACCGAGTTCCAGGCCGATGCCGCGGACGACGAGGAGGCGGAACGCACGGTCGTCATCCGCCGTCCCGAGGCGGGCGCGACGCAACGCTGACCAGCGGTCCGCTGCGCGCGGGCCGGAGGCGACCCGCGGAGCGTGGTCGCGGGGAGGCGCCGACGCGCTCCTGCGAATGAAGACGCCGGGGCCTGCCCGGCGCTTTCATTTCCGGCTGGCGATCGCGCGCCCGTGCGCTCGCACGCGAGGGCTCAGCGACCCGGTTGCGCCTTTTGCGCCCGCAGCGCGCCGAGCTGCTCCTTCAGCGCAGCCAGCGCCACAGGCTGGATGGCGCCGCGATATTGCCCTCCATGCGCGTCGCGAGGTCCGGCGCTTCCGCAATCGCCGGGGCGGCGACGTGCCGAGGGACAATCGCCCCATGCCCGACGAATCCCCCGTCTCCGCCGAGGCCGGCCGGCCCGCCGGCCACCTGCGCCCGGGCGACGCCTTCGTGCAGTCGTTCGCGCGCGGGCTGGCCGTGCTGCGCAGCTTCGGCGCCGATGCGCCCGCGCAGACGCTCACCGGCGCCGCCGAGCGCAGCGGCCTCACGCGCGCCGGCGCGCGGCGCATCCTGCTGACGCTGCAGCAGCTGGGCTACGTCGAGACCGAAGGCCGACTGTTCCGGCTGACGCCGCGCGTGATGGAGCTGGGCTTCGCCTACCTCAGCTCGCAGCCCGTGTGGCACCTCGCGCAGCCGGTGATGGAGGAACTGGTGCAGGACGTCCACGAGTCGTCATCGGCCGCCGTGCTGGACGGCGACGACATCGTCTATGTGCTGCGCGTGCCCGCCAAGAAGATCATGGCCATCAGCCTGGGCCCGGGCAGCCGGCTGCCGGCCTACTGCACGGCGATGGGCCGCGTGCTGCTGGCCGGCCTGCCCGAGACGGAGCGCCGCGCCCGCCTCGAGCGCGCACCGCGGCCGGCGCGCACGGCGCGCACGGTCACCGACGTCGATGCGCTGCTGGCGCTGCTCGACGGCGTGCGCCGCGACGGCCATGCGCTGGTCCACGGCGAGCTGGAGGAGGGCCTGGTGTCGATGGCCGCCCCCATCGTCAACCGCGCCGGCCGCGTGGTGGCGGCGATCAATGTCAGCGCGCAGGACCAGCGCATGCCGCCCGACCAGATGCGCAAGCGCCTGCTGCCGCGGCTGCTGGAGTCGGCGGCCAGCATCAACACGCTGATGCGCATGCAGGATTGAAGCGACTTTCCGCACGTCCGGCGGCCCGGCGCGCGATCCCGGGAAACGCCTTCGCCGCCCGGCTTGGCAAAATCGCGGGCGACCCGCATGCACCGGGTGCGAGCCGGCCTCCCGCGGGAAACGGCGGCTCGTCCCGTTCCCGCGACGTGATCGCCCGAGACTGTCCGCCGCCGCGCCACCACCCCTTGCCGCCATGAACGCCGTTCCCGAATCGACTCCCGACGCCCCGCCGGCCACCGGCGTGGGGCCGGCGGCGTCGCGCGCGGGCGCGGGCGCTGCGCGCGCGACGTCCGACTACGAGGGCTACCGGCTGGTCTCGCACTTCCAGCCGATCTTCAGCCTGACGCACCACCGCGTCATCGGCCACGAGGCGCTGCTGCGCGCCACGGCGCTGTCCAGCGGCGCGGCGACGCCGCCGATGGAGCTGTTCGCGCACGCCGACGGCGACGCGGCGCGCGTGGCGCTGGACCGCGCCGCGCTGATGCAGCACCTGGCCGCCTACGCGGGCCGCGACGCCGACCAGTGGCTGTTCCTGAACATGCATCCGCGCTCGCTGGTCTCGCCGGCCGGCGCCGGCATCGGCGAGATCGCCGACGCGCTGGCGGCGCACGGCCTGCGGCCGGGCCAGGTCGTCATCGAGGTGCTGGAGTCGACGCTGCCCGACGACCCCGGCTTCGACCGTCGCATCGACGAGTTGCGCGAGCTCGGCTGCCTCGTCTCGCTCGACGACTTCGGCGCCGGCCACTCCAACTTCGACCGCGTGTTCCGGCTGCGGCCCGAGATCGTCAAGCTCGATCGCAGCGTGGTCGTGCGCGCCGAGGTCGACCCGCATGCGCGCCGCATCGCGTCGCAGATGGTGTCGCTGCTGCACGAGTGCGGCTGCCTGGTGCTGATGGAAGGCATCGAGACCGACGAGGGCGCCTACACCGCGCTGCGTTGCGACGTCGACTTCGTGCAGGGCTACCACTTCGGCCGCCCGGCGCCCGCCCTGGCCGGCGTGACCGGGCTGCACGCGCTGCGTGCCGCGTGGGAGCGCTTCGATCGCCAGTCGGCCAGCGACGACCGGCTGTGGCAGGAGCAGATGTCGCCCTACAAGCAGTCGATCGAGCTGGCCAGCGTGCTGCTGGCCGGCGGTGCGTCGCTGGACGACGCCTGCCGGCGCTTCCTGGGGCTGCCGGGCGCGGAGATGTGCTATCTGCTGGATCGCCAGGGCCGCCAGGTGGTGGGCAACGCGTTCCGCGAGGGGCTGTCGGACCAGCAATTGGGGCGCGTGGAGCGCTTCGGGCCGCTGCAGGACACGCGCCATGCGCGCTGGTCGCGCCGCGCCTATTTCCGCAACGCGGAGGCCGCGCCCAACCTGGCGCAGGTCACGCGGCCCTACATGGCGCTGCAGGGCGGGCGCATGTGCGTCACGGTGTCGATCCAGTTCGACATGGGCGGACGCTCGCTGATCCTGTGCGGGGACGCGTCGCTCTAGGAGTCGCGCCGTCCGCACGGCCCGGCCGCATCCCCGAATGCAGGGACAATCGGGCCATGGCCCTCAAAGCAACGATACACAAGGTCCGTCTGCAGCTCGCGGACATGGACCGCAACATCTACGGCGACCACGAGCTGACGATCGCCCGCCATCCGTCCGAGACCGACGAGCGCATGCTGATGCGCGTGCTGGCCTACGCGCTCAACGTGCCGGCCGACGACCTGCGCGGCGAACTGGTGCTCGCCAAGAGCCTGTGGGACGTCGACGAGCCCGACCTCTGGCAGGTCGACCTCACCGGCCAGGTCGTCCACTGGATCGAAGTGGGCCAGCCCGACGAGCGACGCCTGGCCAAGGCCAGCAGCCGGGCCGAGAAGGTGAGCGTCTACAGCTACATCTCCAGCACGCCGATCTGGTGGGCCGCGCTGGAAGGCAAGCTGACGCGCGCGCCCAAGGTCGCCGTGTGGGCCATCGACCCCGAAGCCTCGCAGGCGCTCGCCAGGCTGTGCGCGCGCACGATGGCCTGGCAGATCACGGTGCAGGACGGCATGGTGTGGGTGTCGGACACCGTCGACACGGTCGAGATCACGCCCAGGCTGTTGAAGGCGCGGGACGAGCGCGAGCAGTACTGACGCGCGCCGCCGATGCTGGCGGCGACGTCGTCGTCGCTGCGCGGCGCCGGCCGGCCGGGGCCATCGCCAGTCGGCCGCTCACTTGCGCGCCAGCCACACCCCCAGCACCGCCAGCCCCATGCCCGCCAGCGCGAGGCCGGTCAGCGTCTCGCCGAACATCGCCCACGCGATCAGCGCGGTGGTGGGCGGCGTCAGGTAGAACAGGCTCGCCACGTTGACGGCGCTGCCGCTGCGAATGAGCACGTTGAGCAGGCTCACGGCGCCCAGCGACAGCACCAGCACCAGCCAGCCGAGCGCGAAGACGAAGGTGGGCGTCCAGTGCACCACCATCGTCTCGGTGCGCCACGCCGCCAGCGCGGTGACCGCGAGGCTGGGCAGGAACTGGATGACGGAACCCGTGCGCAGGTCGAAGCTGGCGCAGAAGCGCTTCTGGTACAGCGTGCCGGCCGTGATGCCTGCCAGCGCGACGACCGCCGGCACCAGCAGTGCCGCGGCCGCGGGCCCGCCTTCGACCTTGCGCGCCACGACCAGCACCACGCCCGCCAGGCCGAGCGCAAGGCCGGCCCATTGCGTCGCCCGCACGCGTTCGCGCAGCAGCAGGCTGGCGCCCAGCGCCGTGAGCACCGGCTGCAGGCCCACGACCAGTGCCGTCACGCCGGCCGGCAATCCGAGCCGGATCGCGGTGAACACGCCGCCGAGGTACACCGCGTGGATCAACAGCCCCGACACGCCGATGTGCACCCACTGCACCGGCGACGCGGGCCACGGCGCGCGCGTGGCCAGCGCGAGGGCGCCCATCAGCACCAGCACCGCGGCGTAGCGCAGGGTCAGCAGCGTCAGCGGCTCGCAATCGGGCAGGCCCAGCTTGGCGCCGATGAAGCCGGTGCTCCAGAGCACGACGAACAGCAGCGGGAACAACGATGCGAAACGGGTGACGGCAGGGGTGGTGGGCATGGCTCGATCTTGCGGCGCCGTCGTGGCGGGCCGAGGGTCGTGCGCGCGGATGCGCACGTGACGCGGGCGCGGGCGGGCGCCGGTGCGCGAGGGACGCATCATCGCGTGATTGCGCGGCCGCCGCCGGCCAGGGGACTTGCGTCGCGCCGCGCGCCGCGCTTCAGGTGGCCGCGGCCTCGAGCACGCGCAGGATCTCGCGCCCGTACGCCTCGAGCTTCTTCGCGCCGACGCCGCTGATGCCTGACAGCTCGTCCAGCGAGCCCGGCGCCGTCAGCGCCATCTGCGACAGCGTGGCGTCGTTGAACACGATGTAGGCCGGCAGGTTGTGCTCGCGCGCGACCTCCGAGCGCCACGCCTTCAGCGCGACCAGGCGCGCCTTGGCCGGCTCGTCCAGCCGGGCCTGCAGCGCCGCGGCGGCCGGGCTGGCGGACTTGCCGCCCTCGCCGCGCACGCGCCGGGTGCGACCGCTGCCGCGCGGCAGCTCGCGCGCCTCGCGCAGCAGGATGGGCACCTCGCCCTTGAGCACGGCACGCGCGCTGTCGGTCAGCACCAGCGTGTTGTATTCGCCTTCGGAGCGCAGATGCCCCAGCGACAACAGCTGGCGGATCACGCCGCGCCACTGCTGCTCCGACCACTTCGCGCCGATGCCGAAGGTCGACAGCTCGCCGTGGCCGTGCTGCGCGGTCTTGTCGGTGACCTTGCCGCGCAGCACGTCGATCAGGTGGCCGGCGCCGAAGCTCAGGCCCGAGTGCTGGCGGAAGCGGTAGACGGTGGACAGCGCCATGCGCGCGGCCTCGGTCGCATCCCAGGTGGCCGGCGGGTGCAGGCAGTTGTCGCAGTTGCCGCAGGGCGAGCTCTGTTCGCCGAAGTAGCCGAGCAGCCGCACGCGGCGGCAGTCGTGCGCTTCGGCCAGCGACAGCAGGGCGTCGAGCTTGCCGCGCTGCAGCTTCTTGAAATCCTCGCCTGCCGGGCTCTCGTCGATCATGCGGCGCTGGTTGACGACGTCGGCCAGGCCGTAGGCCATCCAGGCGTCGGCCGCCTCGCCGTCGCGGCCCGCGCGGCCGGTCTCCTGGTAGTAGCCCTCGATGTTCTTGGGCAGGTCGAGGTGGGCCACGAAGCGCACGTCGGGCTTGTCGATGCCCATGCCGAACGCGATGGTGGCGCACATCACCAGGCCGTCCTCGCGCAGGAAGCGGTCCTGGTGGCGGCGGCGCACGTCGGCGTCGAGCCCCGCGTGGTAGGGCAGCGCGGCGATGCCCTCGGACGTCAGCCACGCCGCGGTCTCTTCCACCTTCTTGCGGCTCTGGCAGTAGACGATGCCGGCGTCGCCCTCGTGCTCGTCGCGCAGGAAGCGCAGCAGCTGCTTTCTCGCCTCGTCCTTCTCGACGATGGTGTAGCGGATGTTGGGACGGTCGAAGCTGGAGATGAACTCGCGCGCGTTCGCCAGCGCGAGGCGCTCGCGCATGTCGGCGCGCGTGTGGTCGTCGGCGGTGGCGGTGAGCGCCACGCGCGGCACATTCGGAAAGCGCTCGTGCAGCTGCGCGAGCTGCAGGTAGTCTTCGCGGAAATCGTGGCCCCACTGGCTGACGCAGTGCGCCTCGTCGATGGCCACCAGGCTCAGCAGGCCGCGCTCGTCCAGCGAGGTGAGCATGGCCATGAAGCGCGGGTTGGTGACGCGCTCGGGTGCCGCGTACAGCAGCACCAGGCGGCCGCTCATCAGCTCGCGCTCGATGCGCTGCGCCTCCTCGCCGGTGAGCGAGGAGTTGAGGAAGGCCGCGTGCACGCCGAGCTCCTCGAGCGCGCCGACCTGGTCGTGCATGAGCGCGATGAGCGGGCTGATGACCAGCGTCACGCCCAGGCCCGCGCGATGGCGCGCGATGGCCGGCACCTGGTAGCACAGGCTCTTGCCACCGCCGGTGGGCATCAGCACGAGGGCGTCGTCGCCCGCGGTCACCGTCTCGACGATGCGTTGCTGCTCGCCGCGGAACGCGCCGTAGCCGAACACCTGCTGCAGGATGCCGTGCAGGTCGGCATCCTTCGCGCCACGGCGCCGCGCCGGATCGGCGGCGACGCGCACGCCCTCGCTGGCCGGCGCCCCCGCCGGACGCGTGGCGGGCAGGGAATCGAAATCGTAGTCGTCGTAGTCGAAATCAGACACGGAAAGAGCCGGTGCGGGCCGCACGGCGCGCCCGAGCGCGCGTGGTGAAAGCCGGGATTCAAGGCTTCCAATGGTACAGGGCGGGCGTGAAGCAGGCCGGCGCCGAGGGCCGGATAGCGGGTGGATTCGCGCCGGGCGCCGGCGCGGACCCCGGCGAACGCAGCGCCGCCGGCCGCCGGGCTGCGCGGCCGGGCCGGCTGTCGCAAAATGACCCGGACCACCCCTTCGGAGACGCCATGTCCGCCAAAGCCGACGACCTTCGCGCCAAGCTCATCCGCAACTTCAACGAGGTCGCGCTGACCCGCGAGACCCGCGAGCCGCTGTACGACGGCGTCGGCGCCCGCCTGGCGCGCGGCACCGCCGCCCTCAAGCTGGGCGCCAGCGTCGACATCCTGGAGCCCGGCAAGCGCGGCTGCCCCTACCACCTGCACCACGCGCAGGAGGAGATGTTCATCGTGCTCGAGGGCCACGGCACGATGCGGGTGGCCGGCGAGATGCTGGCCGTCAAGGCCGGCGACGTCGTCTTCGTCCCGCCCGGGCCGGACTACCCGCACCAGATGATCAACACCTCCGACGCCCCGCTGAAGTACCTGTCGATCTCCACCAAGGACACGCCCGAGGTCTGCGAATACCCCGATTCGAACAAGGTGCTGACCAGCGTCCGGGTGGCCGGCAGCGACTTCGGCTTCGCGCGCATGAACCGGCTGGACACCGATCTCGACTATTGGGACGGCGAGGCTTAAGAAGCTGCGAACGAGTCCGGCACGCCCGCTCGTCACGCCCAAACGCGCCTGTTCTTCGTTGCAAATGCTCGCCGTAGCTCAAGCTACGGCTGTGCTTTGCGCCTCGATCAGACACGTTTGGACGCGCCGCTCGGACGTGCCGGACTCATTCACAGCTTCTAGCCTCCGTTTCGCGGGAAAACCACCCATTGCGCGCCGGCCGTCCCGCGGGGCGTCCCGGCATAATCGAGGCTCACCTTCCGCGACCGCAGGGCCGCGCCGCCTCGGCGCCGCCTGCCCGGCCGTGGATCCATCCAAGCCGCCACCCGGCGGCCGGCCACGGGGGAGCCGTCCCCCACCATTTCCTGGAGCACGCACATGGCGTCAGTCAACAAGGTCATCCTCATCGGCAACTGCGGGCGCGACCCGGAAGTTCGCTACACGCCCAGCGGCACCGCCATCTGCAACATCTCGGTCGCCACGTCCAGCCGCCGCAAGGACAAGGCCAGCGGCGAGAGCATCGAAGACACCCAGTGGCACCGCGTCACCTTCTATGACCGCCTGGCCGAGATCGCCGGCGAGTACCTGAAGAAGGGCAAGCCCGTCTACATCGAGGGCCGCCTGAAGTACGGCAAGTACACCGACAAGGACGGCATCGAACGCAACACGGTCGACATCGTCGCCGAGCAGATGCAGATGCTCGGCGGCCGCGACAGCGGCGCCGAGGAAGCCGGCGGCGGCGGCAGCGGCGGCCGTTATCTGGCCCCGCGCGACGGCGTCGACGGCAACGAGGATCGCAACACGTCGCGCCCGGCCGCGCGTCCCGCGCCGGCCCCGCGCCCGGCGCCCAAGGCGGCGACGGGGTTCGACGACATGGATGACGACATTCCGTTCTAAAAAATAGGTTTTTCCGCTTGTAAACAACGGGCCCGCAGCCCTCATGCTGCGGGCCTTTTTCATTGCTTACAGGAAATCCGCTTCTACCACCAAGTACGCTTAAGGGATCACCTCCGCCCCCTGTCGACAACTTGGCCCCCTTCCGTATTCCGACCGTCCGGTGCAGCTCTGGAGAGCGCCTGCCGACCCTGGTGTCGGCTACAGGAAGGACAGCACGTGACATAGATGCTCGATGCCCTTCGTGATCTGCTCAGCGTTCGCTGCACCATAGCCGAAGACCAGTCCTGTGCGCGTCGGCTCGCCGAAGTGATAACGATCCAGCGTGTGGATCCGGATGCCTTCGCGCGACATCTGAATCGCCGCCTTCTCGACATCGACCTGCGACCTGAGCAGCGCGGTCAAGTGCATGCCATAGAACGAGGGAATCGGTGCCAGCCATGGCGACAGGGGCCCAGCCAGGCCGCGATGCAGCAACGCGCGGCGACGACCATAGAGCTCGCGCATTCTGCGCACGTGCCGTGCAAGGTGCCCTTCGACGATGAAAGCCGCAACCGTGACCTGAAGAGGTGTCGAACAGTGCCAGTCCAGGGCATTCTTGGCCGCGATCAACGCGCCCATCGCCCAGTCGGGCGCGATGACGAAACCCAGGCGCAGTGATGGCAGGAGGCACTTGGAGAACGTGCCGACATGGAACACCAGGTCGTTCCGGTCAGCGGCCTTCAAGGCGTCCAGCGGGCTGCCTTCATAGCGGAATTCACCGTCGTAGTCGTCCTCGATGATGACGGCACCATGTGCGCCGGCGTAGGCAAGGAGTGCCTGGCGCCGTGCGGGCGACATCGCAATACCGAGCGGAAACTGATGCGAGGGCGTCACGCAGATCACCTTGGTGCCAGGCGGCAGCGCGTCCACGACCATGCCTTCGTCGTCGACAGGCACGGGCACGACGACCGCGCCGGCCGCCAGGAACGGCACGCGCAGCGGTGGGTAGCCGGGATCTTCGATGGCGACGATCGTTTCGCCGGGTCGCACGAGCACTCGAGCCAACAGGTCGAAGCCCTGCTGCGCGCCAGACGTGACCAGCACGTCGTCGGGCCGGCAGGCGATGGCTCGCGTCACGGCGACGTGATGAGTGACGGCGTCGCGCAGCCCATGATTGCCCTGGTTGCCCTGCGGACTGCGCATTCTCGCGGGCTTGCGTTCGAACGCCCTGAGCTGCTGATTGCCAACCCGGCGATAGATATCGAACGGAAACAGGCGAGAGTCGACCAGCGCCGGCCGGAAATCCACCGTGGCCGGCCCGTCGGGGCTGTTGCCTGGGGCGGATTCGCGCCAGAAGCCCAGGGCGGATGTCAGCCCGGGCGACAGCCACAGCGGATTGACCCGATCGTCGTGTTGACCAGCTCGGCGAGCCGGCGCCGGGATTTTGGGAGGGCGCCGTGCGACGAAGGTGCCAGCGCCGTGCCGACTGGTCAGAAGGCCACCGTTCAGGAGCTGCTCGTAGACCTTGGCGCAGGTGTGCCGCGAGACGCCGAAAACTGCCGGGGACTGGCGCGTTGCGGGCATTTGCACCCCCGGTGCCAGCCGGCCGTCCCCGATCGCTTGGCGCAACTGGTCAAGCAGACTCTGCGCGGACGTTCGTGAACCCCTCTTCGGCCGGTTCAATCGAAGTTCGAACAAGGGGCTCATGAGCGCGCGATTCTAGGGCGAGTGGCTCGACAACTTCACGCAAAGTGGCCTTCGAAGACCGCGCAGACCTGCATGACCATGGTGGCACCCTGAAGCGATTGCCGAGTCCTCTCCCAGCGGTCGGCGGCGACGCTCGTCATAACCCACCATAAGGCTTTCAATGTCCCCACTTGTTCGCATTGCCGCGTTTCTGGCGACAAGCGCCGCTCTTGTCGCTTCCTCGGCCGCGCTCGCAAACGATCCGGCGTCCCCCATCACCCCGAGCGCGCGCGACGGGTCGCACGATTTCGACTTCGACCTTGGCGTCTGGCATACCGAGATCACCCGTCGCCTGCATCCGTTGGCGCCGTCCAGCGAGACCGTCAAGCTCAGCGGCACGGTCACGATCCGCAAGGTATGGGGCGGCAAGGCGCAGATCGAGGAGATCGAGGCCGATGGCCCGAAGGGTCATTGGGAAGGAATGAGCCTTTTCCTGTACGACCCCGCTGCGCGGCAATGGAGTCAAACCTTCCTCGGAGCCGCTGCCGCCTCGTTCTCGCCCGGCTTTGTCGGCTCGTTCCACGATGGCAGAGGCGAACTGTTCCAGCAAGACACGTTGGACGGCCGATCCGTCCTGGTTCGGGCAACATGGTCGGACATCACCCCTGCGTCACACAAATACCAGGAAGACTACTCCGCCGACGGCGGCAAGACCTGGCACGCATCATTCACGGCGATCAAGACCAGACTCCCTGCGACGCCCGTCCCCGTCGAGTCACTCGCGAGCGCGAGCGCGATCGAGGGCAGCCACGATTTCGACTTTGCTTTCGGCACCTGGGCTGAGCACTCGCGACGCCTCATGCATCCACTGTCCGGCTCGAACGACTGGATCGAATGGGACGGCCGCATCGTCGTGCGAAAGATCTGGGGTGGCCGGGCAAACATGGTTGAACTCAAGGCCGACACGCCTTCCGGCCCGCTCGATCTGCTCGCGCTCCGCGTCTACAACCCGGTCACACGCCAGTGGAGCGTCGATTTTGCGACATCCAGCGTCGGCAAGCTGGGAGATGTTCCCGGGGTCGGGGAATTCAAGGACGGACGCATCGACTTCTATGACCAGGAGACGATCGACGGCCGCGCGGTGCTCGTGCGGTTCTCGGTCTACAGCACCGGCCCCACGACCCACGCCAGCGAACAGGCCTTCTCGCCGGACGGCGGCAAGACCTGGGAGGTGAACAGGATCAACCGCTACACCCTGGAGAGCCGAGAGACCGAACCGCGCGAGGATTGAACACGCCGCGCGGCAGCCCTTGAGCAACCTTGGCTCGTACACCATTGGTGGCCCCATCGAGCACCGCGCCATGCGTAGTTTGATCTTGGCGAAGCTTGAAAATCCAGGTCGCTACGACATGGTCAAGAA
>Ga0075370_10000061_pt1 | contig 32363 bp, 32 predicted proteins | sample EndMethybrTD3035_FD_71398 | JGI IMG/M metagenome (GOLD analysis project Ga0075370, IMG submission 71398) | Populus endosphere microbial communities from Tennessee, USA - Endosphere MetaG P. TD hybrid TD303-5 | ecosystem: Host-associated > Plants > Roots > Endosphere | place: USA: Tennessee... | reverse complement strand
CGCCGCGCGCGGCGGATGGCCTGCCGGGTCTGGCGTACAGCCTCGCGTGTGACGGCGCAGCTGTTGATCACGATCAGGTCATCACGCGCGGGCAACATGGCGCGCAGGCTTTCGCCTTCGGACAGGTTGAGCCGGCAACCCAGTGAGACGACTTGAGCAGTCACGCGGCTACGCCATAGTCGGCCAGATCGAAAGTGCCGCGAAAGCTTTCGCTGGCCGGTCCGGTCATGGTGATGCGATTGTCCGGCCCCCATTCGATGCGCAAGGGACCGCCGGCGAGCGTCACTGTCACCGCACGGTCGGTGAGACCGCGGCGCATGGCGGCGATCGCCGTGGCGCAGGCGCCAGTGCCGCAAGCGCGCGTCTCCCCCGCGCCGCGCTCCCACACGCGCAAGGCGATGGCATCGCGCGCCATGACTGTCGCGACATTGACATTGACGCGGCTCGGAAACAGCGGATCATGTTCGATTTCGGGCCCAAGGCGCTCCAACGCGACGCCATGGCAATCGTCGACGAAGAACACGGCATGCGGGTTGCCGACATTGACGCCAACCGGATTTTCGAGGCCGTCCCAGCCGACTGGCATGGCCAGAGTATCCATCGCATAGGCCAGCGGAATGTCCTGCCAGCCAAAGCGCGGTTCACCCATGTCGACTGCAATACCCCCCGCTACTGGATCGGTCGTCAGGACCCCCGCCAGTGTTTCGATGCGGGCGGGCTTGCCGTGAAGCAGTCCAATCGCCCTTGTGGCATTGCCGCAAGCCTCGACTTCGCTGCCGTCGGCATTGAAGATACGCATGCGGAGGTCTGCGCTGCTGGAAGGTTCGAGCAGGATTAGCTGGTCGCAGCCGATCCCCGTCTTGCGATCGGCAAGAGCCGCTGCGAGGCGGGCATCCATGGCAGGCAGGGCATCAACGCGCGAATCCAGCACGACGAAGTCGTTGCCGAGGCCGTGCATCTTGATGAAAGGTATGCGCATGGTGCCCGCGCATCTATGCCTTGACCGGGGCTACGTCCAGTGGCGGCTTTCTGAGACTGTCAGGGCGAGATTGTCAGGCGGCGGCAGTCGCAGCGCGGGCGGGTTCGCCAGTTTGGTCACCGCCCGATGCCAGCAAGCCCATCCCGGCCAGTCGCCTTGCAGTCTCAGTCGCGGTTTCGGGCATACCATACAAGTAGCCCTGGCCGCGGAAGTTGTCGTAACCCGCAAGCTCGGCGAGATCTTCATGGCTCTCGATACCTTCCGCCACAATCGGCAGACCCAAGCCTTTGCCCAGAGTGGTGATCATCTGGACAATCGCGGCATTGTCCGAATTTGCGGCAAGATTGGTTATAAAGCTGCGGTCGATCTTGATGCAGTCGATCGGCAGTTCGTGCAGATAGCCTAGCGAGCTGTAGCCCGTGCCGAAATCATCCAAGCTGATCCTGATGCCCTGGTTTTTCAGGCTGACCAGTAGCGCACGAACCGCGCCGACATTTTCGTGCAGGCAGCTTTCGGTTATTTCCACTTCCAGCCTTTGCGGCGGAAAGTTCGCCTCGACCAGAAGCTTGATCAGCCTCTGCGCAAACCACGGATCGCGCAGTTGCACGGGCGAAATGTTGACCGAAAGAGTGAGCCGTGGATCCCACAATTTGGCATCCTGCAACGCTTGCGCGATCAGTGCTTGTGACAGCACATCAATCACACCGATTTCCTCGGCGATTGGAATGAATACTTGCGGGCCAACCAGGCCGAAAGCAGGCGATTCCCACCGCGCCAGCATCTCGAATCCGGTCAGCGTGCCGCTCGCGAGATCAATTTGCTGTTCGTAGTACGGTACGAATTCACCCTGCGCGATTCCGCGGCGAATCCCCGCCTCAATCTCGCGCCTGACGCGCAATTCGCTCTCCATTGCCGGATCATACCAAGCGTGGCGGTTGCGCCCCTGCCGTTTGGCTTGATACATGGCGATGTCCGCCAGATGGATGAGGTGGTCGATAGCCTGTGGCGATCCATTGCCATCCTGGCACGCATCACTGCGCGATAGACCGATCGAGACAGTTACCAAGTCCAGCGGACCCAAATCATCAGCATGGCTTGCCGAAGACATGGCTTGGATAAGGTTATCGGCAAAGTGATCGACACGCTCGATGTGAGCGGGGTCGATGGGCACGATGCAAATGAATTCGTCACCGCCGACCCGCGCAGCGATTGAGCGAGGCGGCAGGAATTCGGCAATGCAAGCCGCGCATTGACGCAAGACATTGTCGCCCGCGCCGTGCCCATAGAGATCGTTGACTTGCTTGAACCTGTCGAGATCGGCAACGATGACGGCGACGGACTCTTTTCGATCGCCTGACTGATCGATCAATTGGGTAGCAGCTTCATCGAGCCCACGGCGGTTGAGGAACCCGGTCAAAGGATCGAACCGCGCAAGATGCAGGGCTTCTGCCTCGCTTTTCTTGCGAGCCTGCACTTCGCGGGAAAGCACGCGCAGGCGAGACCAACCCAGCAGAAGAAGCGCGATATTCAGCAAGAGAGCGCAGACTTGCAGCGAATTGGGGCCGGGGCCAAAACCGTTCAGGGTCTTGATTGCCATCGACAGGGCTGCGCCGCCCGTCCCGACGAACAGGATGATTGCGGAAATCGCAATGCCGCGAGTGACGAAATCATCGACTGGCGGCAGAGCGGCTGCTCGGCGGCGCTGCTTGCTTTGCTGTTGAGCCCTATCGGTGGTCAGATTGACCAAGTCGCAAACCCCCCTTTGCCACATGGCGGCTTATGCGGAGTTTTGGGAAATATTCGGTTAAGGGCAGTTCATTTTTTCAAGCCGATCTCACGCAGCCGTTGCTGAAGGAACGCGTCCGCGGTGATCGACTGGGGATAACGGTCGGGCCGCTCGGGCGTGATGCACTGCGGCAGCGTGGCAATCACGAAGTCGCTGCGTGGGTGCAGGAAGAAAGGCATCGAATAGCGGCTGTGCGCCGCCCGGCCGCTGTCAGGATTGCGAACCCGGTGGATAGTCGAAGGCAGGACATCGTTGGTCAGCCGTTCAAGCATGTCGCCGATGTTGACGACCAGGGCGCCTTGGGGCGGATCGATGGCGATCCACTTTCCGTCCGCGTCCAGCAATTCCAGCCCGGCTTCTTCCGCCCCAAGCAGCAGCGTGATCAGATTGATATCGCCATGCGCGCCGGCTCGCAGCGCGCCGGGCTCGGGGTTGTCGAGCGGCGGATAGTGCAGCAGCCGCATCACCGAGTTGCCTTCAAAAACCACGCTTTCGAACCAGTCGCTCGGCAGGCCCAAGGCAATGGCAATGGCCGAAAGGATGCGATTGCCGGCAAGGTCGAAGGCGGCAAACAGTTCGGTGAAGGTCTCGCGGAAGCCAGAAATGGCGCTGGGCCAGATATTGGGCGGCATGGTATCGCCCGCAGGGTGGGCGGCAGGCAAATCTCTCCCCACGTGCCAGAATTCCTTGAGGTCGTGCTTGTCGGCGCCTTTGGCAATCTCGATGCCAAACGGCGTGTATCCGCGCGCGCCGCCCAGGCCTTCGAGATTGTAGCGGCGCTTTTCGGCATCGGGCAGGGCAAAGAACTGGCGGGTGAGATCCCAGCCGCGTTCGATCAGCGCTGCATCGATGCCATGGTCTGTTACCAGCGCAAAACCGAAGCGCCGCAGCGAATCGCCGATACTGCGGGCGAAGACTTGCTGGTCGGCTTCCAGCGAAAGAACAGGCAGCTGCGTCATTTCCATGGGTGGCTCGCGGAGTGGCTTGGCGCTATCGGCATCTCTTGGGGAATCACCGAGAGAAGCAAGAAGACCATGTCTGCAGACAGCAAACAATACTGGCTGATGAAATCAGAACCCGATGCCTATAGCTGGGATGATCTGGTTGCGGAAGGTGAGGGCACCTGGGACGGCGTGCGCAACCACCGCGCCGCCAACAACCTCAGAGCGATGAAAGTCGGCGACGAGGCCTTTTTCTATCATTCGAATATCGGGCTTGAGATCGTCGGCGTGATGAAAGTCAGCAAGGCCGGCCTCGCCGATCCTTCCGATCCCGACGGCAAATGGGCGGCAGTGAAAGTGAAACCGGTAAAGAAGCTGAAGCGCCCGGTAAGCCTAAAGCAGATCAAGGCCGATCCCACGCTGGCCGACATCGAGCTGATCAAGCTGTCGCGGCTGTCGGTTGGGGTGATCACGCCAGCGGAGTGGGAATACATCTTGAAGCTGTCGAACAGCTAGAACGAATTGCGTTAAATCTGAACCAACAAGCGGGCTTGGGGTGACTCCCATTTTACGCAACTCGGTCTAGGCCTGTCCCGGTCCGGCCTGTCCCGGTTCGGCCTGTCCCACTTCAGGATGTCCCATTTTTGGGCGGGCATTGGTAATTGCAGGCATGGTGAAAAAAGTCTTAACATGGGGGCATGAACCGATCTGCTCCCCGCCGCGCACTGGTGCTGACCACTGAGTCGGCACGTCATCCATTCCGGGCCAGCCTTCCGGCGCGAGCCCTGACGATCGAGGCCGAGCCGCCGCGCGCCTGGCGTTTGAGCCGGCGTGACTGGCGCGATGTTCTCGGGGCCTATGTCGCCAGTTTCCTGGCGATCACCATCTTCATTGCATAAGCGGCCGGGCGGCAATTTCTGATTTGTAGAGCAGCCAGCCGAGCCATGCCGAAAACAGGCACATCGCCGCGCTGAGCAGCAGTTGCTCGCCAATGGCAACGCCCGCTGCGCTTGAACCCACTGCCAGCATCGATCCCACCACCATCGCGCCTGAATTGACGATATTGTTGGCGGCAATGGTCCGTGCGGTCTGCGACTTGTCCACGAAAGTGGTGAGAAAGGCATAAAGCGGCACGACGAACATCCCGCCGGCGATGGCAATGGCCATCAAAGTCAGCAGCAGTGGTATCGCCAGCGATTGTGCCATGAAATCCGCGGTGTCGAGCAATTGATTGCCGGAAATCGCCGGCCAAGCAGCGCAGATGAAATAGAAGACCACGACAAATGCGCCCATGGCGACGACCGACGCCGGGGAATAGCGGGCCGAGACGGTCCCCTTCAGCAAGGCGTTGATCGACACCGAGCCAATGGCGATGCCGATGGAAAAGACCACGAGGAATAGGCTGGCCACTTGCTTGCTGGCGTGGAGCACATTCTTGGCGAGGGGCGGAAACTGGATGAACAGCACCGCGCCGATGGTCCAGAAAAAGCTGATTGCCATGATCGCCAGGAACACGCGGCGATCGTGCATGGTGTTGCGCACCAAGCTTATCGACGATCGGACGAAATGGAAATCGAGCGGCTCGCTGCCGTTCTGGGCCGGGGCAGGGGGCACCTGCCGCCCAGCGAAATAGCCGATCACGGCTGTAAGTACGACGCACAGCGCCGCCCATTCGACCTCGATCCAGCCGGCCAGAATCGTTCCGGCCAGAATCGCGATATAGGTTCCCGCTTCGACCAGGCCAGTGCCAGCCAGAACCTCTTCCTTTTTCAGGTGCTGCGGCAGGATTGCGTACTTGATCGGGCCGAAGAACGTGGAGTGCACACCCATGGCAAACAGCGCGAGCAGCATCAGCGGGATTGCCAGCGATTGGACGGCGAAGTTCTGCCAGGCCATCACCAGGCCGGCTCCTCCGCAAAGCATGATCAGGATTTCGCAGAATTTGACGATGCGGATGATTCGGGCCTTGTCGCGCATGTCGGCCAGCTGACCGGCCAGCGCGGACAGGATGAAAAATGGGATGATGAACACCGCCGATGCCACCGCGCTGAATTTCGCTTCTGCGGCTTCCGAACTGTAGACGCTGTAGACGACGAACAGCACCATCGCGTTCTTGTAGAGATTGTCGTTAAAGGCGCCGAGCAATTGCGTGACGAAAAGCGGCAGGAATCGGCGCTGCCGCACCAGGTGCGTCGATGTAGTCATGGCCCGGTGCTGGCATCCTTTGATTTCTCCGGCAACCCTAGCCGATGGATCGGCCCGGGCAAGTCCCTCTGAATACACAGGAGAATGGCAGCAAGGCGGGGTTGGGCTTTTGCAACCTGTCCTAACCTTCTATGCAGGCGTCAGGATGCTGACCCTGCCCAACCTGCTCACGCTTTCGCGGATCGTCACTGTTCCGGTGCTGGTGGCGCTGCTCTGGTGGCCTGACTGGCCGTTGGGATATGGACTGGGCTTTGCGGTCTATTGCCTGATGGGCATCACCGACTATTTCGATGGTTATCTGGCGCGTGCACAGGGCGCTGTTTCGCGGTTGGGGATGTTTCTCGATCCCATCGCCGACAAGATCATGATCGCGGCGGTGATTCTGGTGCTTTGCGCCCAGGGCGTGCTGCGCGGCCCTTACGTGGGCGATCTGCATGTGATTGCCGGCCTGATCATACTGATCCGAGAGATTGCCGTATCAGGCCTGCGCGAATTTCTGGGCGGGCTGCGCGTTTCCGTCCCGGTCAGCCAGCTGGCCAAATGGAAGACCGCGTTCCAGATGATTTCGCTTGGCGCGCTCATCCTTGGCAAGGCATTGCCGGGCTGGACTGTGCCCATGGGCGAAATCGATGCCAACCTGCCGCATACTGTGGGCCTCACCACGCTTTGGGCGGCAGCGGCGCTGACTTTGATAACCGGCTGGGATTATCTGCGGGTTGGCCTGAAACACATGGATTGACTGGCAGCGGCGTGGCGAGCCGAAAGGTATTGCCGCCCAATCGTTGCCTGTTTGCGTTGTCGGGGAAAGATCGCGCGCCTTTCACTTGGCGTTCAGCCCGGTGCTGGTTATAGGACCCACCATGTCTATCAGATCGACGCTCAGGCTCACCCTGCTTGCCACCGCCACAACTGCAATTCTGCTTACAGCGGGCTGCGGCGGCAAGGGCGCAAAGAACCGCGACACTGCCTATGTGGCACGCGATGTCGACACGCTTTATCAGGCCGCGAAGGACCGGCTCGATACGGGCAATGTCAAGGAAGCCGCTGCGCTGTTTGACGAGGTTGAGCGCCAGCATCCCTACTCCCCCTGGGCCCGCCGCGCCCAGTTGATGAGCGCGTTCAGCTATTATGTCGCGCGTGACTATTCCAAATCGATCCAGTCTTCGCAGCGTTTCCTCTCGATCCACCCGGGCAATCGCGATGCGCCTTATGCCTATTATCTGGTGGCGCTGAGCTATTACGAGCAGATCAGCGACGTCACGCGCGACCAGAAAGTGACGCAGCAGGCACAGGCCGCATTGAACGAACTGATCCGCCGTTATCCCGGCACGCGCTATGCGGCCGATGCCCGCCTCAAGCTCGATCTGGTCAACGATCACCTGGCCGGCAAGGAAATGACCATTGGCCGGTCGTACCAGCGTTCTGGCAAGTGGCTCGCGGCCTCGCTGCGTTTCCGCAACGTGATCGATACATATCAGACTACCAGCCACACGCCCGAGGCGCTCTACCGGCTGGTCGAAAGTTATCTGGCAATGGGCATTCCGGCTGAGGCGCAGAAGGCCGCCGCCGTGCTGGGAGCCAACTATCCCGGCAATGAATGGTATGGCCGCGCCTATGCGCTGATGCAGCGCCACGCGCCGGGAACCAGCGCAAGCTGAAGTTTCTAGCTGACAGGTTGACATTACTGCCGCGCAGGCGCTCATTGCCTGCGTAATGCTTTCGCAGAAAACCCGCTATTCGATCCGCGCGCTCCAGCACCTGGCCGACAATTGGCGGCAAGGGCCCGTGCGTCTGGACGCGATTGCAACCAGCCAGAATATTCCGCGCAAGTTCCTGACTGTCATCCTCAGCGAAATGGTGCGCGAGGGACTGGTCATTTCGCATCGCGGCCGGGAAGGCGGCTATGAACTGGCGCTGCCGCCAGTCGACATTCGTTACGGCGATATTATCCGCCTGACGCGCGGAAGCCTGGCGCTGGTGCCGTGCGCCAGCCGCAATGCGCATGAAACCTGCCCCAACTGCCTGCCGGAGGCGGAGTGCCGACTGCGCGGGCTGATGCTGTTGCTGCGCGACGAAATGGCCTCGATGCTCGACCGCGTGACGCTGGCCGATCCGATTGCGCTGGAGCCGCCATTTCCGGAACAGGAAGCGGGCTGACTGAAAAGAATGAAGGCAGCGCAGCGCTCGAAAGCCCCGCTTTGCCGCTGACAAGTGAAACTCCTATTGTCTATTAGTTTGGTTGAGATAAATCGGCGGCGAAGGAGCCGACCGATGAACACGATCAATCTCTCGCAGCGAGTCGAAAGCCAGCGGTCAGCCGCCAGTGACGAAAGAGTGATTGCGTCAGTTGCTGATGCAATCGCCCGGCTGCGGTTTGGTTCGATCGCCCTCACAATTCATGACGGCAAGGTCGTCCAGCTCGACGTCACCGAGCGACAGCGCTTCGGCTGACAGGTTTGCCGCTGCCGGAATACCAGGTGTCCGGCGGAATACCTCAAGATCAACATCGATGCAGACCGGACCGCCGGATGCATCCATCTCCCAAAACAGGATTTGGATATGCGTTCGTCTGCCCGTTATCTGCTGCTTGCCGCAGCAATCGTCCCCTTTCCCGCGCTGGCTGCCAGCGCCGATGCCGCCACCGCGGTTGACCCGGCCAGCACGTCTGCCCCCGTAACAGGCGCAAAAGTGGGCGAGCAGCCCAGTTCGGTCGGCACTGGCGCGAGCGACGAGAGCGATGAAATCGTCGTTTCGGCGCGCCGCCGCGTCGAAACTGCGCAGACTGTCCCGCTTGCCATCTCGGTGATCGGCGGCGAGCACATCGACAATACCGGCAGTTTCAATGTCGGGCGTCTGCAGCAAGTCACCCCGACGCTGCAATATTACTCCTCCAATCCGCGCAACACCTCGCTCACCTTGCGCGGCATTGGTGCGCCGTTCGGCCTCACCAATGACGGTTTCGAGCAAGGCGTGGGAATCTACGTCGACGACGTCTATTATTCGCGCGCGGCCTCATCGACGTTCGACTTTCTTGACGTCGCGCGGATTGAAGTGCTGCGCGGCCCGCAAGGCACGCTCTATGGCAAGAACACGACCGCAGGCGCGCTCAACATCACATCGCGCCAGCCGACCTTCGACTTCAATGGCCGCGCCGAAGTGACGGTTGGCAACCTTGGGTTCAAGCAGGCCAAGGCCGCGGTTTCCGGGCCGCTGAGCGACAAGCTGGCGGCGCGCCTTGCTTTGTCGTCAACCAGCAGGCGCGGCACGCTTTACAACGTCAAGACCGGCAGCTGGATCAACTCGCAGGACAATCTGGGCCTGCGTGCCCAGCTTCTTTGGCGGCCCAGTGACAGCGTCGATGTGACCCTGTCTGGTGATTACAGCACGCAAGATCCCGAATGCTGCGGCACGGTCTATGTCCGCACCGGGGCCACCCAGCGTCCGCTGACCCGGCAATACGCCGCGCTTGCCGCCGCGCAGGGCTATGTCACGCCCAGCACCAATCCGTTCGACCGCCTGACTGATCTCGATGCCCATCTTAATGCCGGCAACAAGATCGGCGGCGCCGCGCTGCGGGTAAAGTGGGACCGTGGCAATGGCACGCTGACTTCGGTCACGGCCTGGCGCTTCTGGGACTGGAAGCCGGCCAATGATCGCGATTTCACTGGCCTGCCCATCACCACGCGTTCGCAGAACCCGTCGCAGCAGAACCAGTACACGCAGGAATTGCGCTATAACTACAGCGGCGATCACTTCGATTTCGTCGTCGGTGCTTTCGGCTTTCACCAGACGGTGCGCACGCAGGGCACGGAATCGCTCGGCAGCGCGGCTAGCCGCTGGCTGATCAATCCGGGCAGTAATCCCGCTCAGTTCAATCCTCCTGTGACGGGCTGCGCCCCGGCCAATCAGCTCGCCTGCGACCCCTCGGTGCTCAACGGGCTGACCGCGACCAATGATATCCGCCTGGATAACACCTCGGCGGCACTGTTCGGCCAGTTTGCCTGGAAAGTGAATGACCGGCTGACGCTCCAGCCGGGCCTGCGCCTGAACTGGGACAAGAAGAGCGGCCTCTATTCGCGCGTCGTGGTCGACGGGCAGGGCAGGCTCGTGCGCTTTCTCGATGACAATGGCGTGCTGATCACTGACCCGCGCGTTGCCGCCCAGCGCGATGCGCTGACCCCGCAACGGATTGCGCCGGAATTCAGCGCATGGAACTTCTCTTGGGATTTCAACGCGAGCTACAAAGTCTCGCCCGATGTGCTGGTTTACGCCACATATGCCCGCAGCTTCAAATCGGGTGGCATCAATCTCAATGGCGTTCCCAATGACGCCAACGGCAATCCGCTGCTCAGCGTCGGCACGATCAAGCCGGAGCGGGTGAATCACTATGAGGCGGGCATCAAGACCCAGTTCTGGGACCGCAAGCTCACGCTCAATCTCTCCGCCTTCCGAACGGATATCTCCGATTTTCAGGCGCTGGTGAATGCCGGGCAGGTCAGCACGACTCGCGGCTACCTCGCCAATGCTGAAAAAGTGCGCACGCAGGGCCTCGAATGGGATTTCTCGGTGCGCCCGCGCGAGCGCTTCAATGCCTATGTAAACGGTAGCTACACTGATGCGAAATATGTGAAGTTCACCGGCGCGCCGTGCCCGCCAGAACTTTCGGGCGGCACGATTGCGGCGGCGGGGCAGGCGGCAAGTCCGGCGGGAACGCCGGGCGGCATCAGTCCGGCCAGCTGCGACATTTCGGGCCAGCGCCTGCCCGGCGTGTCGAAATGGAGCTTTTCCTTCGGCGCGGAATACAACGTTCCGGCGAAGTTCCTGGGCCAGGAAGGGCAGGTCTACTTTGGCTATGACGGCAATGCCCGCTCCAACTTCTCATCCAACCCGTCGCCTTCGGCCTATACCTGGGTGGATGGCTATTCGCTGCACAACTTCCGCGTCGGTTTCCGCACCCAGAGCGGGGTCGATGTGTTTGGCTGGGTGCGCAACGCCTTCGACCAGAACTATTTCGAGCTGCTTTCCGTCGCCCCCGGTAGCACGGGCCTGATTGCCGGCAATGTCGGCGATCCGCGCACCTTTGGCGGGACAATCAAGATCGAATTCTAAAGGCGCAAGTTTTGAACACCGGCGAGTGGTGTGGCCGGGTGACGGATGGATCGTGTTCCGCTAGAACGGGCCGCGAACATGCTCACCCGGCTTTCCATTCGCAATGTCGTGCTGATCGAGGCGCTGGATCTGGAATTTTCCGGCGGCCTTGGCGTGCTCACGGGCGAAACCGGGGCGGGCAAGTCGATTCTGCTCGATGCTTTGGGATTGGTCCTTGGCGACCGGGCGGACAGTTCGCTGGTCCGCGCCGGGGAAGATAGCGCGCAAGTTACGGCTGTCTTCGAACTCAAGGGTGGGTCACCCGCTTTGCTGGCGGAGGCAGGCGTCGAGATCGAGCCGGGCGAGCCGCTGATCGTGCGGCGCCAGCTGAAGGCTGACGGCGGCAGCAAGGCCTTCATCAACGATCAGCCCGTGGGCGTTGCGCTGCTGCGCGATCTTGCCGGCGCGCTGGTCGAGATTCACGGCCAGCATGACGACCGCGGCCTGGTCAATCCGCGCGGTCACCGCACTCTGCTCGATCGCTTCGCCGGGGCTGACGTTGCCGGGATCGAGGCCGCGTGGCGCGCATGGCGCGCAGCGGAGGACGCACTGGCAGCCGCCCGCGCGCGGCTGGCGCAAGCATCCGATGATCGCGATTTGCTGCTGGCCCATCTCGCCGAACTCACTGCGCTGGCACCCGAAGTGGGCGAAGAAGAGGACTTGGCCGAGGCGCGCGCCACGATGCAAAAAGGTGAGCGCCTGTCCGGCGACCTCGCCGAATTACAGCACTTGTGGTCAGGATCGGATTCGGCGCTGGCCACCCTTCGCTCGGCCGCGCGGCGGCTTGATCGTATTGCCGGCGAACACCCCCTGCTGGGAGAAGCGCTGGCCGCGCTCGACCGGGCAGTGATCGAGGCGGGCGAAGCGGAAGACAAGCTGACCCGCGCTGCCGAGGTTCTGAGCCACGATCCCGCGGCGCTTGACCGGTTCGAGACACGGCTGTTCGAACTGCGCGCGGCGGCCCGCAAGCATGGCTGCACTGTGGACCAACTCCCCGAATGCATGCTGGAGATGCGCGCCAGCCTCGATGCCATTGAAGGCGGAGAGGCAGAAATTGCAGGTCTGGAGACTGCCGCCGCCAGCGCTGCCGCCAACTATCGCCAGCGCGCGGAGGCCCTGTCTGCCCTGCGCAGCGAGGCCGCAGCCCGGCTCGACAAAGCTGTGGCCGGGGAACTGGCGCCGCTCAGGCTCGATGCCGCACGTTTCCAGACAAGCGTTACCCGGCTGCCAGAAGATCGGTGGGGACCGCAGGGCATGGACGCTGTCGAATTCCTGATCAGCACCAATCCCGGTGCGGCTTTCGCGCCGCTGGCCAAGATCGCCAGCGGGGGCGAATTGTCGCGCTTCATTCTGGCGCTGAAAGTGGCGCTGGCCGAACAGGGCGGCGCGGCGACGATCATTTTCGACGAGATCGATCGCGGCGTCGGCGGGGCGGTTGCTTCCGCAATCGGCGAGCGGCTGGCGCGGCTGGCTGAGGGCGGCCAACTGCTCGCGGTGACTCACAGCCCGCAAGTCGCGGCGCGTGGGGCATCGCATTTTGTCATCGCCAAGTCGTCGCAAGGCACAGTCACACGCACATCAGTCATGCTGCTTGATGCGGCCGGACGGCAGGAGGAAATCGCCCGTATGCTCTCAGGCGCGGAAATTACTGCCGAAGCCCGCGCTCAGGCCGATCGGCTGCTGGAGGGCGTGTGAGCCAGCTTTCCGAAGCCGATGCCGCCAATGAGCTGATGCGTCTGGCGAAAGCCATCGCGCGGCATGACCGGCTCTATCATGCAGAGGATTCGCCAGAGGTCTCGGACGCGGAATACGACGCGCTGGTGCGCCGCAATGCCGAGCTGGAAGCAGCCTTTCCGCACCTGATCCGCGCGGACAGCCCCAGCCGCAAGGTGGGGCATGACGTGGCCGCCTCACCGCTGTCGAAAGTCACGCACGAAGTGCGCATGATGAGCCTCGACAATGCCTTTTCGGATGAGGAAGTGGCCGAATTCGCTGCGCGCGTGCGGCGCTATCTCAATCTTGCCGAAGGCGCCGAAGTAGCGATGACGGCGGAAGACAAGATCGACGGGCTGTCCTGCTCGCTGCGCTATGAAAACGGCAAGCTGGTGCGTGCGGCGACGCGCGGGGACGGGCAAGTGGGCGAGGATGTGACGGCGAATGTCGCCCACATCGCCGATATTCCGCAGCAATTGTCGGGCAAGGTGCCTGACATTTTAGAAATTCGCGGCGAGGTTTACATGAGCCGCGCCGATTTCCTCGCGCTCAATGCCCGGCAGGAGGAAGCAGGCGGGAAGATCTTTGCCAATCCCCGCAACGCCGCTGCCGGTTCGCTGCGGCAAAAGGATGCCAGTGTCACGGCGAGCCGCCCGTTGCGCTTTTTGGCGCACGGCTGGGGCGCGGCGAGCGCGGTGCCCGAGGACACACAGTTCGCGATGATGCAGCGCATCGCTAGCTGGGGCGTGCCTGTCTCTCCCTTGCTGGTCCGCTCGAAGACGACGGCGGAACTGCTCGAGCAGTATCGCAAAATACGTGATCAACGCCCTGATTTGCCTTATGAAATCGACGGTGTAGTGTATAAAGTAGACCGCCTCGACTGGCAGGAGCGGCTCGGCTTCGTCGCCAAGGCCCCGCGCTGGGGGCTGGCGCACAAGTTCCCGGCAGAGAAAGCGGAAACCACGATCGAGGCTATCGACATTCAGGTCGGCCGCACGGGCAAGTTGACCCCAGTAGGCCGCCTGAAGCCCGTGCTGGTGGGCGGGGTTACGGTCACCAATGTCACACTGCACAACCGCGACGAGATCGGCCGGCTTGGTTTGCGCGAGGGCGACAGGGTGCTGCTCCAGCGCGCAGGCGATGTCATCCCGCAAGTGGTCGATAATCTGACGCGCGATGAGCCGCGCGCGGCATATGCCTTTCCGGATCACTGCCCTGAATGCGGCAGTGAAGCCGTTGCCGAGGAAGGTGAAGTCGATGTGCGTTGCACGGGCGGTCTGGTCTGCCCGGCGCAGCGGACCGAGCGGCTCAAGCATTTCGTCAGCCGCGCCGCGCTCGATATCGAAGGGCTGGGTGAGAAGACGATTGCCGAATTTTTCGCGCTGGGCTGGCTGGAAAGCCCAGCCGACATTTTCCGGCTGAAGAAGCGGCGCGGCGAGATTGTCGGCCGGGAAGGCTGGCAGGACAAGTCTGTGGACAACCTGTTGGCAGCCGTCGAGGCCAAGCGCAGCCCCGATGCTGCGCGGCTGCTGTTCGGTCTGGGCATTCGCCATGTGGGGGCAGTGACTGCGCGGGACCTGATGAAGCGGTTTGGAAGTCTGGAGAAACTGCGGAATACCGTCGAACTTGCGCGTGCGCGGACAGAGCCTGATGACGGAACGACACCAGCTAAAGACGCCGCATTCGAAATCTTGGCAATTGATGGGGTCGGTTTTGCAGTTTTGCAGTCGCTGTTTGACTTCTTCCACGAGCCGCACAACATCGCGGTCTGGGAGGATCTGCTTTCGGAAGTTTCGCCGCCGCCCTATGTGGGGGAAACGAAAGACAGCCCGGTTTCAGGCAAAACTGTGGTGTTTACCGGCAAGCTTGAAACCATGAGCCGCGACGAGGCCAAGGCCCAGGCCGAGGCGCTCGGCGCGCGCGCGGCGGGGTCAGTTTCGGCCAAAACTGACCTGGTCGTTGCCGGACCGGGGGCAGGGTCCAAGCTCAAGCAGGCGGAAAAGCTGGGCATCGAAGTGATCGACGAGGCGGCCTGGGCCGAGATCGTAAAATCCGCCGGATAATGGCGCAGCAAGCGGGGGCAGGGGTGTGCTGGAAGAATTCAATGCCATGGCAGTGCGCATTGCCGAGCATTTGCGCGCCCGCGGCGAGAAGATCGCCGTGGCCGATGGGGCGACTGGCGGGCTGATTTCCGCTTCGCTGCTCACCGTGCCGGGAGCACTATCGTTCTATATCGGCGGCGGGGTGGTATATTCCTTCCGGGCGCGGGAAGTGCTTCTGGGCCTTGGCCGTGATGCCTTTGCCGGCCTGCGATCAGCCACCGAGGTCTATGCCCTTGCCCAGGCGCGAGCGATCCGCGACAATTTTGGCGTCGAATGGGGCATTGCCGAAAGCGGCGCAGTGGGCGGCAGTACGCATCCGACCGGGGTGGCATCCGGCCGCAGTGTCTGCGCCGTAGCAGGGCCGGGCGGGCTTGAGGCCGTCCGCGTGACGGAAACAACCAGCGATGACCGCCTGGCAAACATGCAGGAGTTTACCCGGCGCTCGCTTGAATTTCTCGAATTAACCTTGGAGGGGGCAAGATGATCGGACGTTTTTTCAGTCGGCTGGAGCGTGATCTCAATGCACCGATAGAAGTTCGCGGCTTTGGCTCGGGCTGGTTTTCGGGCTTTTTCGCACTACTATTCGCCATCTGCGGGTTCGGTCTGGTTGTCGCCTTGCGCTATCCCGAATGGTTCGCCACGCCGGAATTGCAGGGCGTGAAAAACTGGTCAGGATTTCGCGCGCTGGTCCACGGATTCCTGCTTGCGGCATATGCGCTCTCGTTGCTCAGCCTGATGCTGAGGCCGCGAAAAGCCATGGGGGCGACTGCGCTGCTGATCGCCATTGCTGCCGCGCTGATGGGCGGCGCCAACGTTCAGCCCGCCGAGACTCGCGACTGGGGCATCTTCTTCGGGCTCGATTTCTTTGTCGTGAACCTGCTTGCCACAGGCTTCATGTTCGCGCCGATTGAGCGGTTCTGGCCGCACCGTGAGGGCCAGCGACTGTTCCGCATCGAATGGCGCGAAGATCTTTTCTATTACCTCGTCAGCTCGATGATGGTGCAGCTTTTCGCGTTTCTGGCGCTCGCGCCGCAAGCGCTGGTCAACGCGCATACCAGCAATTTCGACGCTTTCCGGCACTGGGTCGCATCGCTGCCCTGGGCCGTGCAGTTCCTCGCGGCAGTGGTGCTGTCAGACCTGTTCCAGTACTGGTATCACCGCGTGTTCCATCGCGTTCCGCTGCTCTGGGGCTTTCATGCGGTGCACCATTCGGCCAAAGCGATGGACTGGCTGGCAGGCGCGCGGATGCATTTCGTCGAGATTGTCCTGCTGCGCGCGGTGACCTCATTGCCGCTGTTCACACTCGGCTTCGCGCCGTCTGTGCTGCAGGCTTACATCGGCTTCGTCTACGTCTACTCCTCGTTGCTGCACGCCAATCTCGCCGGCGATTTTGACCGCCTGGGCCACTGGATCGCGACCCCGCGCTTCCACCACTGGCATCACGGGCTGGAGCGCGAGGCCATCGACGTCAACTTCGCGATCCACTTGCCGGTGCTCGACAAGGTGTTCGGCACATTCTTCCTGCCGCCGGGGCGCTGGCCGGAAAACTACGGCGTGCCGGAGGCGGTCCCGGCGGGCTATTGGGCGCAGGCGAAATATCCGTTCATCCGGCGCCCGGCCGGATGACTTACCAGCGCTTGGCCCATTGCGGCAGTTGACCCGGCCGGCTGGAGCGCACCCCGGCCATGGCGCGCTTGCGCAGCCACAGGATTGACCAGTCGCCGTTGACCAGCCGTGCCGCCAACCTCAACCCTGCGCGGCGAGCGGCGGCGCGGACCTGGCCCTCCTGCGTTTCCAGCAAGCCCGCGAGCAGCAAATTGCCCCCCGGCACCAGTGCGCGCGCGAAGTCAGGCGCCAGTTCGATCAGCGGGCCGGCGAGAATATTGGCGATGATCAGGTCATAGGGCCCGCGCGCCTCAAGCAGCGGATGCGCCATGCCATCGGCGACGACCATGGTCACTTCCCCGGCGCGCGGCCCCATAGGAATGCCGTTGCGAGTGGCATTGTCGATCACGACATCGGCGCAGACCGCATCAATGTCGCTTACGGTCGCCAGCGCGCTTGGCCAGAGGTGCAGCGCGGCAAATGCGAGAAGGCCGGTTCCCGTGCCGATGTCGGCCAGATTGCGCACCAGGGTTCCGCGCGCCCGCATTTCGCCCAGCATGGCAAGGCATCCAGCCGTGGTTGCGTGCTGCCCAGTGCCGAATGCGCGGCTTGTCGGGATGACAAAATCGCGCAGCGCCCCGGAATTCATCGCCGATTTGGCTGGCGGCGGATATTCGGGCGTGCGCACGTAAAACCGGCCGGCTCGGATCGGCTCGACGCCTTGCTGGCTCTGCGTCACCCAATCAATATCGGGCAATTGCTCGATCGTGAAATCAGGCGCGCCCTCGCCGAACAGAGCAGCGAGGGCAGCCTTGTCTGCCGCGCGTGGTTTGCGTGGCAGCCAGGATTCGAGCTGCCAGTCGTCCGGCCGGTCTTCGGCCACTTCGCTGCCGGAAATCACCACTTCCGGATCCCAGTCGAACGCATCTTCGTGGCGCAGCAACGCGCCCTCGATAACTGCTCGCGGGGCGAAGGCAGTGATCTTCCAACTGGCCATGGCCAGGCTTCAGCGCGCGTCCAGACCCGGGCTGCCGGGGATCAGCGGCACCTGCAGGGCATTCTGCAAATAGATCACCCCGTGCATCTGGCCGACCAGTACGGGGATCTCCATAAGTTGCTTGGCGTCGAGATGCCGCGCGAGAACGCCCCAAGTGGCATCGCCAATCGTGCCGGTGGCCTGCAGTTCCTCCACTGCGCTCACTGCCGCGCAGTCGAGTTCGCTCCAACCCTCTGCGGCAGAACCTTCCGTGATTCGCTCCAGATCCTCCGCGGTGAAGCCAAATTGCCTCTTGGCATCCTGCGAATGGAAGCTCCACACGAAGGCGCCTTTGTTGGTCCAAGCTGTGCGCAGCACAATCAACTTCATCACGCGCCGCGGCAGTACGCCTCCGTAGAGCGCGTGCGAGAACTGCGACTGCAGGCGGAACAATTCGTGGTGGTTCAGCATGGTGGCCATTGCTGGAAGCATGCGGCTGGGATCGGCTGCCGATTCGGGCGACATCGTGGCGGCGATCGTTTCCCGCACCGCATCGTCGATCTGATCGATCGGCAGCGGGCTCAGGCGCGGTGCGGGGGGCGTGGTCGTCATGTCGGCATATCCTCTTGTTGAATTCCACGCTCATTGTCACAGCGCAGCCGCTTGCGCCACCGCCTGATTTGGCTAAGGGGATGGCATCAGCTGACCCAAACAGTCGACAGGGAAACTCTCGCATATGGCCGAAGCCAGAAACCGCCCGCTATCGCCGCACCTGCAGATCTGGCGCTGGGGCCCGGCGATGTTCACTTCAATCCTGCACCGTGTTTCGGGCAACGGCCTTGCGGTCGCCGGTCTCGGAGTGCTGCTGTGGTGGCTTGGGGCGCTGGCTGGCGGGGCGGAAAGCTATGCCACGTTCAGCAAGCACGCCACGGCCTGGTATGGCATGGTCGTGCTGGTCGGCATCAGCTGGGCCTTCTTCAACCACATGGCTTCGGGCATCCGCCACTTCGTGCTCGATGTGGGCGCGGGCTTTGAACTGAACAGCAATGCCCTGTGGTCGGTGCTCACGCCGGTTCTGGGCGTGGTTCTCACAGCCGCCTTCTGGGCGGCGATTTTCCTGCGTTGAGGGGCGCCTATCATGGGTAACGGAACTTCCATCGGCAAAGTGCGCGGGCTGGGCTCGGCGCATTCCGGATCGCATCACTGGCTGCTGCAGCGCTTCACTGCCGTGGGCAACCTGCTGCTGGTCTTCTGGTTCATCGGCTCGGTGCTGATGCTTCCCAACATGCATTTCGACACCGTGCGCGAATGGATCGCGCGCCCGCTGCCTGCCACGGCCATGGCGCTGCTGCTGGTATCGACGTTCTGGCACGCGCGCCTCGGCATGCAAGTCATGCTTGAGGACTATGTGCACACGCCGGCCAACAAGTTTGCCGCTTTCACCGCGCTCAATCTCGTTACCTTCGGCGGAGCGGCCTTCGGTCTGTTCTGCGTAATTCGCCTCGCGCTGGGAGGCGCTGCGTAATGTCTGCTCCTGCCTACAAGATCATCGATCACACTTATGACACTGTCGTCGTCGGCGCGGGCGGCTCGGGCCTGCGCGCCACGATGGGCAGCGCAGAAGCTGGGCTGAAGACCGCCTGCATCACCAAGGTGTTCCCTACCCGCAGCCACACCGTGGCAGCGCAGGGCGGCATTGCGGCCTCATTGCAGAACAACACGCCCGATCACTGGACCTGGCACATGTACGACACCGTCAAGGGGTCGGACTGGCTGGGCGACCAGGACGCGATCGAATATATGGTGCGTGAAGCCCCGGCAGCGGTTTACGAGCTGGAACACGCCGGTGTGCCCTTCAGCCGCAATGCCGATGGCACGATCTATCAGCGGCCGTTCGGCGGCCACATGCAGAACATGGGCGAAGGCCCTCCGGTGCAGCGCACCTGCGCCGCGGCCGACCGCACCGGCCACGCCATGCTCCACGCGCTCTATCAGCAGAGCCTGAAGTATGCGGCGGACTTCTTCATCGAATACTTCGCCATCGATCTGATCATGGACAACGGCAAATGCGTCGGCGTGATCGCGTTGTGCATGGATGACGGCACAATCCACCGCTTCCGCGCCAAGGCCGTGGTGCTGGCGACGGGCGGCTATGGCCGCTGCTATTACACGGCCACGTCTGCCCACACCTGCACCGGCGACGGCGGCGGCATGGTGCTGCGCGCGGGCCTGCCGCTGCAGGACATGGAATTCGTCCAGTTCCATCCCACGGGCATTTATGGCGCGGGCGTGCTGATCACCGAGGGCGCGCGCGGCGAGGGCGGTTATCTGACCAATTCCGAAGGCGAGCGCTTCATGGAGCGCTATGCGCCCAGCGCGAAGGACTTGGCCAGCCGTGACGTCGTTTCCCGCTCGATGGCGCTGGAAATGCGCGAGGGGCGCGGCGTTGGCCCGAACAAGGACTACATCTACCTGCACCTCGATCACATTGATCCCAAGGTGCTGGCCGAGCGCCTGCCGGGCATCACGGAAAGCGGCAAAATCTTCGCGGGCGTCGACCTGACGCGTCAGCCGCTGCCGGTCTGCCCGACTGTGCATTACAACATGGGCGGCATTCCGACGAACTATCACGGCGAAGTGATGACCATCGGCGCGGACGGCGATCCCGAAACGGTCGTCCCCGGCCTCTATGCAGTGGGCGAGGCGGCCTGCGTTTCAGTCCACGGCGCAAACCGTCTGGGCTCGAACAGCCTGATCGACCTCGTCGTCTTCGGCCGCGCGACTGGCCACCGCCTGCGCGACACGATAAAGCCCGGCGAAGCTTTCGAGGAATTGCCCAAGGATTCGGCCGACCTCGCGCTGACCCGGCTCGACCATTTCCGTAACGCCAAGGGCGGCTCGCCGACGGCGGAAGTCAGGCTCGAAATGCAGCGCACCATGACCAAGGGCTGCGCCGTGTTCCGCGACGAGGCGCTGATGGCCGAAGGAAAGGCCAACCTCGCCAAGACCTATGAGCGCATGCAGGACATCAACGTCACGGACCGTGGCCTGATCTGGAACAGCGATCTGGTCGAGACAATGGAACTCGACAACCTGATCAGCCAAGCCACTGTCACTATCCACGGCGCCCACAACCGCAAGGAAAGCCGCGGCGCCCACGCCCACGAGGACTTCCCCGACCGCGACGACGCAAACTGGATGAAGCACACCGCCGCCTGGTTCGAAGGCTGGGGCGGCAAGGGGGGCACGGTGAAGATCGACTACCGCCCGGTGCATGAGTTCACGCTGACCGACGATGTGGAGTATATCAAGCCGAAGAAGCGGGTTTATTGAGGTAAGTGTTCTCATGAAACCATTGTAATGCACCTAAAAGAACATAACATGGTGCAATGGATCAAAATGCGGTAGCTACCTACGGAACACTTTTCGGCACCCTTGCCACAGCAATAGCAACGTTTGCATTGTGGCGTGTAACGAGCGTTTTGGCCGTCGAAACGAAGCGCATGGCCGATGCAGCTGCCCAGCCGCAAGTGGTGGCCAATATTATTCCAAACCTGTGGTCGACGATCCACCTAGACATCAACGTCGAGAATACTGGCAATGCGACAGCTTTTGACATCGAAATCAGTTTCGATCCTCCGCTTGAGAACGGCGAAGCCAGAACTGGTGAGATGCCTATTCCTTTCCAGCGAATCAGTTTGTTAAAACCTAGTCAATCGATGACGAGTTACCTGAGCGACGTCGGTGATTATCTTGAAAAGAGCTTTGAAGTTCGGGTCAGCTGGAAGCTGAATCCTGACGCCACGGAACGCGAATGCCTATCCTACTGGTTGAACATGAGCGACTACAAAGGTGTTAGCTATCTCGGTTCTCGTGAGCCAAATGTTCAGATTGCGGAGCAACTCAAAAATCTCCGAGACGATTGGAAGAACATTGCCAGCGGTTTCAAGAAGGTTCGAACGGACGTTTTCACCTCCGCGGATCGAAAACGCGAAAACGAAATTATGGAAGAAAGATTTGGGCGAGAACGGGGGGTTAAGTCACCACCCGAGCAAGGGAATGTGTGAGCAAGGCGAAGCTATTCCGATCCATCAATCCCCAATTTCCGGGGGTGTGATTACGGTGACACGCGCAATGACCCCGCGACCCTCATTCCTCCCGCCACGTTTCCAACTTCAAAAGCATCCCCGGATCGCGCTGGACGTGAATGATGTTCAGCACTTCCACCTCGTCCCTTGAGGCCAGAAAATAGATGTGGGGATTACGGTAACAGTTTACTTAACCCCCAAACTCTCCCGATCATAACCCTCCGGCAGTTCATCCCCCTTCATCGGTGCCTCCCCGCCCTTACGCCCCAACACCCGGTCAAACACGACCACATCGGGGGTTACGGTGACAGCTTACTTAGCCCCTTTTCTCCGCTCCAGAGTGTCTGCCAATTCCGTTGCTCGGGGACACGGATTACCATGTCCCCCGGCTTTTTCACCCCAACCACTGCTCCAGGTCACTCGCCCCGTGCAGCACGCGCACAATCTCGATCCGGTCGTCAAACACCAGATAAAACACCGCATGCCGCCCGCTGTTCATCCGGCGCAGGCCGGGGCGGCTGGTGAACTCGGGAAACCGATGCGGAAAGAGGCACAGTGATTTGATGTCGTCGCGCAGCTGCGCCGCGTATCTGGCGGCTTGCGCATCGCCCCAGCGGGCGCGGGTATCGCGGGCGACGCGCCGCATGTCGGACGATGCCGCCGCGCGGAATTTCAGGTGCATCACTGCTTGCCGAATTCGGCGTCGTACCAAGTGTCGATATCGAAGCTTTCGTCGACAGGGCTGGCCAACCCTGCATCAATGGCCTCAAGCAGCTTGTGCTTGAACGCCGAACGTTCCTCATGCAACCGCAGAGCATCGCGGATGACTTCGCTCGTTGAGCCATATTCCCCTGAGGCAACCTTGCTGCGCGCATAGTCGGCGAAATGGTCGCCAAGCGTGATCGAAGTATTTTTTGCCGCCATAATCTGCATGATACCAAAAACTGGTATCATGGGCAAGTTGGGTGTTGGGTGCCGCCTTGCCTGCCTTGCATTATGCTCCGTTCTACGGCGCAGCGCGTTGCATCACCCCGGCATGTTCTGCGGCATGTGCGTCATCTTCAGCATTTCAGGATCAGGGAAGTAGAGGTACTCAAGGTAGTGCCCCAGTTCCTCCCGCGCGTCGAGGTAGCGGGCCATGGTGCCCATCACGGTGAGCGCCAGCGGCATGTCGAGGCCGTTTGCTTGCCCTTCCGCCATTTTGGCTTCCATTTCTTCCACACTATCGACCAGGATGCCGAGGTGGTGGAATTTCATCGCGAAGCCCGGCCCTGTGGGCAGCCAGTCTCGCCAGATCCCATCTTCCCCGCCCTTGGGCTGGATCAGTTCGAGCCAGACCGGCCCGATCCAGGCATGGGCATTGTGCAGAACGACTTCGCGGCCATCGTCAAGACGCATGGTCTGAGGGTCCGGGCGCCAGAACTGGGTGACACCGTAGCGCTTGCCCATTACCCGGCAGGCCTCGTCGATGTCGTTGTTGACATAAGCATGTTGCAGCACGCGGCCCAGTATCATGGCACTCTCCCGTTTATTCTTCCCGCCTATGGAGGGCGAGAAGGTGTGTCAACGAGCGCGCCGATCTGCGGTCGTTCAATGCCAGGCCATAGCCTCCATTCGCGCAATTAACACAATCGAGAGGTTCACTGCCTAGGCCGGGAGGGTCAGGAACCAAATCCATGAAATTCATCGAACTGCACTCGCGCGGCGGCAACTATCTGGTCGTCGCGGAGAATGTCGCGTGGCTGCGCGCGGACGAGAACGGGCAGACCAAAGTCGGCATCATCGGCAGCACGCCGTTGCTGGTGAATGGTACGCTTGACGAAGTGGCTGCCTCGATCCTCGCGGGCTGACGGCATACCCGCCGCCTGAATCCGCTCAGCGCCCCGGGGCCTGCCCGGTGCAACACCTCAGGTCATGCGTGCAGCACACTTGAGCCGGCCAGGCTATGCGCACACACTCCCGGAAAATAGCGGCCTGTTGGCGCGAAGGGAGAATGGATGTCTCAGTCGGCAAGTGCCGAATGGCGGGCCTATTGGCCGCTGGTCATGGTTGCCAGCATGGGCCTTGCCCTGGCCACGACAATGAACCTGATGCTGGGTGTGATGATCGTGCCGATCGAGCGCGAGTTCGGCTGGTCGCGAACCGAGATTTCGTCCGGCACGCTGATCGTGTCAGTCATGGGCATCCTGTTCGCCCCTGCCGCAGGCTATGTCATCGACAAGCTTGGCGCCCGTAAGGTCGGGCTCGCGGTGGTGGTGATCATGACATGCGCGATCATGCAGCTCTCCACCACGACCGACAATATCTGGCACTGGTGGCTGGGCTGGGGGCTATACGGTGTCGCCGCCACGGCGACCGCGACTGTCTGGCTGGCCCCTGTTTCCGGCAAGTTCCACAAGGGGCGCGGGCTGGCGATTACCGTGGTCTTGGCCGGGTCGGGAGTATCCGCTTCCATTCTCCCCATGCTGGGCAATTACCTCGCCGAGCAGGAAGGCTGGCGATATGGCTATCTCGTGATCGGGGCGATGTTCTTGATCTCGGCTTTGCCGCTGACCTATTTCTTCTGGCACGGCACCGAGGAGGCTATCGGGTTGACCGGCGGCGGCGATGGCAGACAGGAGCAGGCACCGAGTCCCGCAGAATTGCCGGGGCTGACCGTGAAAGAAGGGCTGCGCTCGCGCAATTTCTGGCTGATCGTTTTGGCGCAGATGGTGGGGACGCTGGCGACGACGGCGCTGGGCGTCAATCTCATACCGATCCTCATCGAAACCGATATTTCGGCAGGGCAGGCCGCCGCGATGGTTGGTGCCCAGGGCATTGCCGCGACAGTCGGTCGTTTCGCCGGCGGCTGGGCGCTCGACAAGTTCTCGGCCAAATGGCTGGTCTCAGGCGTGACATTCGGCACGCTGCTGCTGCCGATTGTGCTGCTGATCGGCCCCGCCTCGGCAACGCTGGCTTTCGCCGTCGTCATTTTCAACGGGGCGATGAACAGCCTCAAATATCCGGGAACGGTCTATCTCATCAGCCGCTATGTCGGCGCGAAGAGCTTTGGCACTTTGTTCGGCACGAGCAGCACAGTGATGTCGATTGCTTCAGGAACCAGCCCCGTGATTGCCAACGTCATCTTCGATGTGACGGGATCATACGATCTGTTCTTGTGGGCGGCGCTTCCGCCGATCGTCATTTCGGCAGGCATGTTCGCCGCGCTCGGGCGCTATCCCGATTTCGCGCGGCGCAACATGGCGACCTGATCTGCGAAGCGTTATTCGCCGCGGCTGACTGGAATTAGTGCGCCGGAGACCGCGCGGGCGGCATCCGAGGCGAGGAATAGGATCACATCAGCCAGCGCGGCAGGCTGAACCCACTGCGACGTGTCGGCATCGGGCATGTCCGCGCGGTTGGTCGGCGTGTCGATGATGCTGGGCAGCACGGCGTTCACAGTCACGCTGGAGCCAGCGAGTTCTTCGGCCAGGGCCTCGGTAAGGCGGTGGACGCCAGACTTCGACGCGGCATAGGCGCCCATGCCCATCGCTGCCTTGACTGCGCCGCCCGCGCCGATGTTGATGATGCGCCCGGCGGCCGACTTCCTGAGCTGTGGCAGCGCCAGCTTGGTGATCGTGGCGTTGCTGGTGAGGTTCATGGCCTGCATGCGGGCCCATGTGTCGATCGAGCCGCCTTCCAGCGTCTCCCAGGCGAACCCGCCGGCGACATTGACCAGCACATCGATGCCGCCATGGGCCTTTGCCACCTGATCGAGCGCGCCTTGCGTGGCAGCAGCATCGTTCAGGTCGACACTGCCGATATCGAGCGCGCCGGTCATGGCCTTGTGAGCCGTCGGAGCGAAATCGATCCGTGCCACTTTGTCACCCGCCGCGGCAAACGCCTCGGCCACTGCCTGTCCCAGGATGCCGAAGCCGCCGGTAACGATAACTGAACGCGCCATGCCTGAATCTCCTTCTTGCGGGAGTCCCGTATCGGCGCGGGGCACGCAGAGCAAGCCGTGGAATGACTTCGGCAGTTGCTGGCGCAGCGCTTGCCGCGACCGGCCTTCAGACCCGCATCGGCATCAGTACATAAAGCGCCGGAGACTTCGCATCCTGGCGGATCAAGGTCGGCGCACCGGCGTCGGCAAGATGCAGTTCCACTGTGTCGCCTTCGATCTGGCCGAGAATGTCTTTGAGATAGTTGGCATTGAAGCCAATCTCGAAGCCCTGTGCACTATAATCTGCAGAGACTTCTTCAGCCGCGGTGCCGTTATCCGGCGAAGTGACCGAGAGCGTGACCTTGTCGCGCTCCAGCCCCATTTTTACCGCACGGGTCTTTTCGGTGGCAATCGTGGCCACGCGGTCAACGCCTTCATAAAGGCTCTTGGGATCGAGGCGCAGCAGCTTGTCGTTCCCGGTGGGAATGACGCGGGTATAGTCCGGGAAGGTGCCGTCGATCAGCTTGCTGGTCAGCACCACGCCGTTCTCCCCGCCCAGCGTGAAGCGGACCTTGCTGGCCGACAGATCGATCTCGACGTTCTTGTCCAGTGCTTCTTCCAGCAGCTTGCGCAGTTCGCCCACGCATTTGCGGGGAATGATCACGTCGGGCATGCCGTCTGCGCCCTCGGGCCGGGGCACAGTGTAGCGCGCCAGGCGGTGCCCATCGGTTGCGGCAGCCTTCAACTCGTCATCGCTGACGTGGAAGAAAATGCCATTGAGATAATAGCGCGTTTCTTCGGTCGAAATGGCGAAGCGCGTGCGGTCGATCAGCTGGGCCAGTGTCGCGGCGGGCATTTCGAAACTGGTAGGCAGATCGCCTTCGACAATCGTCGGGAAATCATCGCGCGGCAGAGTGGGGAGCGAAAAGCGGCTGCGACCGGCTTTCACCGTCATGCGATTTTCCGCGACTTCAAGGCTGACCTGACTGCCGTCGGGCAGCTTGCGGGCGATGTCGAACAGGAGGTGGGCGGAAACCGTGGTTGCGCCGCTGCTTTCCACTGAGACGGCAGGCATGGTTTCGACCACTTGCAAGTCAAGGTCAGTCGCCATGACTTTCAGCGTGCCGTCGCCCGATGCTTCGAGCAAGACGTTGGACAGGATGGGAATGGTATTGCGCCGCTCGACCACCGATTGGACGTGGCCAAGGCACTTGAGCAGTGTCGCGCGTTCAATCGTGGCCTTCATGGTCGACTACGGTCCCCCTCATCCGGCCGGAATCGTCCGGGCGGTAAATTCGGACCATCTTCCTTAACGGCAGAGCCGCTTGCGGCAAGCGCGAAGTGGCCGCAACTAGGGGAAATTGGGGATAAATGCGCTGCGCTGGCGAATGATGCGAGTGCTGGACGGCTGGCGCCACATCCGCGTTGCTGCCAGCCGTCCCGGAACAGGCCCGGGACGACAATCAGAGCATTGCCATGCCGCCATTCACATGCAGTGTCTGGCCGGTGATATAACCCGCCTCGCGGCTGGCCAGAAAGGCGACTGCCGCGCCGATTTCATCGCCTTCGCCCATCCGGCCCATCGGGATGCGCGAATTGAGCGCGTCTTTCTGGGCATCGGGCAAAACCTCGGTCATCGCCGTGCGGATAAAGCCCGGGGCGACGCAATTCACCGTGATTCCCCGGCTGGCGAGTTCCTGGCCGAGGCTCTTCGACATGGCGGTCAGGCCGCCCTTGGCAGCGGCATAATTGACCTGGCCGGGATTGCCGGTGGCGCCTACGACGCTGGTGATGGTGATGATCCGGCCGAAGCGGGCCTTCATCATCGGCTTTGCCGCTGCGCGCATCAGGCGGAATGCGGCTTCCAGGTTGACGCGGATAACCGCATCCCATTCCTTGTCCTTCATCCGCATGGCGAGATTGTCGCGCGTGATGCCGGCGTTGTTGACCAGTATGTCGAGCTTGCCCAGCGTATCGACCGCAGCGGGCACCAGCTTTTCGACTTCTTCCGCCTTCGACAAGTCGCAAGTGATTGCCACGTGATCGACGTCGCCGAGGTGCTGCGGGCTGTGTGCGTCAAGCTCATCGCGAAACGCGCGCAATTTGCCGGCATTGGAGCCGGAAATCGCAAGGCGCGCACCTTGTGCGGCGAGGGCCTTGGCGATGGCGCTGCCAATCCCGCCCGATGCGCCAGTGACGAGGGCAGTCATGCCGTGAAGGTCGAACATGCGATTTTCCATCCTCAAAGATCCTTCGCCAGAGCTTCAATATCAGCCATTCCCACCACGCTGGTAACGCCGACATCCCCGGCGCTGCGGGTGATCATCGGGCCCAGAACTTTGCCGCCCAGTTCGACAAAATTCTCAACGCCAACATCATTCATTGCAATCGCGCTCTCGCGCCAGCGCACGCGGCCAGTTACTTGTTCGACGAGCAAGCGGCGCACTTCGTCGGGGTCGGTGACGATGGCGGCTGTCACATTGGCGAACAGCGCCACGCGCAGGGTTCCGGGCGGGGTTTTTTCCAGAGCCTCGGCCATGGCATCGGCGGCGGGCTGCATCAGTGGGCAGTGGAATGGCGCGGAGACGGGCAGGGCCATGCCGCGCTTGATGTCGAATTCCTTGACCATGGCAATCGCGCGTTCGATCGCGCTCTTGTGCCCGGAAAGCACCACCTGGCCGGGATCGTTGTCATTGGCGACAGTGCAGATTTCGCCCTGGGCGGCAGCAAGGGCCAATTTGGTTGCTTTTTCGATATCCGCGCCCAGCAGCGCACACATCGCGCCGACGCCAACAGGCACGGCCGCCTGCATCGCAGTCCCGCGCAGCTTCAGAAGACGCGCGGTGTCGGCGAGGCTGAATGCCCCGGATGCGCAAAGCGCGGTGTATTCGCCCAGGCTGTGGCCGGCGACAAAGTCTGCCTTGTCGGCCAGCGAGATGCCGCCTTCCTTTTCCAGCACGCGCAGCACAGCGATGGCATTGGCCATGATCGCGGGCTGGGCATTCTCGGTCAGCGTAAGAACATCGTCCGGTCCTTCGCGCATGATCGCGGAAAGCTTCTGGCCCAGTGCGTCGTCCACTTCCTCGAACACTTCGCGAGCCGCCGGGCTTGCCTCGGCAAGTTCTGCGCCCATGCCGACTTTCTGGCTGCCCTGTCCGGGAAATACGAATGCGCGCATCTTGGCCTCCTCACACATTTCCATCCGGGCGGCTGGCGTTGGCCCGGCAACAGGCGCGCGCCCTAGGTGCCCGTCTTGCCGCTGGCAAGTCCGAACGGCACGATCCTGTTGGCACTGTCATGGCCAATATCAGCCGCGCCAAGGAATGGAATGTCGTGGCGCTGGCACCAGAACTGCGCGATGTCTTCTGCCTGCGCGCCAAAGGGGACGTCGTTTTCCGGAATGTCACTCACGCGTCCGAGCCGGAGCCCTGCAATGCCGCCGAGGTGGGCGGTGAGGTGGAAGAACAGCCGGTCGACCGCATAAAGATGCTCGCTGACTTCCTCGACCATTACGACATGCCCCGCCAGACCGGGCATCAGCGGTGTGCCGCAGGCCATTGCCAATGTCGTGAGGTTGAAGGCGACGGCAGGGTGCGCGCCGATTGATGGTTCTTCGCCAGAGCGATCGCCACTCAGCCATGCGAGCGAGCGCCGCACGGCCGCTTCGCCGCCAATGCGCCTCACATCCGCGACCATTGGCGCGTGGACGGGCCTGCCGATGCCAGCGCGATAGAGCGCTGCCAGCAAGTAACCTGTGTCGGAATAGCCAAGGAAAGACTTGCTTTCCGCCTCCATGCCCAGGCTGGCAATGGCTGCTTCGGCCATGCGGTTCGAGCCATAGCCTCCGCGCGCGAACCACACGGCATCAAAGGCGGGGTCATTGGCGCATTCGACAAAAGACGCCAGTCGCTGGGCATCGCTTCCGGCGAAATGGCCATGTTCGAAGAAGCACTGCGGGTGGAATAGGAGATCCAGATCCGGAAAGTCCGCTGCAAGTGCGCGGACAGCGTCGGCATCGTCCTGGGTTATCGATCGCGAAGGCGCGCAAATGGCGATACGGGGCATGCGCCTTCCTAACCCGGTTGCGCTCACAGGCCCAGTTGTCTTTTTGGCAGGCCGCGCATACCCAGCCCGCATGACCCAACTCACTTCTCACCCCTGGTTTTTCTGCGGCATCGGCGGCTCCGGCATGCTGCCGCTGGCGCTCATCCTGCGCGGACATGGCGCGCAGGTCGCCGGTTCGGACCGCAGCCGCGATCAGGGCCGGACGCCGGAAAAATTCGCATGGCTGGAAAGCCTTGGCTTCACGCTCTTCCCGCAGGACGGCAGTGGCATCCTTTCGGCCGATCAGACTCTGGTGGCCTCCGCGGCGGTCGAGGATAGCGTGCCCGAAGTGGCGCGCGCGAAAGAGCTGGGCTGCGCGCGGATGAGTAGGGCCGAATTGCTCGCAGCGCTGTTCAATAAGGCAGGGCAAGGCATCGCCATTGGCGGCACCAGCGGAAAAAGCACGGTCACGGGCATGGCCGGGTGGATCATGCACGAGGCCGGCCGCGATCCAACGATCATGAACGGCGCCGTGATGAAGAATTTCGTCTCGCCCGACGCACCATTCGCCTCGGCCCGTGTCGGTTCGGGCGATGTTTTCGTTTCCGAAGTCGACGAAAGCGACGGGTCGATCGCGCTCTATCGGCCGAAAGTCGCTGTGCTCCTCAATGTCAGCCTCGATCACAAGAGCATGGAAGAGCTGCGCGTGCTGTTCGGCGATTTCCTGTCCCGCGCCGATGTCGCTGCGATCAATCTCGACGATGCAGAGGCAGCGGCGCTCGCCGCCCTGGCCCGGCGTGGGGTGACTTTCGGGATCGACAGCCAGGATGCCAATATCGGCATTGAAGCAGGCAGCATTTCCGCTGGCCCGACCAGTCTTGCCGCAAAGGTCGTCGACCGGCGCGACGGCCGAAGCTTTGCACTGACGCTGAAAGTGCCGGGGCGGCACAACCTGGCCAACGCCCTCGCGGCAATCGCGGCGGCCAGCGCTGCTGGTATTTCGGTGGGCGATGCCGTGGGCTCGCTGGCTTCATTTGCCGGACTCGCGCGCCGTTTCGACATCATTGGCACCAGCCCCTCGGGCATCACGGTAATCGACGATTTTGGCCACAATCCGGAAAAATGCGCCGCTACCCTGGCAACGCTCAAGGACCACCCCGGGCGGGTGATCGCCTTCTTCCAGCCCCACGGATACGGTCCGCTGCGGCAAATGGGGGCGGAGCTGGCGGAAACATTTGCCCGCATGCTCGGCCCTGACGATGTGACGTTGCTGTGCGATCCGGTCTATTTCGGCGGTACGGTTGATCGCAGCGAAGGGTCGGAGCGGATCGTGCGATTGATACGAGAAGCAGGCGGAACAGCGGAGTATATCCCCGATCGCGAAGCCTGCGGCACGCGGTTGGCTGCAATGGCCAGGCCGGGCGACCGCATCGTCATCATGGGCGCGCGCGACGATACGCTGACCCAGTTCGCCAGGGACTTGCTTGCGCGATTGACCTGACAGGTCCAGAATTGGCTTCTGGAAATGTCGGGGAGAGATCATGCGCCGTCTGTTCGCATCGCTCGCGGGCGCTTTGCTCGCAGTTGTCGCCACGAGCCTGCCCGCCCAGGACAAGCCGCTACCAAAACCGACATTTGAGCAGGACGGCACGGTCAATGTTCCGCCCTTCCAGCTGCCGGTTTCACTTCTGTCGAGCAAAGAAGCCCAGGCTGCGCGCGTGCAGGCTGCCCGTGCCCAAGCCGCGCATGCCCAAGCAGCGCGTGGCCAGGTGCAGTCAAGCGCTGGTCTTGTCATGGAGACGGACGTCGCCAGCGCCCGTGCGCGGCTCGAGCGTCAGATGGCTTCCACGGTAGCCGCCACGCTTGCCCAATACCCGGTCGATATCGAAGACAGCGCAATTGCGGGCGTTCCAGTCAAGATTTTCACGCCCAAGGGCAAGTCTTACGATCGCCAGAGAGTCCTGATCAATGTCCATGGCGGCGCTTTCCAGACCTGCTGGCCAGCCTGTGCTTTCCTCGAATCCGCGCCCGTTTCGGCGCTTGGCGGATTCAAGGTTGTCAGCGTGAATTACCGCATGGCGCCAGAAGCGAAGCATCCGGCAGCCGTACAGGACGCGGCGGCCGTGTATCGGGAATTGATCAAACGGTTTCCGGCGAAACGCACTGGGGTCTATGGCTGCTCGGCAGGCGGCGCGCTTACCGCTCAGCTAGCCGCTTGGCTGCCTGCGAACCACTTGCCGCAGGCCGGCGCAATCGGAATATTCGGATCGGGCGGCGTGCGCCTGATGGCTGGCGACTCGACCTATCTTGCCGCCTACATCGACGGACAGTTTCCACCCCCGGTCAATGGCGCACCGGTGGATCTAACTCGCGGATATTTTGATGGCGTCGCGGCAGAAGATGCGATCGTTTCCCCGGCGCTGCATCCCGAAGTTATGGCCCGCTTTCCGCCTACCTTGCTAATCACTGGAACCCGGGCACCTGATCTGAGCCCGGCAGCTTTCACGAATTCGGCGCTGATCAAGGCACGGGTTCCCTCGACCCTGATTGTCGGAGAGGGAATGGGGCATTGCTATATATATTTCACCGGCTCGCCTGAAGCGCGGGATGCGCAGCAGGCAATTGTCGATTTCTTCAGGGCCAATCTGAAGTAGCTTGGGCCGATCCGGATTTCGCAGCACTTCCGCCGGGTAGGCCTAGATTGGACTACCAGGCGACTGACGAAAATCGCATTCAAACAAAAAGGGGCCGGATTTCTCCGGCCCCTCTTCGTATTAGGCGTTAGCCTTGGATCAGTTGCCCGAGCCAGGACCGAAGCCGATTTCCACGCGGCGGTTCTGCAGTTCGCGGACAC
>Ga0075370_10000059_pt1 | contig 32632 bp, 27 predicted proteins | sample EndMethybrTD3035_FD_71398 | JGI IMG/M metagenome (GOLD analysis project Ga0075370, IMG submission 71398) | Populus endosphere microbial communities from Tennessee, USA - Endosphere MetaG P. TD hybrid TD303-5 | ecosystem: Host-associated > Plants > Roots > Endosphere | place: USA: Tennessee... | reverse complement strand
GCCGCCGGCGGCCGCCGTATCGAGCACGCTGTGGCCGGTGATGTCCGAGGGCATCAGGTCGGGCGTGAACTGCACGCGGTTGCACTCGAGCGTCAGCGCCTTTGCGAGCGCGCGTGCGAGCAGCGTCTTGCCGACGCCGGGTACGCCTTCGATCAGCACATGCCCGCTCGCGACCAGCGCGATCAGCGTCTGGTCGATCACGGCGCGCTGCCCGACCACAGCCTTGCCGACCTCGTCGCGCAACGCGGCGAGCACCTCGGCGGCGCGCTGGATGTCGGCCGGGTTCAACGGCGTGTGGGCGGCTCTTTCGTCCATCGTCGATTGGTCCATGGGAGTGCAGTCACGCCGGGTTCGGCGCCTTGGAGGAAGTCTTGGGGTTCAGCAGCAGGCGCCGGCGCGCCGTCTCGAGCAGCGCCAGCGCGCTCGGCAGGTGCTTGCTCAGCTCGGGATTCATCGCACGGGCGAGCGTGTGCACATCGATACCGACCAGCGGCGCGAGCACGGCGGCGCGTTCGCCGACGATCAGCCGGTCGTAGCCGTGCACGCGGCTGCGCGCGCAGCTGTCGAGCGCACGCAGTTGTGCTTGGTGCAGCGCGCGGCCTCCGTGGTGAGCAATGAAGGCGGAGGTGCCGCGGATCTGTTCGGCGACCGAGCGGCGCGCCGTCGGCGCCGCCGGCAGACGCGGGCCGAAGCGCACGCCCGCTCGCCACAACGCGAGCGCGAGCGCGAGTGCACCCAGCAGGATCGCCGGTGAGCCGCTCTTCCACAGCGTTTGCAGCAGCGGCGGGCGCTTCTCGTTGGCCACCAGCCAGAGCTGCTGGCCGCGCGCCAGGCGCAGCGCGGCAGTCAGCAGCAGCGCGTTGTCGTTGTCGAGCGGCGTCGTGCCGTAGATCGGTAGCCGCATGTTGGCGGCCGTCACGCTGCCCTTGCCGACGGCGACCCGCAGCACTACGTGACCGCGCTGATTGTCGACTGCCCATAGGGCTGCGCCGCGCGACTGCAGGATCGAGGCGCTGCCCTGGCAGCTCATGTAGTCGCGACGCGTGCCGAATGCAGGCGGCACGCCCGGCGGCTCGGCCAGCCTGGGGCAGGCCACCGGCCTTGAACGCGGCAGCGCAATCGGCGGGCCGGCACGCGGTGGCGGCGGTCGTGGTGCCGGCGTTGCATCGCGTTCTTGCGTCTGCGAATCGGCCTCGTTCTCGTCGTCGTTGCTGTCGTCGTCGTCCGTGCTGTTCGCGGACGCGGCCGGCGCCCGCCGCGGCGCCTTCAGCGCGGGCGGCGGGACCGACTGGATCGTCGTCCACGCGAGTTCGGGCCCGTAGTACTCGTAGGTCGGCAGCACCAGATGGCCGCCCGCTTCGACCCAGCGCTGCAGTGCGGCGGCGCGCTGCGGAAAGAGGTCCCAGAACCACGAGCTCAGCACGAGCGTGGCGCCGGGCGGCGGCAGCCGGTCGAGGTTGTCCGGCATGTCGAGCTGGACACCGAGCGCCGCGCTGAAACGCTTGAACGTGTAGAACGGATCGGTCTTCGCAGGCCCGCGCAGCTCGGGTGGCACCTCGACATCGGTCCACTCGGTGTTGAACGCGAGCCAGACCCCGACGCCGGCAAGCAGCAGCGCCGCGAGCGCCGACTGCGTGTGGCCGCGGGTCCAGTTCATGCGGTCGCTCCGATCGGCCGCGCCGCGGGCTCGCTGCGCCTGGCGGCGAAGTGCGCGTCGAATCCATCGAGCAGGGCGGCAACGTTCGCCGCGTCGGGCCAGCGCGCGGCGTAGACGGCCACCTGCCACGCGCCGACAAGGCGTTCGAAGAATGCGCCGCCAGCGGCCGGCAATGCGTCGCGCGCGAGCGCAACGCACTCGCCCTCGGTGCTCGCGCCGCGGATCGGGACCGCATGGTCATGCACCAGGCGCGACAGCGCACCGCGGTACAGCAGCGACAGCGCAGCGCGCTGCTCGCCGCACTGCCACAACGTGCGCGCGCTGCCGGCGATGTCGTCCGGCAGGCTGTCGGGTCGGATGTCGAGGTCGTTGACGTGGCTGGGCGGCAGCACCGCCGCGCGGCCCGTGGCGGCATCGGCCCGCACGCGCATCCAGCGCCAGGCGAACACGATCAGCAACGCGACCGCGATGGCGCCGAGCAGCCACATCAGGCCGCGCCCGGCTTCCGACATCCAGCGAATCATCTCGACCAGCCATGGCGCGGCCGGTTCGGCCTTGCGCTTTTGCCTGTCGGCCTTCAAGCGCAGCGAGCGCTCGGTGCGCGGGCCGCCGAGGTTCGGGTCGCTGCGCACGCTGGCGACCGCGCGCGCCACGTCGTCGGGTGTGACGAACGAGGCGGCCGGCGCGGATGCCGCAGGCTCGCTCGCAACGTTCTGCGCCTGGGCCGGCGCCAGCGCGGGTACCAGGGCGGCCGCGAGTACACCCAGGCCGCGAACCGCCAGCCGACGCCAGCCGATGTCGTCACGCCGCGAATGCAAGGCGAAACTCCTGTTCGATGTCCCAGGCCTCGAGTTCGACGCGCCGATTCAGGTACATCGCGAAACCGGCGGCGACGTAGAACGGCTCGAGCAGCAGCACGACGGCAGCATAGGTCAGCGTGCCCATCAACACGGACGCCACCGAGTCGTCGCCGCCGGTCAGCGCTTCGAACCAGGGCCGCTGGTCGTCGCCGGGAACGAACCAGCTGACGAGCAGGATCGCCCCGATGGACAGGAAAGCCTCGACATGCACGAACACCAGGTGCATGCCGAGCGCCTGGCTCTGCTTGTCCTTCAGCAATTGGCGCCGCCGCGCCTTGCGGGCGTTGCCGCGCTGCCCTTCGAGCTGCGCAGCGGGCTGGGTGTACGAACGCCACGGCGACAGCCGGCGCGCCAGGAGGCTGGAGAGCAACTGGTCCCACCACACCGATGCGCGGTCGCGCCAGAGGTCGGACCAGCGCGTCGGCGTGCCGAACACGGCGCGTGCCAGCACGTACAGCAGGCTGCGGTCGAGCCAGGGTTTGAGCCAGAACAGGATCAGTGCCGGCAACCAGGCGCTGATCTCGACGGTGGACACAGCGATCAGCACGACCACCAGGTACAGCGGCGCGAAAGTCGCCCAGATCGAGCGGGCGTTGGTCTGCACGAGTCGCACGCCGAGATCGGTGGCCTCCGCCATCGAGCGCGGCCGCAAGTGCAGTGCGAGGGCGTCAACCTGCATGCGAAGCGAGCTCCTTGCGTGGCGGGCGACCCTGGGCCGCGAGGTAGGCCACCACGAGCACCCAGCAGGCGCCGCCGACCCCGTACTTCACGGCCGGGCTCACCCAGCGCGCCGACGACCAGAACGCTTCGACGCCGGCCGCGATCAGCAACAGCGCGATCGTGCCGTAGATCAGCACGGCCGCTTCGCTGGCCGCCAGCTTCAGCGCCTCGAGCCGGCTGCGCCGCGCCGGCGCCAGAAGCGCCTGCCCCAAGCGCAGCCCGGCCGCGCCGGCGATCACGATCGCAATGAGTTCGAACGCGCCATGCGTGACGACGAACGAGTAGAACGCCTCGCCGTGCCCGCGCGCCGTCAGGTAGCCCGCGACCGTGCCCGCCGCTGCGCCGTTGAACGCCAGGAAGAACAGGCTGCCGAGGCCGACGAACACGCCGCCCGCGAAGCATTGGAATGCGATGCCGATGTTGTTCTTGATGTAGTGCCCGAACATGATCCAGTCGGAATCGGCGCCGCGCTCGCGGCCGAGCGGTTCGCGGCCGGGGCCGTACATGTGGTCGAACTGGCGCGCGGTCTCGGCGTCGTGCATCGAAAGCACGAGGCCGGGGTCGAAGTACGTTGCCAGGCCGAGCAGCACCAGCGGCAGCGCGAACACGAGCCCCGCCACCAGCATGTAGCGCCAGTGCGCGCGCACCGACTGCGGGAAGTCGACCAGCGCCAGCCGCTTCAGGCGCGCGAGCCCGTAGTCGCTGCGCCGATAGATGAGCTGGTGGGCGCGGTGGGTCAGCTCTTCGAGGCGGGCGGTCAGGTGGACCGGGTAGGCACGCGAGCGCGCCAGCGCCAGGTCTTCGCACGCGGCGCGGTACAGCGCTGCGAGGCGCGCCGGGTCGAACGGTGCACTGGGGGCGCGAGCTTTCGCTGCGGACTTCTTCTGGCGACCTCGATCGAGCGTGGCCAGCGCCTGCTCGAGTTCGTCCCAGCGCGCTTGCTGGCGGGCCTCGAACTGCAGCGGCGTCATCGCCGCCCCACCAGCCACTGCGCGACGCCCAGCAGGCGCTGGGTCGCCTGACCGGCATCGTGCGGCGAACGGCCGACGACCGGCAGTGCCAGCTCGGCCAGTTCGTCGAAGCGCGCCGGCGTGAGCCGCCTGGCGCGCCCGGCCCACGCGACGATCACGGCCTGCTCGTGCGTCGACAGCGCGCGTGCCGGCGCACGCGGCGCTGCCTCCGGAATCGCGCCGTGCAGCCGTGTGCTGCCCGTGTGTACGACGAGCGTGCCGGCGGCGAGGTCGCCGATGCGTTTGAAGTCGGGCCGCAGCAGCATGGCGACCGCGCCGAAGCCGTAGAGGACGGGCAGAAAGTCGGCCGCGCGCAGCAGGTTGCGCACCAGCGATGCGGCCGGCGTGATCGGCAGGCCCGAGTCCATCAACACCTTCAGGCCAAGGGCGCGCTTGCCCGGAGTCGCCGAGCCGGGCAGGAGCTCGAACAACACCGGGTACAGCCACTCGATCAGGAACAGCAGGATCAGGAACAGCGCCCCGCCCAGCCTGTTCATGCTGCCCAGCGCGATGCTGGCGATCAGCAGGATCGTCCCACGGATCAACGCGTCGATCAGGAACGCATAGGTCCGTGCGACGATGCCCGCCGGTCGCAGCACGAGCTCGATTCCTTCAGGAGCCTCCGCCGTGACGACCGTGTCGAGCGTCATGTCGGCCCCCACGCAGGGGCGCTTCGCGTCAGACCTTGACGACGATCGTGTCGGCGATGTTGTCGTGCACGCACTTGCGCGAGTCGCGGAAGATCATCAGGCAGTCGACCAGCGCGTAGATCGCGCCGATGAACGGAATCATCACGATGATCCAGCCGACCAGGTAGCGCAGGCCGAGCAGGCGGCCCAGCGTGGCGCGCTCGCCGTTGCTGCGAACGATGCGCATGCCCAGCAGCTTCTTGCCGACGGTCTGGCCCTCGGTGTGCAGCAGATAGCCCTGGATCAGGATGAACAGCCCGAAGCCGAGCACGATCTGGCCGACGATGACGCCGACGCCGATGTTGCCCTTGCGCGGATCGAGCGCGCTGAACGCGATGATCGTCAGGATCCAGTAGATCGCGCCCTGGATCAGGCCGTCGATCAGTACCGCGACGAGCCGCATGCCGCGGCCCGCGAGTTCGGTGCCGCCTGTCGCGACGTCGGCGACCTCGGCGGTCGGTGGTGCAAACCGGTTGGTCTGTGCAGTGCCCTCGGTACCCGTGCTCATGCAAGCCTCCGCCTGTGGCGCGTCGTTGTGGTGGCGGGCATCGTAGCCGAAGGGCCGGTGTATCAGGTAGGGATTGCGCCGGGGCGCGACACCTCGGTCGTGAAGCGTGCCGCGGTCGTGATGCCGCTGGCCGGGTCGAGTGCGTTGTCGACGACCCGCACCTGCGCCTGCAGCTGTTTGGCATCGAGCGCGAAGCGCAGGTAGCCGCGCTGGTCGCTGCGGCCATAGCGCAGATGCGGGTTCAGGGCGAGCACCGGGTCGATGCGCGACTGCGGGAAGCTCAGGCTCGTGATCGAGGTGCCGCAGTATTCGGTCGCGATCGTCGGCGAGCGCGGGTCGTCGAAGTCGAGCTTCAGGTCGGCGATGTAGTTGCTGTGCACGTCGCCACCGAGCACGACAACTCCGCCGAGCTTGCGCTGCGCGATCGAGTCGAACAGGCGCCGGCGCGCCGGTGCATAGCCGTCCCAGCCGTCGGTCCAGTAGGTGCCGGCGCCCGCGCCAGGGTCAGTCCACGAGAAGCGTGCCATCAGCGTCTGTTGCGCGACCAGATTCCACGGCCGCGTGGTGTCCCAGCCCTCGGCGAGCCAGCGCTCCTGCTCGAAGCCGAGCAGCGTGCGCTTCGGGTCGAGCAACGCTGGGCAGCTCCTCAGCGCGACGGTGTTCGAGCCGCCGCGATTCGGCTTCGGGCAGACCTGCACGTCGCGGTACTGGCGGTCGTCGAGCAGGTGGATGCGTGCGAGCGTGCCCCAGTCGAGGCGGCCGGTGATGCGCATGTCGGGCCCCTGCGGGCGGGCCGACTTCGGGAACGGCAGGTGCTCCCAGTAGGCCTGGTAGGCGGCGGCGCGCTGGGCACGGAAGTCGGGCTCGAGTTCCTGGCCCTGCAGATTCGCATAGTCGTTGCCGACCTCGTGATCGTCCCAGACGAGCAGCCACGGCACCTTCGCGTGAATGGCTTGCAGGTCCGGGTCGCTCTTGTGGGTCGCGTAGCGCGCCCGGTACTGCTCGAGTGTCCGCACGATGCTGGTGCCCTCGAGCGGGCGCACCGAGTTCTTGCCGGATGGGTATTCGTAGATGTAGTCGCCGAGGAACATGACGAGGTCGAGCTCTTCGGCGGCCATGTGGCGCCACGCCGCGTAGTAGCCCACGTCGAAACGCTGGCAGCTCGCGATCGCGAAGTTCAGCGTGCTCGCGCTGTCGGCGGCCGGCGCAGTGCGCGTGCGGCCGACCGGGCTCTGCTGGCCGAGGGCGCGAAAGCGGTACCAGTACCAGCGGTTCGGTGCGAGGCCGGCAGGCTCGGCGTGCACGCTGTGCGCCCACGCGGCCTCGGCCGTCTCCTCGCCGCGCGCGACGATTTCGCGAAAGCCCTGATCGCGTGCGATCTCCCACTGCACGGCAACGCGCTCCGGCAGCGCCGGCCCGGTCACGCGGGTCCACAGCACGACGGTGTCGGCGCGCGGCTGGCCCGAGGCGATGCCGAGCCCGAAGCGGTGGACGTCGCCCGGCAACCCGGCGGCGCAGCCCGATGTCAGCAGCCACGGCGCGGCGATGAACGCGGCGCTGCCGCGCAGCAGCGTCCGGCGCGCTGCGAATCCCGATGCGGTCTTCACGTTCTAGATGCCGACGTCGTCGACTTCGCGATAGACGTCGCGCAGCCACATCTTCACGCGCTGGCGATCCATCAAGCCGAGTCCGGTGCCGGTCGGGTCGTTGGCTGTCTTCGCCTTCCAGAAGCTGCTGCTGCCGGCGTCGATCTTCTGCATCACGCCGTCGTGCAGCCGCTTGATCGAGACGACGCGCGCGCCGAGCTGCAGCGCGCGTGCCTGTTCGCCGGACTGCTCGAGCACCGAGAAGTCGTTGCCGCGGACCTGATTGCGCACCAGCACGTACTTGATGCCGGTGCCGAAGCGGTCGAGCAGTTTCTTCAGGAGGTCGACCGAGTCCTTGCCGCTGTCCATCACGTGCCAGTAGTGAACGGCCATGCCCATTTCGTCGGCCAGGTTCAGCACGCCGCCGTCGTCGATCCAGCGCACCAGCGGGTCGTGGGTCTGAGCGGCCAGGTCCACCAGCACGCGGCGCTCGGGCTGCTCGGCAGCGGCTTCGACGATCACATCGAGCGCCGCATAGTGGTCCATCACGACCGGCGACGCATAGCCGTCGTAGAAGCGCATCAACGCGCCGTGCGAGCGATCGGTATCGAACCCGATGAACGGGATTTCGCGGTCGATCATGTATTGCGCGAGGACACGAGCCGTCAGCGATTTGCCGACGCCGCCCTTTTCGCCGCCGATGAGGTGAATGTGCGCCATCTGTTCAAGTCCTTGGGGCCGCCCGGGGATGGACGGACCGGCACATTCTCCACGACTGTGCTGCTCAGGGCGGATCGACCCGGTCGCTCTTGCGCAGCCGCACGCATTCGGGATGGGCGGCCCAGCGGGGCAGGGCGCATTGCGCCTGCATGCAGCGGTACAGCGCGAACTGGGTGCGCCCGGCGCAGGCCTGGCGCGGATCGGGTGTCGATTCGGGTGCCGCCGAGCCGCGGCGCCGCGAAGCGCTCTGCTCGCGTGTGGGGGCCGGCGTCACCGGCGCCGCGCTGGCCGCGGGCGCGGTGGCCACCGGTGGCGCGGTGGCTACCGGTGGCGCCGGTGCAGGCGCCGCGCTCGGTGCCGCAGGTTCCGGGACGGCGGCGACCGGCGGTGCGGCATCGGCGGCCGCAGGCGCGTCGCCGCCCGGCAAAGGTGCCGATGCCGAGGGCAAGGCGGCACCGCTCGGGGCTGCTGCGCCCGGCAGGTTCAAGGCCGGACCGCGCGGGTCCCACACGCCGCTGACGGCGAGGATCAGGACGACTGCCAGTGCTGCGATCGCCAGGACGAAAGCCGACATGCGCAGCACCGACGACGACAGCAGCGAGCGCTTCGGGCGGAACGACGCCGGCATCTGCGTCGTCTCGCTGTCGTCGCCGTACGACTCGGTGCGGTAGGCCGCGGCGCGATCGGCGGCACTGCGGTCTGCGCCGGCGGCGCGCAGCGGATCGGGGCCGAGCGCCTGCTGCGGCGGGTACGGCCTCGCGGGCTCAGGCGCGCGGGCGTGCTCGCGCGTGGCGTCGGTCGGATGATCGATTCGATACTCGCGGTCGTCGCCCGCATGCTCGACATGCACCTGCGGCGGATGTGCTGCATGCGGCGCCTGGCCGCGCGGCTCGTGCACCGGGGGCACCGGCGTGTCGAATGCGAAGTTCAGCGTCGGCTCGAGCCGTGGGTCGGCTGCGGCGCTGCTCGGCCCCGGTGGGCGCTCGGCATGCGCGCCCACCCCAGCGGGTTCGCGCGCCAAGTCGCCGAACATCGACGAGACGTCGATCGTTTCGCCGACCTCCTCATCGTCCGCGGATGTAGATGCGGCTGTCGGTGCGGGTGCGGGTGTGGGTGTGGGTGTGGGTGTGGGTGTGGGTGTACCGCCCGGCGCAGGCTGGGACATCTCGCGCGTCACGGCAGCCGCGCCCGGCAGCGACGCCGCCGCCGGGGCTTGCACGGGCGCCGCCAGCGCGGCACCGTGTGCCTCGAGCCGACGCAGGCGCAGCCGAAACTCTTCCAGGCTCTGCGGCCGCTCGGCCGGATCCATCGCGGTCGTGCTCGACAGCGCATCGAGCAACGCATCGCTGTAGTTCGAGACCACACCGGCGCCAAGCAGCCGATGGATCGAGGCACGCAGCGACTCGTGGCCGATCGGTGCCGCGCCGGTGATCGCATAGCGCAGCGTCTGCGCGAGGCCGAACAAGTCGGCCGAGGGGCCGATCACCGCCGCGTCGGCGGCTTCGTGCTGCTCGGGGGCCGCGAATGCCGCCTCGAAGTCGCTGCGGGCCGGTTCGCCGAGTTCGGTCGCGAGCAGCACGCTCGCCTTGCCCGGACCGAGGAGCACGGGGCGATCGAGCGCCGGCATCAGGATGTTCATCGGCGTCACGTTGCCGTGCACGCCCGCGCTCGCGTGGTACGCGCCGAGTGCGTCGAGCAGCCGCTCGAGCATCGCGCGCAGCGCCGTCTCGTCGATCGGCGCCTTCATGTCGCGCCGCAGGTCCATCAGGCGCTTGCCGCTGTACAGCGGCATCACGCGGTACGCGGTGCCGTTGATCTCCCACAGCTGCGTGACGCGCAGCAGCCCCGGGTCGTCGCAGCGCGCGAGCGCGCGCGACTCGGCGAAGAAGGCGCGCTTGCCGAGGTCGATCGTGTCTTCGTGCCAGGCCTCGAGCGGCACGACCTGCTGCGTGCTGCTGCGCCGCGCGACGCCGACCGGCATGTACTCCTTGATCGCCGCCGGGATGCCCAGGGAATGGTCGCTGACGCGGTAGACCACGGCTGCACGGCTGTGCGCGATCACGCCCTTGATCTCGAACGCGCCGAGGCGCAGCCCTTCGGGCAGGGTCGGCTCGAGCCTCGGCACCGCGACGCCGGGCGCCGGTCCGAATGCCGGGGCGGGCGGGCGTGGCGCAGGCGCCGCAGGCGGCATTGCCGGCGCGGTGGGAGGCCGTCCCTTGGCGGCGTTGCGGTTCACCTTCGCGTTCGCCATCGTCGTGCTTGCCGATCAGCGCGGCACGATCTTCGCGCCGGTCAGCTGTTCCTGAGCTTCGACCAGCGAGGGCACGAACTTGCGGCCATGGCCGAGCGCGCTGGCCAGCGCCAGCGACTGGTGGACGGCCTCGCCGACGACGGTCGGGATCGCCAGCCCTTCGGCGAGGTGCGTGTAGTAGCGGATGTCCTTGCGGGCGTTGTCGAGCTCGAACTTGAGCCCCGCCATGTCCCCCGACAGGGTCTTGGCCATCGCCTGGAAGAGGCCCGAGTTGACGGCACCGGCCGAGACCAGCTCCACCAGCTTGTTCAGGTCCACGCCGGCGCGCTGGCCCACCGCGAAAGCCTCGGCGGTTGCCGTGCAGACCGCCTGCGCGATGAAGTTGTTCAGCAGCTTGATGATGTGGCCGGCGCCCGGGCCGCCGACGTGGAACACGTTCTCGGCAAAGCAGCGCAGCACCGGCTCGAGTTTCGCGAACACCGCGTCGTCGGCACCGACCATCACGTTCAGGCGGCCCTGCTCGGCTTCGACCGGCGTGCGCGCGAGCGGCGCGTCGACGAGCGTGACGCCGGCCGCGGCGCAGCGCTCGCGCAAGAGCCTGGTCGAGTCGGGCTCGCTCGTCGAGCAGTCGACGACGATCAGCCCGCGCTTCGCGCCCGCGAGCAATCCCTCGCTGCCGCCGACCACGGCCTCGACCTGCGGCGAGCCGGTCACGCAGATGAAGACGATCTCGCTGGCCGCCGCGAGCTCGGCGGCGCTCTTCGCCTGGATCGCGCCGCTGGCCAGCAAATCGGCGACCGCCTCGCGGTTGCGGTGCACGGTCAATGCGAGTTCGTGCCCCTTCGCCTGCAGGTTCTTTGCAATGCCGTGGCCCATCAAACCCGATGCGCCGATGAATCCGATCCGTGCCATGCGTCGTGCTCCGCTCGTCAGTGTCAGGCGCGTTGGATTGTGCACGCGCACAAGCGTGCCGGGCGAAGGCGACAAATTGTTCCCTCGCTGACAGGTCGGTAACGGCTTGATGCAGGCCCTAGCGGCGTCGATCGCGGTCCGTCAGTCCGGTCACGCTGGCCACCAGCGTGAGCGTCGCCGCGAGGCCGCAGAGCGCTTCGATCCAGCTGAGCGCGCGCCACAAGCCCGGTGCCGGCATGTCGAGCGCCGGCAGCCCGTACGTGCTCCGGAACCACGCGAACCAGAGGGCGAGCGTGATCGCGAGCAGGCGCAGCGGGCGGTGTCCGTAGCCGGCGAGCATGCCGAACAGGTCGTGCCCGAGTCTGGGCAGCCAGCGCAGCGCCTGCGGCGCATCGCGGCCGATCGCGCCGGCGCGCCGCAGGTGGCGTTCGCGCCCGATCGCCACGTCGCCGGCGCTGCCGTCGCGGCCCATGCGGCGCAGCACCTTGATCAGGCGGCGCCACGGGTCGGGCAGCGGGTTGCCATCGAGCGGGCCGCCGAACTGGCGGCCCAGCCAGTCGACCCGCATCGCCGGGTCGGTCGGCGCGCCGGCGCCGAGCCGCTTGTAGGCGAAGCCATCGAGCGCGTAGCGCTCGCCCCAGGTCGCGGCATCGTCGAGCAGGCTGCTCGCGCGAGCGTCGACCAGCGACGCGCCGTTCAGGGGGCTTTGCAGCTCGCGCAGCACGAGCGCGCCGCCGATGCGTGCGCGGTCGAGCAGCACCGCACCCGTGTCGCCCCAGCCGGCATCGCCGAGCGCATCGAACTCGGCGCCGCGGCAGTTCAGGTCGCCGGCGATCCGGGCGCGCTGCAGGCGCACCTGGCCGGTCGCCGAGAAGCCCTCGTCGAGAAAGACGCTGCCGCGCACGTCGGCGCCATCCAGGTTCAGGGCGACCCCGCGCGTGCCCGATTCGTCGAGCTCGGTGCGCGCATGCAGGCCGCTCGCGCGCAGGTCGCCGCGAATCCGCGCGCCGCGAAAGCGCAGCTCGCCGACGGTCTCGACACCGCCGACCAGCAGCACGTCGTCGCCGACGCGCAGGTTGTCGGCGATCACGCGGCAGGGCTTGGTGTGCGGGAACTTGCTGCTCGAGCGCAGGCGCAGTCGCTCGGCGCTGAGGTGGCGGCCGATCGTGGCGCCTGCCAGCAGCAGTTCGCCGTGCAGGTTGCAGCCGGCGTCGAACTCGAGCTCGCCGTCGATGCGAGCACCCTCGGCGCTGAAACCGGGCAGGGCGCAGTCGCGCAACGTGAGACTGCCGTGCAGGTGCGCACCGTCGAGTTCGATCGGTGCGCCGAAGACGCAGCGATAGAACCACAGGCTGTTGCGCAGCGTGCTGTCGCGCAGATCGACGTGACCGACGATGCAGCCGCCCAGCAATTGGAGCCGACGCCCGACGACCGGCGCGCCCGGGCCGCCGCCGCGTGCAAGGAACGCGACGAACTCGGCGCGCAGCCGCACGTCGGGTGCCGGTGTGCGGGGGCGCTGGTAGCCGATCTTGGCGATCTCACCCTGCGCGGCCGCGCGCAGCAGGATCGCTTCGGCCAGCAGCAGCGGCTCGAAGTCCTGCAGTGTCGGTGCGGCAGCGGTGTCGGGACGAGTCACCGCGGCATTCTGGGCCGCGCAGCGAAGCGCCACCAAGCGCGGCGCGTCCCGCGGATGCGGGGGCGTGCCACGACGACGTGAGGCATTGTTGGCAGCCGGCGCTGCCGATCGGGCAGCGGCCCCCCGAACTCGGGGGGCGGTCTCAGCCGCGGCCGACGAACGGCATCTTCGTGGCCATCACCGTCATGAACTGCACGTTCGCCTCGAGCGGCAGGCTGGCCATGTGGACGACCGCATCGGCCACGTGCTTCAGGTCCATGCGCGGCTCGACCATCATCGTGCCGTTGGCCTGCGGCACGCCGGTCGACATGCGCTGGGTCATGTCGCTGGCGGCGTTGCCGATGTCGATCTGCCCGCAGGCGATGTCGTGGGCGCGGCCGTCGAGCGAGGTGCTCTTCGTCAGCCCGGTGATCGCGTGTTTCGTCGCCGTGTACGGCGCGCTGAACGGGCGCGGTGCATAGGCCGAGATCGAGCCGTTGTTGATGATGCGGCCGCCGCGCGGGCTCTGGCTCTTCATCAGCTTGAAGGCCTGCTGCGTGCACAGGAACACCGCGGTCAGGTTGATGTCGACCACCGCCTTCCACTGCTCGAACGTCAGCTCGTCCATCGGAATCGCCGGTGCGCTGGTGCCGGCGTTGTTGAACAGCACGTCCAGGCGGCCGAACTTCTCGCGTGTGGTCTCGAAGAGAGCGTTCACCTGGGCCGGGTCGGTGGCGTCGGTGGGGACCGCCAGCGCATGGGTGCCGAGGGCTCCGGCCAGCGCCGCCGTCTCGGCGAGCGCGTCGGCACGGCGCCCGGCCAGCACGACCTTGTAGCCCGCCTGCAGCAGGGCGAGCGCGCTGGCGCGGCCGATGCCGCTGCCCGCGCCGGTGACCATCGCAACTTTCATTTCGGTGTTCCTTTCAGACGGCGTGAATGAGCCCGGCGTGTTCTCAGGTCAGGGTGGAAGGCTCGATGTCTGCATCATCGACGAAGCAGTCGGCGAAAGTGAAGTACAGCGACACGTAGAAGACTGTCGAAAGCATCAGCGAGATCGGCACCAGCGCGACCGCCATCACCTGCAGCAGCCCGAGCAGCGCGAACGCGAGATTCGAGACGACGCCGATCAGCATGATCACGCCGAACCAGGTCAGGCTGTACATCGCGAACGCGCCCTTGTTGCGCCAGCAGGCGATGGTGCTCGAGAAGAGCGCCTTGGCCCAGCCGTGGCCATGCCAGTGCACCAGCGCCGGTGCATGCCAGAACGGCACCGAGAGCAGCCCGGCGAGCGCGAAGCGCAGCAGCAGGCCGAGCTCGATGCGCGGGTCGGCGGCCATCTTCGCGGTCGCCCCCTCGGGCGTGATCTGGCCGGCCGGCAGTGCCTCCATCAGGTCTTCGAACGCGCCGCCATCGAGCACGTCGCTGAGCCACATGATGGCCAGCGTCGCGAGCGCATAGCCGACGCCGAGCTGAATCAGCGCGATGGCGTGGCTGCGCGGGCCGCGCAGCGGGTCGATGAAGACTCTCGGTGTCGGGTAGGCGCCTGCCAGCGCAATGCGGGTCGCGAGCATGAAGCCGACCGAGACCAGCGGCAGCAGCCCGACCGCGATGAAGCTGCCGATCTCGGGCACCAGCGCGCATGCGAAGGCGGCGAACAGGAAGGTCGCGAACAGCCCGGCGAACGCGAGCGGCTGGCGGAAGAACGCGCGAAAGCCCTGGCGCACCCACACGACGCCCTGCCGGGCCGGAACAGTCTGCAGTCTCATCTCAGGCTGGAGTCGGGTGCCACGGCGCGGCGACGCGCTGGCGCAGCACGCGCTCGAAGTGGGTCGGGTCGTGCGGCTTCAGCAGGCTGGCATCGCGCGGCAGGTGCAGGTCCCACAGGCGGGAGATCCAGAACCGCAGCGCCGCGCCGCGCATCAGGGCGGGCAGCAGGCGCCGCTCGTTGGTGGTCAGCGCGCGCACCGCGTCATACGCCGCGACGAATGCGCTGGCGCGGTCTTCGGCCAAGAGGCCCGATTCGAGGTCGATGCACCAGTCGTTCAGGCACACCGCGATGTCGAAGCCGAAGCTGTCGACGCCGGCGAAATAGAAGTCGAACAGGCCGGTCAGCTCGTCGGTGCGGCCGTCGGGCTGCAGGTCGAACATCGCGTTGTCGCGGAACAGGTCGGCGTGGATCGGCCCGCGCGGAAGCGTCGCGAACGCGGCCGAGCCCGCGAGCTGCTGCTGGAACGCGAGCTCGCTTTCGATCAACGCGCGTTGGCTATCGTCGAGAAACGGCAGCACGATCGGCACCGTCTCGTTCCACCACGGCAGGCCGCGCAGGTTGGGCTGGTGCAGCGCGAAGTCGGCGCCGGCCAGGTGCATGCGCGCGAGCATCGCGCCGACCGCGCCGCAGTGCGGGGCGTCGGGCGCCAGTCGGTGCCCGCCCCTCAGCCGGTCGACCAGGGCAGCCGGCTTGCCGAGCAGCGTGTGCAGGATCGCGCCCGACGCATCGGCCTTCGGACCCGGCACCGGGATGCCGCGTGCCGCGAGGTGCCGCATCAGCTCCAGATAGAACGGCAGCTGCTCGAAGGTCAGCCGCTCGAACAGCGTGAGCACGTAGCGGCCGACGGTGGTGTCGGCAAAGTAGTTGGTGTTCTCGATGCCGCTCGCGATCGGCTTGAGCGAGGTGAGCTCGCCGATGCCGAGCCGCGCCACGAGGGCCGCGGCCTCGTCGAACGAGACTTCGGTGTAAACCGCCATCGCCGCGTGTCCGGCGCGTCAGAAGTCGAGCACGTTCCAGACGCGCTTGCCGACCGCCCCGCGCGAGGCGCCGGAGCCGTCGGACATTTCGCGGCCGCTGCTGTCGGGGATGATCTCGTAGCTCTTCCTGATGCCGACCTTCGGCGTCACGACGATGCGCTGGGCCTGGCCGCGCACGCGCAGCTCGTCGATCTTCGAGCCTTCGTCCTCGATCACGGTGTGCTTGACATTCGGCTCGGCCGGGTCGCGTGCTTCGGTCGCGGGCAGGACCACCCGCTTCAGCTCGGGCTTGGCCGACGGCTGGACGGCGGGCTGTTGTTGCTGCGCCCATGCAGCAGGGCAGGCCACCAGGGCCGCGCAGACGCTCAGCACGGCCAACGCTCGGTTCGAGTTCATGGTGCGGATTCTAGAGTCGGGCGCGTCCAGGCTCTCATACACAATGCGAACGATGAGTGAAAAGACCCTGCTGCTGGTCGACGGTTCCAGCTATTTGTACCGCGCCTATCACGCGCTGCCCGATCTGCGCAGCCCGGATGGTTTCCCGACCGGCGCGATCCACGGCGTCGTCGCGATGATGAAGAAGCTGCGCGAGCAGTACCCGGCCGCGCTGGGCGCCTGCGTGTTCGACGCGCCTGGAAAAACCTTTCGAGACGACTGGTACGCCGACTACAAGGCTCACCGCGCGCCGATGCCGCCCGACCTGGTGCTGCAGATCGAGCCGATCCACGAGGCGGTCAAGCTGCTCGGCTGGCCGGTGCTGATGGTGCCCGGCATCGAGGCCGACGACGTGATCGGCACGCTGGCCCGCTCGGCCGGAGCGCTTGGCTACGACGTGATCGTCTCGACCGGTGACAAGGACATGGCGCAGCTCGTCAACGAGCGCGTGGTGCTGATCAACACGATGAGCAACGAGCGGCTCGACGCCGCCGGCGTGCTCGCGAAGTTCGGCGTCGCGCCCGAGCGCATCGTCGACTACCTCGCGCTGATCGGCGACGCGGTCGACAACGTGCCGGGGGTCGACAAGGTGGGCCCGAAGACAGCGGCGAAGTGGATCGCCGAACACGGCTCGCTCGAAGGCGTGATGGCGGCGGCCGCGGGCATGAAAGGCGTCGCGGGCGAGAACCTGCGCAAGGCGCTCGACTGGCTGCCGCAGGGGCGCCGGCTCGTCACCGTGGTGACCGACAGCGACTTGAGCGGGCACGTGGCCGACTGGCCGGCGTTCCAGTCGCTGGCGCTGGCGCCAGTCAACGCGCCGGCGTTGCTGGCGCTGTACGAGCGGTACAACTTCAAGACGCTGAAGCGCGAACTCGAGGCCGGTGCATCGGGCGCCGTTCGTCCTGAGCCTGTCGAAGGGCATCGACAAGCTCAGCCCGAACGCAAGGGCGCACCGATCGAGAAGAAGTACGACACGATCCTGACGCTCGAAGCGCTCGAAGCGTGGGCGCAGAAGCTCGAAGCCGCCGAGATCACGGCCATCGACACCGAAACCGATTCGCTCGACCCGATGCGTGCCCAGATCATCGGCATCTCGCTGTCGACCGCGGTCGGCGAGGCGGCCTACGTCCCGCTGCGCCACAACTACCCCGGTGCGCCGGAGCAGCTGGCCGTCGACATCGTGCTCGATCGACTGACGCCGTGGCTCGAGAACCCGGAAGCCGCCAAGCTCGGGCAGAACATCAAGTACGACACACATGTGTTCGCGAACGCCGGCATCACCGTGCGCGGCTACCAGCACGACACGCTGCTGCAGAGCTATGTCTATGAAGCGCACAGGCTGCACAGCCTCGAAAGCCTCGCGGACCGCCACCTGAACCGCAAGGGCCTGAGCTACGAAGACGTGTGCGGCAAGGGCGCGCACCAGATCCCGTTCTCACAGGTCGACATCGAGCGCGCCGCCGAGTATTCGTGCGAAGACAGCGACATGACTCTGCACGTGCACCAGACGCTGTGGCCGCGCATCGAGGTCGAGGCGGGCTTGCGTCGCGTCTATGCCGAGATCGAGATGCCGACCTCGGCGGTGCTCGGGCGCATCGAACGCAACGGCGTGCTGATCGACAGCGCTCGCCTCGCCGCGCAGAGCCAGCAGCTCGCGGAGCGCATGGTCGCGCTCGAGCGCGAGGCCTACGAGCTGGCAGGGCAGCCGTTCAACCTCGGCAGCCCGAAGCAGATCGGCGAGATCCTGTTCACGAAACTCGGCATGCCGGTGAAGCGCAAGACCGCGAGCGGCGCGCCGAGCACCGACGAAGAGGTGCTCGACGAGCTCGCCGCCGACTACCCGCTGCCCGCCAAGCTGCTCGAGCACCGCGGCCTGTCGAAGCTCAAGGGCACCTACACCGACAAGCTGCCGCTGATGGTGAACCCCGCGACCGGGCGCGTGCACACCAACTACGCGCAGGCAGTGGCGGTGACCGGCCGGCTCGCCAGCAACGACCCGAACCTGCAGAACATCCCGATCCGCACGGCAGAAGGCCGGCGCGTCCGCGAGGCCTTCGTCGCGCCGCCGGGGCACTCGATTCTTTCCGCGGACTATTCGCAGATCGAGCTGCGCATCATGGCCCACATGAGCGACGACCCGGGCCTGCTGAAGGCCTTCGCCGAGGGCATCGACGTGCATCGAGCCACCGCGTCCGAAGTCTTCGGTGTCGCGGTGCCCGAGGTCAGCAGCGAGCAGCGCCGCTATGCGAAAGTCATCAACTTCGGCCTGATCTACGGCATGGGCGCGTTCGGCCTCGCGAGCAACCTCGGCATCGAGCGCGCGGCCGCGACCGCTTACATCGAGCGCTACTTCCAGCGCTTTGCCGGCGTCAAGCGCTACATGGACGAGACCAAGGAATCGGCGCGTGCGAACGGCTTCGTCGAGACGCTGTTCGGCCGGCGCATCTACCTGCCCGAGATCCGCGGCGGCAACGGGCCGCGCAAGAGCGCGGCGGAGCGGCAGGCGATCAATGCGCCGATGCAGGGGACGGCGGCTGATCTGATCAAGCTCGCGATGATCGCGATGCAAGGCGTTCTCGAGCGCGAGGCCCGCGCGACCAAGATGGTGATGCAGGTGCATGATGAGCTGGTGTTCGAGGTGCCCGATGCGGAGCTCGAATGGGCGCGCGAGACGGTGCCGGCGGTGATGTCGTCGGTTGCGCAGTTCAAGGTGCCGTTGCTGGCGGAGGTGGGTGTCGGACCGAACTGGGACGAGGCGCATTGACGCGCACGTGCGCGGCGAAATCGTGCGTGATTCACTAGGCGACGCCATCTCGCTGCCCCAGAATCCCGCGCGGCAATCCTGCCGACTCACCCTGGGAGGGGGATCACATGAATGCAAAGAAGGCACTGGGCATCGCCCTGCTTGCCCTGGTTGCGGCCGCCACGTCGGGCTGCGCGACGAACAAGGCCACCGCGAGTCTTGTGGCTGGCGCGGACCTCGGCAAGGTTCGTTCGATCTACGTCGCCAAGGAGGAGGGCGATGATCACGACATCGACAAGCTGATCGTCGCCTATCTGAGCAAGAAGGGATACCAGGTCACGACGGGCCCTGAACGCAAGCCACCCTACGACGCCGATGCCGTCGTGACCTACACCGACAAATGGATGTGGGACATCACGATGTACATGCTGCAGTTGCAGATCACGATGCGCGACAAGAGCGCGTTCCCGATGGCGAACGCGTTGTCGCTGCACACCTCGCTGACCCGGAAATCGCCGACCGAAATGGTGGACGAGGCAATGGGCAACCTGCTGGCGGCCAAATGAGGGAGGCCACGATGAACAAGCTCGCAAGTCTGCTGCAGATTCGGCGCTCGGCGGGCCTGGCTGCCGTGCTGGCCGTTGCGCTGATGTCAGGGTGTGCGACGCAGCCGCCGACCGCCGCGGCCATGGTGCCGGCACCTCAGGTCGTCGGCAAGCATCACCCGGGCAAGCTGGCAGTCGCCGCCTCGAGCCTGCTCGATGGGGCATCGCCCGCGGCCGCCAAGCCCGGCGCGAAGTCCGGAGGCGCGTTGATCGAAGAGGCCATCGCCGCGTCGGTGCAGCAGTCCAAGGTGTTCTCTCAAGTGGTCGCGCGCGGCGACGCGCAGTACGTGCTGACGGCGACGCTGATCGCCAACGAGACGCCTCCTTGGGGCGGCACGTTCACGGCGCGCTGCGAGATGGGCTGGGTGCTGACCAAGGCCGATGGGGCGACGGTCTGGAAGGAGATCCTGAAGAGCGAAGGCACGGCGACGGGCAGCGACGCGTTCGTCGGCGTGCAACGGGCGCAGATGGCGCGCGAGCGCGCGGTTCGCGAGAACATCGCCCAGGCAATCACCCGCCTGGGCAAGCTCGACCTGTAGCGAGCGGGCTCGATGCCGCCCGCCTTGGGCGGTCGGCATTCATCAACCGGTCATGGCGCTGCCATGGCCGGGTCATGGACAGAGGCAACCATGACGGTCCATGCAACGCGACGCCGCCTTCTTGCGCGCATGGTCCGAGTCGCCCGTTCCGTCGGGCGACGACGGCGATGACGATGACTCCCCGTCGCCTGCAGGCAGGCAGCGCTACCGCACGCTGTGGATCTCCGACCTGCACCTGGGCACGCCGGGCTGTCAGGCCCACGCCCTGCTGGACTTCCTGAAGCGCACCGAGTGCGACACGCTGTTCCTGGTCGGCGACATCATCGACGGCTGGCAGCTGCGCCGCCACTGGTACTGGCCGCAGACCCACAATGACGTCGTGCAGAAGCTGCTGCGCAAGGCGCGCAAGGGCACCAAGGTGATCTTCGTGCCGGGCAACCACGACGAGTTCGCGCGCGGTTTCGTCGGCCACAACTTCGGCGGTGTCGATGTGGTCGAGGAGTGGATCCACGAGACCGCCGACGGCCGCAAGCTGTGGGTGATGCACGGCGATCTGTTCGACGGCGTGATCCAGTGCGCCAAGTGGCTCGCGCACGTCGGCGACTCGCTGTATGAGTTCACGCTGCGGCTGAACCGGCACCTGAATTCGCTGCGCGCGCGCCTGGGGCTGCCGTACTGGTCGCTGTCGAAGTACCTGAAGCTCAAGGTCAAGCGGGCGGTCAGCTATGTGGGCGACTTCGAGGCGGCGGTCGCGCGCGAGGCCCGCAAGCGCGGCGTGCACGGTGTCGTCTGCGGGCATATCCACCATGCCGAGCTGCGCGAGATCGACGGCATCGTCTACGCGAACGACGGCGACTGGGTCGAGAGCCTGACTGCGCTCGCCGAACACGCCGACGGCCGGCTCGAGATCGTCGACTGGGCTGCGCAGATGCGCAGTGCGCATCGCTGCGCCGCCTCCGCCGCACCGTCCATTCCCACCACCGCAGCACTCACACGATGAAGATCGCGATCGTCACCGACGCATGGTTGCCCCAGGTCAACGGCGTCGTGACGACGCTGCTCGAGCTCAAGCGCGGCATCGAGTCGCACGGCCACGCCGTGCAGATGATCGAGCCGTCGGGCTTCCGGCGCTTTCCGTGCCCCGGCTACCGCGAGATCGAGCTCGCGTGGCGGCCCGGCAAGCGGGTCGCGCAGCTGCTGGACGACGCGCAGCCGGATGCCATCCACATCGCGACCGAAGGTCCGCTGGGCGGCGCGGCCCGCGCCTACTGCCTGCGCCAGGGGCTCGCGTTCACGACGGCGTTCCATACGCGCTTTCCGTACATCCTGTCGAAGGCGCTGCACATCCCGGAGCGCTGGGGCTATGCCTGGTTCCGCCGCTTTCATGCGCCGTCGTCCGGCGTGATGGTGCCAACCGCCGGCATGCTCGAGATCCTGCGCGGCTACGGCTTCGACAAGCTGCGTCCGTGGTCGCACGGCGTCGATCTGAGCCTGTTCGAGCCGATGCCCGATGCCGATCTCGGCTTGCCGCGGCCGGTGTTCCTCTATGTCGGGCGCGTTTCCTACGAGAAGAACCTCGAGGCATTTCTGAAGCTCGACCTGCCGGGGTCGAAGGTCGTCTACGGCGTGGGTCCGCTGCTCGATCGGCTGCGCCGCGAGTATCCGAATGTGCATTGGCGCGGCGTCGTGCCGCGGCCCGAACTGGTGCGCATCTACAGCGCCGCCGACGCGTTCGTGTTTCCGAGCCACAGTGAGACCTTCGGGCTCGTGATGCTGGAGGCGATGGCCTGCGGCACGCCGGTCGCGGCCTTCCCGGTGGAGGGGCCGCTGGACGTGGTCGGGACCTCCGACGGCGGCGTGCTCGACCATGATTTGAGGCGGGCCGCGCTGCGTGCGCTGGAGGTGCCGCGCGAGCGGGCCAGAGCACGCGCGCTGGAATTCGACTGGGGCGAGGTCTGCAGCCAGTTCATCGGCTTCCTGGTGCCCGCCCGGGGTGAATCATCTCCTGTCACGGAACTGTCGCAGAACCTTCATAAACTTGCCTGATGAACGATGTCGCCGCGCAAGCGCTGGGCATGCCGGCGCTGCTGAACCGCGAACGTGCCATTCTCGAATTCAACCGGCGGGTGCTGGCGCAGGCGCGCCGCCCCGACGTGCCGCTGCTCGAGCGGCTGCGCTACGTCTGCATCGTGTCGTCGAACCTGGACGAGTTCTTCGAGGTGCGCTTTGCCGACTATGTCGAAGCGGCGCGCCGGCCCGGCGCGGGCGTCTCCAAGCGCGACCTGGAATCGGTCGCCGCCGACGCGCATGCGCTGATCGACGAGCAGTACGCGCTGTTCAACGACGAGGTGATGCCGCAGCTCGCGCGCGAGGGCATCGTCATCCTCAGCCACCTCGAGCGCGACGAAGCGCAGCGGCGCTGGGTCGACAGCTTCTTCCAGAAGCAGGTGCGGCCGTTGCTGGTGCCGGTCGGGCTCGACCCGTCGCATCCATTCCCGCAGGTGGCGAACAAGTCGCTGAACTTCATCGCGCGGCTCGCCGGCGAAGATGCGTTCGGCCGCGCCAACACGATCGCTATCGTCAAGGTGCCGCGAGTATTGCCGCGCGTGATCCGGCTGCCCGACAAGCTCGCCGGTATGGATGCGAACGGGCGCGCGCGCCAGGCCTTCGTGCTCTTGACCAGCGTGATCCGCGCTCACCTGGGCGAGCTGTTTCCGGGGCGCGAGGTCGAGGCGTTTTCGCAGTTCCGCGTCACGCGCGACTCCGACCTCGAGATCGACAGCGACGACGTGACCAACCTGCGCCAGGCGCTGCGCTCGGGCCTGACGACACGCCACTTTGGCCAGGCGGTGCGGCTGGAGGTCGTCAACACCTGCCCCGAGGAGCTGGCGGCGTTCCTGCTGCACCAGTTCGAGCTGCCGCAGGCGGCGCTCTACCGGGTCAACGGCCCCGTCAACCTGGTGCGGCTGAACCAGCTGATCGACCAGGCCGACGAGAGCGGCGATGGCCGCGTGCCGTTGCGCTTCCCGCCATTCGAGCCGGCCTGGCCGCACGGCCGGCTGCCGCGCCAGAGCTCGATGTTCGAGCGTCTGGCCGAGAGCGATGTGCTGCTGCACCATCCGTTCGAGTCGTTCGAGCCGGTCGTGCAGTTCCTGCGCGAGGCGGTGCACGACCCCGACGTGCTCGCGATCAAGCAGACCATCTATCGCACCGGCAGCGAATCGCCGCTGATGGACCTGCTGATCGAAGCGGCGCGCCTCGGCAAGGAGGTGATGGTCGTCGTCGAGCTGAAGGCACGCTTCGACGAAGAAGCCAACATCAACTGGGCTGAGCGGCTGGAGGCCGTGGGTGTGCAGGTCGTCTATGGCATCGTCGGGCTGAAGACGCACGCGAAGCTGCTGCTGATCACGCGGCGCGAAGGGCCGCGGCTCGCGCGCTACGCGCACCTGTCGACCGGCAACTACAACCCCAAGACGGCGCGGCTGTACACCGACGTCGGCTATCTGACGGCCGACCCGGCGCTGACGGCCGATGCCGACGCCGTGTTCCAACAGCTCGCGAGCCTCGGCCGCATGAAGCCGCCGCGGGTGCTGTTGCAGGCGCCGTTCACGCTGCACAAGCAGATGCTGGCGCAGATCGCGCGTGTCGAGGCCGCGGCGCTGCGCGGCGCGCGGGCGCGCATCGTCGTCAAGGTCAATGCGCTGACCGACGTGCCGCTGATCCAGGCGCTGATCAACGCCGGGCGGGCCGGCGCGCGCATCGACATGATCGTGCGCGGCGCCTGCATGCTGCCGCCCGGCATCGTCGGTGTGACCGACCGGATCCGCGTGCGCTCGGTCGTCGGCCGCTTTCTCGAACACTCGCGTGTGCTGTACTTCTGCTGGGGCGAGGGCGTCGACGACGAGGCGCTCTACCTTTCGAGCGCCGACTGGATGGGCCGCAACATGTTCGGCCGCATCGAGATCGCCTGGCCGGTGCGCGATGCGGCGATGCGCCGGCGCGTCATCGACGAATGCCTGGTGCCGTACCTGCACGACCGTCAGGACGCCTGGGAACTGCGGCTGGACGGCACCTACGAGCGCATCGGCACCGACGGGCCGAGCGCGCAGCAGGCCTTGCTGCAGCGGTTTGCGACCCTAGGATGAACGCATGGACCTGATCCTGTGGCGTCACGCCGAAGCCTCCGAGCTCGAGGGCTCGGGCAACGACCTGGAGCGGCCCCTCACCCCCAAGGGCGAGCGCCAGGCACAGCGCATGGGCGAGTGGCTGAACCAGCGCCTCGCGCATTCGACGCGCATTCTTGTGAGCCCGGCATTGCGCTGCCAGCAGACGGCGAAGGCGCTCGGCCGCAAATTCAAGACGCTCGACGAGCTCGCGCCCGACGGCAACGGCGAGTCGCTGCTGAAGGCGGCGCGCTGGCCCGATGCGAACGAACCGGTGCTGATCGTCGGCCACCAGCCGACGCTCGGGCTGGTAGCGGCATACCTGCTGTCCGATACGCCGCAGCCGTGGACGATCAAGAAGGGCGCAGTCTGGTGGATTCGCAGCCGCAACCGCGAAGATCAGGCGCAGGTGGTGCTGCAGGCGGTGCAATCGCCGGATTGCTTGTAAGACCTCACCACCGTTCGGGCTGAGCTTGTCGAAGCCCTGGTGCCGCGCGTGCACTTCGACAGGCTCAGTGCGAACGGGGCGACACGCGGCGTTTCGGCGAAGAACCCGTTCGCGCCGAGCCTGTCGAAGGGCCGTGCCGCGCCGGCCTTCCTTCGAAGGCTCAGCCCTTCAGTCCCACCGACAAGATCCCCTGCCGCCGCCACGCCTCGGCCTCGGCGCGCAACAGGTGCACGGTGCGTGGGTGGCTCTGCGTCCAGCCCGCCGAGAACGACAGTACGGCCTGGTTGTTCCCGTTGCGCTTCAGATCGAACGCCCCCTTGTCGACATCGCCGCGCGCGTGGCAGGCGATGATGGCCAGCCGCAAGCACAGGACCTGCCAGGCGAACTCGTCCTGCGCGAGCGCGCTCTCGATCTTGCGCAGCCCGCCGCGCTGCCCAAGCACCAGCTCGCCGACGCGGCGCAGCTGGCTCTGCGAGAAGCCCGGAGCGTCGACGTGCGCGAGCAGGTACGCGCTGTGGCGGTGGTGATCGTGGTGCGACACCATCATGCCGATCTCGTGCAGCGCGCAGGCCCACAGCAGCTCGCGGCGCATCTCGGCGCTTGCCTTCGGCAGCACGCTCGCGTACAGCTGCTCGGCCACCGCGGTGACGCGCTGCGCCTGCTGTGTGTCGACCATGAAGCGGCGCTGCAGCTCGCGCACCGAGGCGTCGCGGATGTCGTGCCCGTCCTGGCGCATCTCGGTCGCCTTGACGCGCTCGTCGAGATCGAAGATCACGCCCTGGCGCAGCGCGCCGCGTGCCGGCTGCAGCGATTCGATGTCGAAGTGCGCGGCCAGCGTGTAGAGGATCGCGAGCCCGCCCGCGATCACCGCGCGGCGGTCTTCCTTCAGTCCCGGCAGGTCCAGCTTCTCGACCTTGCCCGCCGCGAGGCACTTCTCCATCAGCCAGCGCAGCCCGGCCGGCGTGACGCGCCCGTCGGTCACGCCGCTCGCGGCGAGCAGCTGCGACACCGCCCCGACCGTGCCGGACGAGCCGAGCGCCTCTTGCCAGTGCACGGCGGCGAACGGCTCCAGCGCCTCCTCGAGCTCGGCGCCGGCCGCGACCTGCGCCTCCCGAAAGCTCTCTTCGGTGAAGCGACCGTCGCCGAAGTAGCGCAGCGAGAGACTCACGCTGCCGATCTGGAACGACTCGGCGCGCAGCGGCTTGCGGCCATGGCCGAGGATCATTTCGGTCGAGCGCCCGCCGATGTCGATCACGAGCCGGCGTTCATCCGACGGCTGCAGCCGGGCGACGCCGGCGTAGATCAGGCGCGCTTCCTCGCGCCCCGAGATCACCTCGATCGGGAAGCCGAGCACCGCGCGGGCGCGGGCCAGGAAGGCGTCACGGTTCTGTGCCTCGCGCAGCGTCTGCGTCGCGACCGCACGCACCTGCGCCGCACCGTAGCCCTTCAGGCGCTGGGCGAAGCGCGCCAGGCAGGCGAGTCCGCGCAGCGCGGCGTCTTCGGTCAGCACGCCGCTGCCGTCGAGGCCGGCGCCGAGTCGCACGGTCTCCTTCAGGTAGTCGATGCGGCGATAGCGGCCCTCGATCAGCTGCCCGATCTCGAGGCGAAAGCTGTTCGAGCCCATGTCGATCGCGGCGAGCTGGCCGGGCCAGCGTGGCGCGACGTTGGTCGCGGTGGATTCGTGGGCCGTCGAGACGAAGTTCATCGCCCGATTGTCGCGGCAAAGCGTGACGCCTTTGCCCGCGCGGCGCGCCGGCGCGACGAGCAGTCGCTCAAAGGAACGAGCCGACCGCCCTGGCAAGCAGCGCGAAGTTCGGCGCGATCTCTTCTTCGCGCACCGCGCCGTAGCCGAGCAGCAGGCCCTTCGAGGTGACCGGCCGCCGCAGCTGATACATCGACAGCGGCCGCGACGTCACGCCCATGCGCAACCCCTGCTGTGCGACGCGGTGGTCGTCCAGACGCGACGGCAGGCCGAGGACCAGATGCAATCCGGCATCGCCGCCGATCACCGGCAGGCTCTCGCCGAACTCGAGCCGTATCGCATCGATCAGCGCGTCATGGCGCGCCGCATAGACGCTGCGCATGCGGCGAATGTGGCTCGCGTAGTGCCCCTCGGCAAGGAAGCGCGCGAGCACCGCCTGCTGCATGGTCTGCCCCTCGCGAAACAGTTCGCTCAACGCCCGCGCGAAGCCGTCGACCAGGTCCGGCGGCAGCACCAGGTAGGCCAGGCGCAGCGAAGGGAACAGTGTCTTCGAGAAGGTGCCGAGGTAGATCACGCGGCGGTGCTCGTCCAATCCCTGCAGTGCCGGCAGCGGGCGCGCGCCGTAGCGGAACTCGCTGTCGTAGTCGTCCTCGACCACCCACACGCCGTGCACGGCCGCGTACTCGAGCAGCTGGCGGCGCCGGCCGTGGCTCATCAGTGCGCCGGTCGGGTACTGGTGCGACGGCGAGACGAACATCAACCGCGGCGGCTTGCGCAACTGCTCGGGCGATGGCGCCAGGCCCTCGGCGTCCACCGCCACCGGCACGCTCGTGAGCCCGGTCGCGCCGAACACGCTGCGTGCGCCCCAGTAGCCGGGGTCTTCGAGCCAGACCTCGTCGTGCGGGTCGGCCAGCATCTGCGCGATCAGCAGCAGCGATTGCTGTGTTCCGCTCGTGATCACGACCTGCTCGGCGCTGCAGACCACGCCGCGCGTGCCCTGCAGGTATTCGGCGACAGCCTGGCGCAGGCCCTCGTCGCCGGGACCGGTGGCGTAACTCAGCCGCTCGGGCAGCGCCTTGCGCCAGACGCGCGCATGCAGCCGGCTCCACACCTGCGCCGGGAACATCCGCACCTCCGGCACGCCGGGTGTGAACGCGCCCCATTGCAGTCGGCTCGCGCCGGCCTCGGCCATCGTGCGCTCGCCGCGCCGCGAGAGCAGCGCGCTGCGCGCCGGCCGAGCTGCGGGCGCGCGGTCCACCAGACGCGGCCCGACCGCCGCCACATAGGTGCCGCGGCCGACACCTGCCTGCACGTAACCCTCGAGCGACAACTGCTCGTAGACGTGCACGACCGTGTTGCGCCCGATGCCGAGCGCTTGCGCGAGCACACGCGTCGGTGGCAGCTTCAGGCCGGCCGGCAGCTCGGCATCGCGAATGCCGGCCTGCAGGATGCCGTACAGCTGGCGGTGATGATGCTGGCCGCTCTGCGGGTCGAACTGGCGCAGCACGAAGTCGGGCAGCCCGGCACCGCGCGAAGAACTGGAGGTCGTGACAGGGGCTCGGCTGGTCATGTGGATTTCATGGTGATTGGTTCCATGAAGATGGCATTGATTGGTTCTACCGATAGGTCCAAGTTGGGCCTAGACTGCCGCTTCTGTCAAGTCCAATCGGGCCCGAGCAGGGCCTGTCGCGAGGCCCCACATGAATATCGCCACCGAAACGACCCGCACAGCCGGCGAGCGCGCCAAGCCGAACGCGGCGAGCAACCAGCAGATCGACCAGCGCCGCATCGCCGCCACGCCGCGTGGCGTCGGCATCGGCTTCCCGTTCTATGCCGAGCGCGCGCGCAATGCCGAGCTCTGGGATGTCGAGGGCCGGCGCTTCATCGATTTCGGGTCCGGCATCGCGGTGCTGAACACCGGGCATCGCCATCCGCGCGTGATGAAGGCGGTGGCGGAACAGCTCGAGCGCTTCACGCACACCGCCTACCAGGTGGTGCCGTACGAGAGCGTGGTGTCGCTCGCCGAGCGGCTGAACCAGCTGACGCCCGGCACGCATGCGAAGAAGACCGCGTTCTTCACGACCGGCGCCGAGGCGGTCGAGAACGCGATCAAGATCGCACGCGCCGCGACGCGCCGCCCTGGCGTGATCGCGCTGGGCGGCGGCTTCCACGGCCGCACGCTGATGGGCCTGGCGCTGACGGGCAAGGTTGCGCCGTACAAGGCCGGCTTCGGGCCGTTCCCCGGCAGCGTCTATCACGTGCCGGCGCCGGTGCCGCTGCATGGCGTCAGCGTGGACGACTCGCTGCGTGCGATCCAGCAGCTCTTCAAGGCCGACATCGACCCTGAACAAGTCGCGGCGATCATCGTCGAACCCGTTCAGGGCGAAGGCGGCTTCTACGTGATGCCGGCCGAGTTCATGCGCAGCCTGCGCGAGATCTGCGACCGCCACGGCATCGTGCTGATCGCCGACGAGATCCAGACCGGCTTCGGCCGCACCGGCAAATGGTTCGCGATGCAGCACCACGACGTGCTGCCCGACCTGATGACGATGGCCAAGAGCCTGGCCGGCGGGCTGCCGCTGTCGGCGGTGTGCGGCCGCGCCGAGATCATGGACGCGCCGGCGCCCGGCGGCCTGGGCGGCACCTACGCCGGCAACGCGCTGGCGGTCGCCGCTGCGCACGCGGTGCTGGACGTGATCGAGGACGAGAAGCTCAACGAACGTGCCGAGCATCTGGGCCGCAAGCTGGTCGACACGCTGAACGCGCTGCGCAAGAAGGTGTCGCGCATCTCCGACGTGCGCGGGCTGGGCTCGATGGTGGCGGTCGAATTCGCGAAGGCCGATGGCACGCCGGATGCCGAGTTCACCAAGCAGGTGCAGCAGCGCGCGCAGGATGCCGGGCTGATCCTGCTGACCTGCGGCGTCTACGGCAACGTGGTGCGCTTCCTTTACCCGTTGACGATCGAGGATTCCGTGTTCGACGAAGGGTTGGCCATTCTTGCCAAGGCGATCGAAGGCTGACAGGCTGATCACCGTTCGGGCTGAGCTTGTCGAAGCCCTGGCGCCCACGCGCACCCGCCCTTCGACAGGCTCAGGGCGAGCGGTGTTGAATGATGGAGTGAACTGATGCTCAACTTGAAAGACCCCGCCCTGCTGCGCCAGCAGGCCTATGTTGCCGGCGAGTGGATCAACGCCGACGACGGCGCCACCGTCGCGGTCGTCAACCCCGCCACCGGCGAGACGCTCGGCACCGTGCCGATGTGCGGCAGCGCCGAAACGAAGCGTGCGATCGCCTCGGCCGAGGTCGCGCAGCGTGCCTGGGCCCAGGTCAGCGCGAAGGAACGCGCGGCGGTCCTGCGCAAGCTCAACGACCTGATGCTCGCGAACGTCGACGACCTCGCGCTGATCATGACCAGCGAACAGGGCAAGCCGCTGACCGAATCGAAGGGCGAGATCGTCTACGCCGCCTCGTTCATCGAGTGGTTCGCCGAGGAGGCGCGCCGCGTCTACGGCGACACCATTCCCGCCACCAGCGGCGACAAGCGCATCATCGCGATCAAGCAGCCGGTCGGCGTGACCGCGGCGATCACGCCGTGGAACTTCCCGACCGCGATGCTGACCCGCAAGGCCGGCCCGGCGCTCGCGGCAGGCTGCTCGATGGTCGTCAAGCCGGCAACGCAGACCCCATTCTCGGCGCTCGCATTCGCCGAACTCGCCGCTCGCGCCGGCGTGCCCAAGGGATTGCTCTCGGTGCTGACCGGGTCGGCGACGAAGATCGGCGCCGAGATGACGGCAAGCCCCGTCGTGCGCAAGCTCACCTTCACGGGCTCGACCGAAGTTGGCCGCACGCTGATGCGCCAGTCGGCCGACACGATCAAGAAGCTCTCGCTCGAGCTCGGCGGCAATGCGCCGTTCATCGTGTTCGACGATGCGGACGTGGACGCCGCAGTCGAAGGCGCGATCATCAGCAAGTACCGCAACACCGGGCAGACCTGCGTCTGCGCGAACCGCCTGTATGTGCAGCGCGGCGTGCTGAAGGCGTTCACCGACAAGCTGGTCGCGAAGGTCAGGGCCATGAAGGTCGGCAATGGCCTCGAGCCCGGCGTCGTGCAGGGCCCGCTGATCGACATGAAGGCCGTCGCGAAGATCGAGGAGCACATAGCCGACGCGCGCAAGAAGGGCGGCGAGGTGCTGACCGGCGGCAAGCGCCATGCCTTGGGCGGGCAGTTCTTCGAGCCCACCGTGCTGGCCGGTGCGACTGCCGAGATGCTGGTCGCGAAGGAAGAGACCTTCGGCCCGCTCGCGCCGATCTTCGCGTTCGACACCGAGGACGAGGTGATCGGACTGGCGAACGACAGCGAGTTCGGCCTCGCGTCGTACTTCTACAGCCGCGACATCGGGCGCGTGATGCGGGTGGCGGAGCGGCTGGAGTCGGGCATGGTCGGCGTCAACACCGGACTCATCTCGACCGCCGAGGCGCCGTTCGGCGGTGTCAAGCAGTCAGGCCTGGGCCGCGAGGGCTCGAAGTACGGGCTCGATGAATTCCTCGAGGTCAAGTACATCTGCCTGGGAGGCATCGACAAGTGACGACGTTCGGCGTGGCCGGGGTGCAGATGGAGGTCTCGGCGTTCGAAAGCAACGTCGAACGGATGGGCGCCTACTTGCGCCACATTCGCCAGCGCTTTCCGTGGGTGCGCATGGTGCTGTTTTCCGAGCTGGCCGCGCTCGGCCCCAAGCACGCGAAGGCCGAGCCGCTGCCCGGCCCGACCGAGGCGCGCCTGTGCGAGCTGGCGCGCGAGACCGGGCTGTGGCTGATTCCTGGCTCGCTGTTCGAGAAGGTCGAAGGGCTCGCGGGCGAGGTCGTCTACAACACGACGCCGGTGATCGATCCGCGCGGCGAGGTGATCGCGCGGTTTCGCAAGCTGTTTCCGTTTCGCCCGTACGAGAAGGACGTGGCCGGCGGGCGCGACTTCTGCGTGTTCGACGTGCCCGAGGTCGGCCGCTTCGGGGTCTCGATCTGCTACGACATGTGGTTCCCCGAGACCACGCGCACGCTGGTCGCGATGGGCGCCGAGGTGATCCTGCACCCGACGATGACCGACACGATAGACCGCGACGTCGAGCTCGCGATCGCGCGCGCGTCGGCGGTGACGAACCAGGTCTATTTCTTCGACATCAACGGCGTCGGCGATGGCGGCGTCGGCCGCTCGATCGTCTGCGACCCGTCGGGCTACGTGCTGCACCAGTCCGAGGTCGGGGCCGAGATCATCCCGATCGAGGTCGATTTCGCGCGCGTGCGGCGCGAGCGCGAGCGCGGCCTGCGCAGCAACCTCGGTCAGCCGCTGAAAAGCTTTCGCGATCGCGATGTCGAGTTCGACGTCTACCGGCGCGACAGTGCCACATCCAGTTACCTGAAAACGCTCGGACCTCTCGTGAAGCCCGAATAGACAGAACAAGTTCCCCACAAGTCGAAGCGCCGAGAGTGCGCTCAGGAGGCAGACATGACGGAGACAAACGCCCGCGCTCGCAACAACGCATCGCTGAGCCGGCATCGCAGCGTGTGGGAGATGCGCGCCGACGGCTGGATCGGACTGGTCGATGACCTGAGCCGCCTGGCCATCCTCGATGCGGATTGCGCGGAGTACAGGAGCCGGCGCGAGCATGTGGCCGCGCTGGTCGACGCGCTCGCGCCGATCGAAAGCTACTGGGCCTTCCCTGGCGGCCGTGTGTTCAACGAGCTGCGCACCTGGATCGAACGCGGCGAGCTGTCGCGCGCGCACCAGGCCGCGCGGCGCATCCACCGGGTGCTGGCGGCGCGCACCTATCGCCATGAATCGAACGCGCTCGAAGGCGAGGGCGAGCTGCCGTCGCAGATCGAGACCGACAGCGAGCGCCAGGCGCAGCTTTCTCGCCCGTACTTCGAGGTGCTGATCGTCGACGAGATGTCGGCGAGCGAAGAAGACGCTTTGCGCCGCCGCGTGCACCGCAAGCGCAACCCGGACGACGACTTCATCTTCGACGTGGTGGTCGTGCCCAGCTTCGAGGATGCGCTGATCGCGACGCTGGTCAACTTCAACCTGCAGGCGGTCGTGATCCGGCACGGCTTCCCGTTCCGCTCGGTCTACCACAACGACATGCTGCGGCGCTTCCTCGACGGCCTGGACCAGGACATCGAGAAGATGCCCGAGTTCGAGCGCGGCCCGCTGCTCGGCCGGCAGATCGCGCAGCTGCGCCCCGAGCTCGACCTGTACCTCGTGACCGACGTCAACGTCGAAGACATCGCGGCGCGTGTCGGCGAGGTCTTCAAGCGCGTGTTCTTCGGCGAGGAAGACCATATCGAGCTGTACAGCTCGATCATGAAGGGCGTCGGCGAGCGGCATCGCACGCCGTTCTTCAACGCCTTGCGCGACTATGCCAAGCAGCCCACCGGCGTGTTCCACGCGCTGCCGCTGGCGCGCGGCAAGTCGATCATGAACTCGAACTGGATCGGCGACCTGGCCGAGTTCTACGGCATGAATCTGTTCATGGCCGAGACTTCGGCGACCTCGGGCGGGCTCGACTCGCTGCTCGACCCGGTCGGCCCGCTGAAGACGGCGCAGGAGTACGCGGCGCGCGCGTTCGGCGCGAAGCGCACCTACTTCGCGACCAACGGCACCAGCACCTGCAACAAGATCGTCGTGCAGGCGCTGGTGCGGCCCGACGACATCGTGCTGGTCGACCGCAAC
>Ga0075370_10000058_pt1 | contig 32658 bp, 34 predicted proteins | sample EndMethybrTD3035_FD_71398 | JGI IMG/M metagenome (GOLD analysis project Ga0075370, IMG submission 71398) | Populus endosphere microbial communities from Tennessee, USA - Endosphere MetaG P. TD hybrid TD303-5 | ecosystem: Host-associated > Plants > Roots > Endosphere | place: USA: Tennessee... | reverse complement strand
CGGGCCTGGATGGCGATCCGCGAAGACGAGATCGCCGCGAAGGCGATGGGCATCAACACCCGCAACATGAAGCTGCTCGCGTTCGGCATGGGCGCCACCTTCGGCGGCATGTCGGGCGTGTTGTTCTCGAGCTTCCAGGGCTTCATCTCGCCCGAGTCGTTCTCGCTGCAAGAGTCGGTGATGATCGTTGCGATGGTCGTACTGGGCGGTATCGGACACCTGCCCGGCGTGATCGTCGGTGCGCTGTTGCTCGCTGCGCTTCCCGAGGTGCTTCGCTACGTCGCAGGCCCGCTGCAGCAGATGACCGATGGTCGCCTTGACGCGTCGATCCTGCGCCAGTTGCTGATCGCGCTGGCGATGATCGCGATCATGCTGTCGCGTCCGCGTGGGCTGTGGCCGTCGCCCGAACACGGCCGGGCTGCGGTCGTGCCGGACGAGGCGCCTCATGCGCATCTGAAGCCGAGCGAGGAGATACCGCCGCCGGTATCTCCGATCCTGCCGGCCTCTGAATGAGCGAGGGAAACACCATGAGCGAAACCGTACTGAAGGTAGGCGGCGTTTCCAAGCGCTTCGGCGGTCTGCAGGCGCTGTCGGACGTGGGCATCAAGATCGAGCGTGGGCAGGTCTACGGCCTGATCGGTCCGAACGGTGCCGGCAAGACCACGTTCTTCAACGTGCTGACGGGCCTGTACTCGCCCGACTCCGGCACCTTCGAGCTCGGCGGCAAGCCGTACAAGCCGAGCGCCGTGCACGAGGTGGCGAAGGCCGGCATCGCGCGCACGTTCCAGAACATCCGGCTGTTCCCCGACATGACCGCGCTCGAGAACGTGATGGTCGGCCGCCACGTGCGAACGGGCTCGGGGCTGATCGGCGCGGTGTTCCGCACCAGCGGCTTCAAGGCCGAAGAAGCGGCGATCGAAGCGCGTGCCCGCGAGTTGCTGGCCTACGTGGGGATTGCAAAGTACGCCGAGTACAAGGCGCGCACGCTGAGCTACGGCGATCAGCGCCGCCTCGAGATCGCCCGCGCGCTTGCCACGGAGCCGAAGCTGATCGCGCTCGACGAACCCGCGGCCGGCATGAACGCCACGGAGAAGGTCGTGCTGCGCGAGCTGATCGACCGCATCCGAAACGACAACCGCACGATTCTCTTGATCGAGCACGACGTGAAGCTCGTGATGGGCCTGTGCGACCGCGTCACCGTGCTCGACTACGGCAAGCAGATCGCCGAAGGCACTCCCGCCGAGGTGCAGCGCAACGAGAAGGTCATCGAGGCCTACCTCGGTGCCGGCCACAAGGCGCACTGAGCCGCAGAAGGAGAACAACATGGCAAACGTGATGCTCAAGATCACCGGGCTGAAGGTCGCCTACGGCGGGATCCAGGCAGTCAAGGGTGTGTCGTTCGAGGTGCGCGAAGGCGAACTGGTCAGCCTGATCGGCGCGAACGGCGCCGGCAAGACGACGACGCTGAAGGCGATCACCGGGACCCAGCCGGCAGCGGCTGGCGACATCGAATACCTCGGCCGGCCGATTCGCGGCCAGGGCCCGTGGGACCTCGTCAGGCAGGGGCTCGTGATGGTGCCGGAAGGGCGCGGCACCTTCACGCGCATGACGATCACCGAGAACCTGCAGATGGGCGCGTTCGTACGCGAAGACAAGGAAGTCGACGCCGACATCGACAAGGTGTTCGCGATCTTCCCGCGCCTGAAGGAACGCCGTCACCAACTCGCCGGCACGATGAGCGGCGGCGAACAGCAGATGCTCGCGATGGGCCGCGCGCTGATGGCCAAGCCGAAGGTGCTGCTGCTCGATGAGCCGTCCATGGGCCTGAGCCCGATCATGGTGGACAAGATCTTCGAGGTCGTCGACGACATCCACAAGCGCGGCACGACCGTGCTGCTGGTCGAGCAGAACGCGAGCCGCGCGTTGCAGCTCGCGTCGCGCGGCTATGTGATGGACTCGGGCGAGGTCACGATGAGCGGCGACGCGAAGCAGTTGCTGAACGATCCCAAGGTGCGCGCGGCGTACCTGGGCGAGTGATCGCAAGGGGCGTCGTAGGCGCAGCCTAGGGGCGTCGGCATCCGGGGGCGACGATACAATCCGCCGCTGTTCCCGAACGCTCGATGCCACCGATGCAAGCCCCCCTCCATACCCGCCGCCGCGCCGATTTCGAGTGCGGCGTCTTGGTGGTCGGCGACGGTCCGGCTCGCCTCGTCATTCAAGAGGTTCACGTCACGGTCGAGGTATTGGCCTCGTGAATTCCGTACCCGTGACGTCGCCGACCCTCACACCTACCGCTGCGCCGCTCGAGTTTCGCCGCTTGCAGCTCGGCAGCCTGCCGTCCGATCGCACGCTGCTCGGTGCGCGCGTTCTCGGCAGCCGGGCCGACGCTGTCGGTGCAACGCTGCTCGCGCCTGCCGGCACCTGGGGCGATGCATGGCTCGCCGATGGGCAGCTCGAGCATCGGCGGCACGGCTGCGTGCACTACGCCAGCAACGGCGAATGGCTGCACGGCGTCGCCGAGATCGACGATGCGCTTGCCGAAGGCGGCCTGCGTGCGGCCACGCACCGCGCCTATGCCGATCTGTTCGAGGTGCTTGCACGCAGCGAATCACGGCACCTGCTGCGGCTGTGGAACTACATCGCCGACATCAATCGCGAGACCGAGGGCGGCGAGCGTTATCGCCAGTTCAACGTGGGTCGACAGCAGGCGTTCCTCGAAGCCGAACGCAGCGCGTTCGAAGGCAGCCCGGCCGCCTGCGCGCTGGGCACGCGCAGCGGGCCGCTGCGTGTCTACTTCCTCGCAGGGCGGCGCGCGCCGCTCGCGATCGAGAACCCGCGCCAGGTGAGCGCATACCGCTACCCGGCGGCCTATGGTCCGCGTGCGCCGACCTTCTCGCGCGCCGCGCTGGCTGATGTCGGCGGCGGCCGGCAGGCGTTGTTCATCTCCGGGACCGCCAGCATCGTCGGACACGAAACGATGCACCTAGGTGACGTACGCCGGCAGACGCAGGAGAGCCTGGTCAACATCGCTGCGCTGCGCGAGATCGCATCGCAGCGTGCGGGCGCGAGCTTCGAGGCCGACCGACTGATCTACACCGTCTACGTGCGCCGCGGCGAAGACCTCGACGCCGTGCGCAGCGAGTTCGAACGCGCGATTGGCGCAACGAGCCGTGCGGCCCGCGAAGCGCTCTACCTGCAGGCCGACATCTGCCGCGCCGGGCTGCTGGTCGAGATCGAAGCACACGGCTTCGTGCCGTTCGAGGACGCGACGTGAAGAGAACTGTTCTCCTGGCTCTGTGGTTGGGCGCGCTGAGCGCTGCAGCACAAGCCGCAGGCCCGGAAATCACGAACGACGCGCCCAGCGAGGCCGGCGGCAAGCAGCGTCCGCTGTGGGAGCTCGGGCTTGGCGTAGCCGGGCTGCGCCTGCCCGACTACCGCGGCTCCGACCAGTACCGCGCCTATGCATTGCCGCTGCCCTACGTCGTCTACCGCGGCAAGTGGCTCAAGGCCGACCGCGAAGGCGCGCGCGCGCTGCTGGTCGACGTCGATCGCGTGAAGGTCGACATCAGCGTCGCCGCATCGGTGCCGACCCGCAGCCGCGACAACGTCGCGCGCGAAGGCATGCCTGACCTGCCGGCCACCGGCGAGATCGGCCCGAACGTCAACATCACGCTCTACCGGTCGGCGGGCTCGAAGCTCGACCTGCGCTTGCCGCTGCGCGGTGCGATCACGTTCGAGAGTTCGCCCAAGCTCATCGGTGCGACCTTCTCGCCCAACCTGAACCTCGACCTGACCGACGTCGCCGGCGGATGGAACCTCGGCCTGCTCGCCGGCCCGTTGTTCGGCAACCGCAAGTACCACGAGCATTTCTACGGCGTCGACCCGATCTACGCGACCACGTCGCGCCCGGCGTATCGGGCGTCCGGCGGCTACGCCGGCTGGCAGGCGCTGGCCGCCACCTCGCGCCGCTTCGGCAACACCTGGGTTGGCGCCTTCGTGCGCTACGACAGCCTGGCCGGCGCGGTGTTCGAAGACAGCCCGCTCGTGCGCAGCAAGCACGCCGTCACCGCCGGCATCGGCATCTCGTGGGTGTTCGCGCGCTCGTCCGAGCTCGTCACCACCACAGACTAAGGGCCTGTGCCTTGAGGTTCGTGCGCAACGTCGTGCACAGCGTCGCGCTGTACCTGCTGCTGCTGTTCCTCGGGCTGATGTCGCTCGGCTGGAACCTGATCGCGGTGCTGCTCTACCCGCTGCTGCCGCGAGAGATCGGAACGCGCATCGGGCGCGCCGTGATCTCGCGCTGCTACGGCGCGTTCTGGTCGCTTGCGCAGGCCGTCGGCATGATGCAGGTCGACACCGCCGCGCTCGACGCTCTGAGCCGCGACGGCGCGCTGATCATCGCCGCCAACCATCCGAGCATGCTCGATGCGCTGCTCGTCGTTGCACGCGTGCCGCGCGGCGTGTGCATCATGAAGGCCGAGCTGATGCGCAACATCTTTCTCGGTGCCGGCGCGCGCCTCGCCCGCTACATCCACAACGACTCGCCGCGCAGCATGATCCGCGGTGCCGTGGCGAGCCTGCGCGAAGGCGGGCAGCTCGTGCTGTTCCCGGAAGGCACACGCACGGTCCGCCAACCGATCAACGCGTTTCGACCCGGCATCACGTTGATCGCCCAGATGGCGCAGGTGCCGATCCAGACCGTCATCATCGAAACCGATTCGCCGTATCTCGGCAAGGGCTGGCCCATCTGGCGCACGCCGCCGGTGCCGGTGCGTTTCAAGGCGCGGCTCGGCGAGCGCTTTTCTCCGCAGGCCGACCACGCGGCGCTGCTCGTGCGCCTCGAGAGCTACTTCGCGAGCGAGCTTCGCCGATGAACGTGTCGACGACGCATCTGGTGCTGATCCCGAGCTACAACACCGGTGCGACGGTCTACGAGACCGTTCGCGCCGCACGTGGGCAGTGGCAGCCGGTGTGGGTGGTCGTCGATGGCAGCGACGACGGCACGGCCGCCGGCCTCACGCAGCTCGCGGCCTCCGATCCTGGCCTGAAGGTGATCGTGCTGCCGGAGAACCGCGGCAAGGGCGCGGCCGTGCTGCACGGCCTGCAGGCCGCCGCGCATGCCGGCTTCACGCATGCGCTCACGATGGACTCCGACGGCCAGCACCCTGCGGACCTGATCCCGTCGTTCATGCAAGCCTCGCTGCAGCGTCCGGAGGCGATGGTGCTCGGCCGGCCGGTGTTCGGTGCCGAAGCGCCGCTGCTTCGGGTGCGCGGCCGCCGTGTCTCGAACTGGTGGACGAACCTCGAGACGCTCGGCGCCGGCATCGACGACTCGCTGTACGGCTTTCGCGTCTATCCGATTGCCGACCTGATCGCGGTGATGCGCCGCCAGCCTTGGATGCGCCGCTTCGACTTCGACACCGAAGCCGTCGTGCGCCTCGCATGGCGTGGCGTGGTGCCGGTCAACTTGCCAGCACCGGTGAAGTACCTGTCGGCCGAGGAGGGTGGCGTCTCGCACTTCCGCTACGGGCGCGACAACGTGCTGCTCACCTGGATGCACACGCGGCTGATGCTCGAGTTCGTGCTGCGCCTGCCGGGGCTGGTCTTGCGGCGGCTGCGCGGCCGTCCGCCATTCGCGCCCCGCTGACCTTCGCCTACGCCTCCAGCGCCGTGAGGGATTCGCGGCACCACGCCTTGTCGTCCTCGGGCAAGCGCTCGAACTGCGGGCGCGCCATCGCGAGAGCGTGTGCATGTCCGGCTCGATTGCCGCTCGCGCGCTCGACGCGGCCCATGGCCTCCCATCCGAAGAAGGCCTCGAGCGGCAGATTGCCATTCGCTTCGACGATGTCGAGGCAAGCCTGCGCATGCTCACGCGCACGAGTGGGATCTCCCGCCTGCAGCCATGTCATCGCGAGACGGTACTCGGCGCGCTCGGTCTCGAGCCAGGTTCCGGCGATTTCCCAGCAGTGACGTGCGGTCTGCGCCGCAAGAATCATCAGCTCACGCTCGGCCGGGCTGCGCTGCGCCTTCTGCTCGATCGCGACGGCGAGGTTGTTGCCCGTGATGGCGAGAGCGCGGTTCGACGGGTCTTCGGGCGCAAGGCCCGCGCTGCGCGCCTGTTCGAGCGCCTCGGCGAAGAACTTCATCGCGCGCGCGACGTCGTGCTCGGCAAGACTCGCCGCCGCCATCGCGCCGACGCGGATCCGGTCGGATGCCGGCAAGCCGCTGCGCAGGTCGTCGAAGCCGCCGGCAAGCGAGAGGCTTGCAGTGCAGCGCCGCAACGTTTGACCGCTTGTTCCGTCGACTGCGAAGCGCGGCAATGCCGCGACGCGGCCGAAGTACGCGAGCCCCTCACCCCATGTGCCGAGATGCTCGCCGAACACGTGGTGCGCAAGCCCGAGCAGGTCGGCAATCTGCGCCTCCTCGGTGACGAGTGCGAGGCCGTCGCCGAGCCGGTCTGCCACACCGCGCGCATCGTCGGCATGGTCACGCCAGCCGTCGACGACGAACGTCTTGAGATCCATCGCGTTGCCTCCGACAGCTATCGGGCGAACATGCTTCGGCCGCTCAGACCGTCGCGTGCTCCGGAAACAGCAGATCGGTCGAGCCGATCTGCGCACGTGTGCCGAGCAGCCCCAGCAACTCGGCGGCATCGACGCCGGGATAGTCACGCCGCGCACGCTCGACGAGCTGCAGCGCAAGCGTGTCGAGGCGGGTCAGTCCATCGGCCATGCGGGCCCAGAACGCGTCGTCGTCGAGCGTGTCGGCCAGCCCGCGGTTCAACTCGACGAACCACGGCAGGCTGGCCTGGTCGAGGAGCTGCGCCGGGTTGCGCCGTTCGCTCCTGTCGGACCACGTGCGGAAGAACTTCTGCATCGCGAGGTTGACGGCCTGGGCCTGCGCAAGGCTCTTCTGCAGCCGCGTCATCGCTGCCACGTCGGTGAGACGGTTCTGGAAGAACAGCGGGCACATCACGCCCCAGTAGAACGTGTAGTCCCACAGCACCTTGAGCGGCAGCACTTCGGGGTCGCCGAACAGCTTGTACTGGTCGAGGTACAGCGGCAGCCAGGATTCGTAGAGCAGGAAGTAGATGCGCTCGTACAGGCCCGCCAGGCGCGGCCCGGAGCCGCCGGGCTGGTCTTGTGCGATCAGCTCCGTGACGTAGGTGTTCGAGATTGCGATGAAGTCGCCGCCCGGCGAATAGAACGGGTCGAGGAAGAGGCCGGCCTCGCCGGTCAGAGCCCAACGATCGGCGCCGTTGTAGACGCGCTTGCAGCCGTACGAGAAGTGCTTGAAGAACGCGAAGTCCTGGAGCTTGTCGGGCTGTCCCTCGAGCTTGTCGAGCACGTCGCGGTGGACCAGCGGCTGATAGCGCGCCAGCCACTGCATCGCCTTCTCGAAAGTGTTCATCGTCTCGAGCGGATGGATCTTCGCGTCGGCAACGATGCCCACCGAGTGCGAACCCGACGCGAGCGGGATCAACCAGACCCAGTAGCCCTCGCCGACCAGGTGGTTCGTCGAGAGCCAGCGGTTGGGTGGGTTGCAGCGCGCGAGCCAGTCAGCGTCGTCGGTCCAGTCGTCGACGTCGACGCGCTCGCCGATGCGAAACCACACTGCGTTGACGTCGTGCGCGTTCGGCTGCGCCAGGTCCAGCTTGCGCTTGACGAGCCCGGCGCGTCCGCTCGCATCCACGAGCCAGCGGCATTGGAGCTCTTGCGCGGTGCCGTCGCGCTCGATGCTCACGCGGTGCGATTGCCCGCGCTCGCCGATCTCGAGGCTGCGCACCAGCGTACCGTCGCGGTAGTCGACGCCGCGTTCGCGCGCCATCACGGCGAGGTCGTTCTCGAGGATGCCGCGGTCGAGCTGATAACTCTGCGTCGGCAAGAAGGTGCTGGCGCCGAGCTCGGTCACCTGCGTCAGGTCGTGCGCGCCTTCGGAGAAGAAGAAGCGGAAACCGAACTTCTTCAGCTGTGCCTTCTCGAGGTACGAGCGAAGGCCGAGCACATGGCCGAAGTAATGCGCGGCGATCTCGACCGACGACTCACCGACCTTGTGTGCGGCATGCGGCACGGGATGGCGCCGACGTTCGAGCACGACGATGTCCAACCCGGGCATGCGCTGCTTCAACTGCAGCGACAAGGTGAGTGCCGCCAGCCCACCGCCCAGAATCACCACGTCATGAGCCATTGCGATGCCGCTCCCGGTTGTGCTCAGATCATCGCGCCGTTGATCGAGATGACCTGGCTGCTGATGTAGCCGGCCTGCTCCGACGCGAGAAACCCCACCAGCGCGGCCACCTCGTCGGCCGTGCCGGCGCGCTTCATCGGCACCAGGCGATCGATCAGCGCCGGGTCGAAATCGTGCGCCATGCCGCTCGCGATGATGCCCGGCGCGACCGCGTTGACCGTGATGCCGCGGCTCGCCACTTCGAGGGCGAGCGCCTTCGTCGCGCTGTTGACCGCGCCTTTCGCGGCGGCGTAGTTCACTTGGCCGCGGTTGCCGGCCAGCGCAGTCATCGACGAGATGTTGATCACACGGCCCCAGCGCGTGCGGATCATCGGCATGATCAATGCCTGCGTCACGTTGAAGAAGCCGTTCAGCGACACGTCGATCACCTTGTGCCACTGCGACTCTCGCAGCGCCGGGAACGCAGCGTCGTCATGGGTGCCGGCGTTGTTCACGAGCACCTGGATCGGTCCGGCGGCGAGCAATGCCTCGCAGGCGGCTTGCGTTGCGCTGCGGTCCGTGATGTCGAACGCGCAGGCTTCGGCGCTCGCGCCGCCGGCACGCAGTTCGGCGGCGAGTGCGCTCGCCGCGTCGAGGCGGCTGTTGGCGTGCACGATCACGTGCAGCCCGTCGTGCGCAAGCCGGCGTGCGATCGCGCTGCCGAGGCCGCCGCTCGCGCCGGTGACGAGCGCGCGCTTGATGGAGGAGGGGGGCGTGGCGGCGGTGGCGTTCATGCGGCAAGAGGTGTGTTCAGCACGACCGTGGCGCGTCCGTCGGCGACAGGCTGGCCGGCGTGCGTGACGCGAAAGCTGTAGAGGATCTGTTGCGCATCGCCGGCCTGGCGCACTGCTTCGACTTCGAGTGCGCCGGGCAAATCGTCCAGGCGCAAGCGATGCAACTGCACGCCGCGTGCGCTGGCCAGGAAACCCGGGCTCGAAGCGGTGCCGGCCTCGTGGCCGATCAGCGCGCCGTGCAATGCCATCGCCTGTGCCGCGTATTCGATCGCGCAGGGCGAGAGCAGGCCGCTCGCCGTGCGCAGAGGATTGTTCGTGTCGCGGTGGCTGCTCGCGCGGCAGCGGATCTGCTGCGGGTCCCACGCGTCGAGACTTTCGAGCAGGCACATCGAGCCGCTGTGCGGAATCAGCCGGGCGATGCCCGCGCGGTCCAGCGTCGTGATCGCTGTCATGCCGTCACGCGCCTGCGCTGGCAAGGCGAATCGCGAGCTTCAGGTGCGGCAGGTAGTCGATCACCAGCTCGCGCGGCGCCACCAACCCGCGTGCAAGGCTCTGCAGCAGCGGCAACGCGGCGCCGGCGGGCATGCCGGTGCGCAGCGCATCGAGCGAGGCATCGGCGCAGGCATCGACCGGCGCGGCCAGGCGCGGCGGCAGGGGCTCGACGCGCAGCTGCGCGATCGAGCGATCGTTCGGTGATGGCGTCAGCACCAGCGCCACGCCGAGATTGTCGGGAAGGGGCCGCACGGTGTTCAGCGGCTCCGGGTAAGGCAGGTCGTACGCCACGAGCAGCAGCGGCTCGGCGTTCATGTGCATCAGTGTGGCTGCCTCGATCAGGCCCGCACCGAAACTGCCGTCGTAGGCGCACAGGCTCGTCGACGTATGGCGGCTGCCCACCGCGATGTGCCAGTAGCCCGATGCAGCGTTGTGAACCGAGTTCGTGAACCGGGTCGGAGAGATCAGCGGGTTCGGACTAGCCAGCGTCTCGCACAGCGAGTGGCAGTTCGAGCCTTCCCCGCCGGACGAGCTGAACACAGTGGCCAGTGTCTGCGGGTCGACGCCGGCATGCGCGATGGCCTCCTCGGCCACCGCCATCGCGAGGCGGATCACGGCGCCCGCACGGCGCCGCTCGGCCGGCGGCAGCCGCGGCGGGGCTGGCAGCACACTCGGGACGAACTGGTGCGGCGTGGTGCCGCGCAGCGTGGCCTGCGAGTCGGGCCACGACGGCAGCCCGGGCCCCAGAAGCCCGATACCCTGGATGTACATCGGGGCAAGCGTCATGATGCGGCCCCAAGAACCAGGCTCGCATTCGTGCCGCCGAAGCCGAACGAGTTGCTGAGAATCGCGCGCAGCGGGGCCTCGCGGTTCTCGCGCAGATAGTTCAGGCGCAGCTCCGGGTCGAGCGTTTGCACGTTCAGGCCGCCGGGCATCAGCCCGTGCTGCAGCGCAAGCAGGCTGATCATCGCCTCCACCCCGCCGGCTGCGCCGAGCGTGTGGCCGGTCGCGCCTTTGGTCGAACTGCAGGGCGTGCTCGTTCCGAACACCGACGCGACGGCGCGGTCTTCGGCCGCGTCGTTGCTCGGCGTCGCGGTGCCGTGCAGGTTGATGTAGTCGATGTCCGTGGGCGCTAGACCCGCGCTTGCCAGCGCCGCGCGCATCGCCGCGATCGCTCCGGCGCCCTCCGGATGCGGCGTGCTCATGTGGTGCCCGTCGTTGCTTTCGCCGATGCCGAGCAGCCATCCCTTCACGGCGGCACTGTCTCGCTCGAGCAGCGCGAACGACGCGCCTTCGCCGATCGACAGGCCGCGCCGGCCGGCGTCCCACGGGCGGCAGATGTCGCTCGACAACAGCTCGAGAGAGTTGAAGCCGTACAGGGTCGTCAGGCACAGCGAGTCGACCCCGCCGACGACCGCTGCGTCGATCAGCCCGGCAGCCATCATGCGGGCCGCGTTGCCGAACACCTTGGCGCTCGACGAGCAGGCGGTCGAGACCACGAAGCTCGGGCCGGCGAGCCCGAGTGCTTCGGTCACGAACGCGGCAACCGAGTAGGTGTTCTGTGTCGGCGCATACCGAAACCCTTCGGGCAACGACCCGTCCGGCCGGCGGTGACGGTAGGCGAGCTCCGTCTGCAGCAGGCCCGACGTGCTGGTGCCGAGGAACACGCCGACGCGCTCCGCGCCCCAGCGCTCGCTCGCCTTCGCGATCGCATCGATCATTCCATCCTGTTCGAGCGCGAGCCAGGCGAGACGGTTGTTGCGGCAGTCGAACTCACGCAGCCTCTCGGGCAGCACGATGGCGTCTACACCTTCGACCTCGCCGATCCAGCCCTGCAAGCCCGCGTCGAGGAATTGCTTCGGCGCGAGGCCGCTGCGTCCGCTGCGCAGCGCGTCGAGCGTCGCCTCTCGGCCGGCGCCGAGCGCGGTTGTCAGCGTGTGATGGGTGATCGCGACGCGTTGCATCACGCAGCCCCTCCTGCAACCTCGGCGACCAGCAGCACGTTCGCGAACGGCGTGCCCTGGCTCATCGGCACGGCCTCGACCCGGAACCCGAGCGCCTCGAGTTTGACGATCCACGCCGCGAGCGAGCGTCCGAACACCGGCACGACGCGATGCCCGCGCACGAATGTGACGATCGCATCGACCCACTGGCTGGTCCGGAACCCGCGGCGCGACGATGCATCGCCCACGCGCAGCAGCAAGCGGCCGCCCGGCCGCAACGCGGCGTGCACCCGTTCGAGCACCTGGTTCTGCTCGGCGATGTCGATGTAGTGCAGAACGTCGAGGATGACGACCGTGTCGCACGCCGGGAACGGCGTGCGACGCATGTCGCCGCAGACGAACTCGGCGCCGTTCTCGCCAAGCGCCGTGCGGGCACGCTCGACATCGCGCGGCATCAGCTCGATTCCGGTGACACGCGCTCCGTGCGGCGCACCGGCCCAGTCGGCCGGCCAGTCGCCGCGTGCGGCGGCGGCTTCGGCGGCGCGAAGCAGACTCGCGAGCAGCCCCTGGCCGCAGCCGATGTCGAGCACTTGCGAGTGCGGCGCGATGAGGCCGTGGCTCAGCAGGTGGCGGAAAACCGGATCCATGCCGAGCTTGCCGCGCGCGAACTGCCAGGCGAAACGGCCGGCGCTGCGGTACGGTGCGCTTGCCGCTTCGCGCAGGGTCTGCCAGGCGTGGGTCGAAACGGTGACGGTGGCGGTGTTCATGCTGGACGAGGAGAGTCGCGATCGACGGCTTCAGGCAGCGTCACGGCGTGCAGCCCGGCTTGCGAGAAGCGTTGCAGCAAGGGCGGCAGCACGTCGAGCACGACCGGGCGGCCGGCACTCGTGCGGGCCGCGTGGCCGTCGTGCAGCAGCACGATGTCGCCGGCGGCGAGCTGGCGGGTCAGGCGCTGCAGAACGAGCTGCGGATCGCGCTGAACGGTGTCGAAGCCGCGCCGCGTCCAGCTCACCAGCGTGAGGTCGAGGCGCTGCAGGACCGGCGCGAGAAAGGGATTGCGAAGTCCGGCGGGCGCCCGGAAGAAGCGCGGGAGCACGCCCGTCACGTCGGCGAGGCGCTGCTGTGCACGGCCGATCTCGTCGGCATAGCCGCGCAGGCCGAGCAGTGAGAAGTTGTGGCGGTGCACGTCGCTGTGGTTTTGCACGCTGTGCCCGCGCCGCGTGATCTCGCGTGTGAGTGTCGGATGAGCGGCGGCGCGTTGTGCGATGCAGAAGAACGTGGCACGCGCGCCGTGTGCGTCGAGCAGGTCGAGGACTGCGGGCGTGACGGCGGGGTCGGGGCCGTCGTCGATCGTCACCGACACCTCGTTGCGCGCCGCCGAGCTGGGCGACAGGCGCCGCATGTTCTCGCCGAGCCAGGTCGAGCGCGGCATCAGCCCGGTGACGCTGATCACGCCGTGGTTCAGTGCGACGGCGCCCAGCGCCCACGGCCACAGCGCAGGATCGGCCGCGACCGCGATGCCGGCCCCTGCATGGCAGGCGATGCTCGCTTTCACGAGCAGCGGCATGCGCGCTGCGGCATGGGGCGGGATCGGCGTGGTCTGGGCAGGCATTCGGGGGCGAGCATTCGGAGGCGGGCACCCTGGGGCGCGTTCGAGACGATTTTCACACAGCACTGCGCGGAGTCCCCCGGACGAACGCGGCCGACAGCAGCAGGCACAGCAACGTGCCGGGCGCCACCACCTGGCCGATGGCGTACAGGGCGGGGATGCTCGACAGCGCGAGCAGCGCGAACGAGATCACGATCGTGAGATTGGCCAGCGCGAGCGAGGCCAGTGTGTCGCTGTCGTCGCTCTCGTTGCTGTCGTCGCTGCCAGAGACCGAGCCCTGCGCGTGCCGCAGCTGGTCGAAGAACAACGCGTAGTTCGATCCGATCGCCACGACCAGCAGAAAGCCCACGAGGTGCAGGATGCCGAGCGCTGCACCATGCAGCGCGAGCGCCGCCAGCACCACAAGCACCGCAGCCGCGATCGGCTCCACCACGCCGAGCAGGCGCCGCCACGAACGCAGGTACAGGCCGAGCAGCACGCAGACCGCCAGCGCGCCCAGGCCGGCCTGCCACATCGCCTCGCGCAGATAGCGCGAGTAGAGCGCACCGAGCTCGGTGCTGATCTGCACGACCTGAGCACCCGGCACGCCGGAGAGCGCGGTGCGCAGGCGGTCGGCGGGGATGCCGCGCTCGCCGGTCTGCAGGCTGAGCAGCACGCGCCAGGGTTTGCCGTCGCGGCCCGGGACCAGCATCGCGTCGACCGCGGTGGCCAGCGGCGTGCCCTGCAGCGACGCGCGGGTCAGCGTGGGCTGACTGCGAGCGGCCTGTACATCGGCAATGAACGGCTCGAGGCGTTCGGCCTTGATCGGGCCGTCGACGGCGGCCTGCGCCACGCGGCCGCGCAGCTCGGGCGCGTCGGGCAGGGCGCTGCGGCGCGCTGCCTGCGTCGCGGGGCTGGGCAGCAGGCGCACTGGCGTGTCGTAGCCCTGCAGCGCGCCTTCGGTGACGAGGCGGTCTAGCCGCGCCCCCGCCTGCTCGGCCAGCGCGAGCACGCCGGCTTCGTCGCTCGCCGAAAGGGCCACCAGCGTGCCGCCTTCGGTCGCGCCGACGTCGCCGCGCAACTGCGCATCGAGCTTGAGCGCATCGGAGCTGATCGGGCTCAGCGATGCAAGGTCGCCGCGCCACGGCGACGGCAACCACAGCAGCAAGCCCAGCGCGGCGAGCGCGAGGAGCCACAGCGGCCAGCGCAGCCGCGGCGCAAAGCTGGCGGCGCGGCCGGTCGCCGCGCCGAGCTGGCGCCGCAGGCCGAGACCGGGGGCGCCGTCAGGCGCGAGCACCGGCAGCACGAAACGAGTGGTCAGCGCAGCGGCGATCAGACCTGCGACCGAGAAGACGCCGAGCTGGGCGAGGCCCGGGAATCCCGAGAAGATCAACGCGATGAAGCCGCACAGCGAGGTCCACAGGCCGAGCCGAACGGTCGGCCAGTTGCGCACGATCCAACGCCGCGCACCGCTGCCCCGCTCGGCGCCCGCCACCAGCGGCGCATGCGCCTGGATCAGGTAGTAGATCGCGTAGTCGACGGCCTCGCCGATCAGCGTGGTGCCGAAGCCGAGCGTGATGCCGTGCACCTGTCCGAAGGCAAGGCTGACGGTTGCGATGCCGGCCAGCACGCCCGTGCCCACCGGAAGCACCGCGATCGCAAGCGCGCGCAGCGAACCGAACGCGAGCCACATCAACAGCACGATCGCGGCACTGCCGGCGATCGCGAGGCGTTCGACCTCGTGCTTGATCTGCGCTCGCGACGCGACCGCGAAGGTGCCCGCCCCCGATACGACCAGCTTCAGCCCCTGGGCCGCGTAAGGCGCGAAGCCGTCACGCAGCTGCTCGAGCGCGTGCTGCTGGCCGTCGAGATCGCTGCCGTCGGCGCGTGTCGTCGCGAGCAGCACGGCGCGCTCCGCACTGCGCGAAACCCAGACGCCGCCCTCGGTCCGCGGCGCGCTCGCCGGCAACATGGACTCGGCCATCCGCACTGTCTCGCCGGTCGGGTCGCGCAGCAGCACCGGCTTGATCATCGCTCCGGCGGGACTGCCGAGCAGCGAGACGGTCTCGTCGATCGCGCTGCGCAATCCGTCGACGCTGAAACGCTGCGCATCGACGGCCGGACTCAGCAGGTAACGGTGCTCGAACAGGAACGTGCCGAGCGACTCGTACTGGCTGTTGTCGCCGTTGTTGACGGATTCGAACAAGCCGCTCTTGCGCAGCACGCGGCCCCATTCGAGCGATGCCGCGCTGCGCTGGGCCGGCGTGCTGCCTTCGATGCCGATGAGCACGAGCCGCGCTGCCACGCCGCTGCGCAGCTGGTCGAGCAGAACGGCCTGCTCGGCGCTCGGCGCCGAGGGGAGGAAGGCCGACAGGTCGGCCACGTAGTGGCTGCGTGCGGTGACGAATGCCGCGGCGAGCAGTGCAAGCAGCCAGACGACGAGTGCGCGCGCCATCGAGGCGGGTGTTCAGCGCGCCGCGCCGGAGCCGGCAGCGGCCGGACTCGCGGCCCTGGCGAGCACGGGCTCGATCGTCATCGTCGATCGATCGCCGTCGGGCAGCACGACCAGCATCTCGCGGACCTCGGCCTTTTGGCCCGAGACACGCACTGTGGCAACTTGCGCCCGCAGCCGCGCATCGCGCGGCACCAGCTCAAGTGCCCAGCGCTCGGCGTTGCCGGAGACATTGGTCTCGAACAGCTTCTGCAGCGATTCGCGGTTGCCGGTCAGCGTGCCGCGAATGGCCTCGATGATCACCGAAGCCTCCGGCACGGTGTCGAGCGCGACGCTGCGGGTGCGATCGCCGCGGCTCATCGTCACCATGTTGCCGACGACTGCGACGCGCTCGCGTTGCGGCTTCAGGTTCTCGCGCACGAAGGTGTCGGGCGCCTCGAACGACAGCCGGCCCGACGTCATCACCGTGCGGTCGAGCACCGAGACTTCGCGCTTCTCGACGAAGGTGGCTTCGCCGGAGCGCTTGCTTGCGAGCAGTTGCGTCAGCTGCGCCAGATCGAACGTGCCGGTTGCAGCGCGCGCCGTGCCGATCACGAGAAGGGCGCAGGCACTGGCCATCAGAACGCGGCGCAGCGTGTTCATCGGAAGCGGATCAACCTTGAGCCGATTCGTTGCCGGCAGCCGTCGGCGTGACGGCGCTGGCATCGTCGGCCCAGAAGTCGAAGAAGTTGAACCAGTTGTAGGGTGCTTCGCGGCACAGCGCTTCGAGCTGGGCGACATAGCGCTCGAGCGTGACGCGGATCTGCGTGTCGCTGTCGGCGTGCACTTCGTTCTCGATGGTCAGCGGCACGAAGCGCAGCTCGTACCGATCGCCGCCGTGATAGATGCCGGTGATGAAGACGACCGGCCGTCGCAGCATCGCGGCAAGTCGGAACGGGCCGTCGGAGAAACGCGCCGGCTCGCCGAGAAAGGGCAGCCAGTGCGTCTTCGAACGCACCGCCGGGCCAGGCAGCGTGCGATCGGCCAGCATGCCCGCGACGCCACCGGACTCCAGCCAGTTGCGCAGCGCGATCATGGCGCCGAGGCGGCCGAGCGCGATGGTGTGCACGCGCGCCTGCGGCGCGATCGCGGCGAGCGTCTCGTTGATCAGGCGCGCGTTGTCTTCGTACATCACCATCGCGACGCGCCGGCCGCGCTCCTGGCCGAGCGCGCGCAACGCCTCGAAGCTTCCGAAGTGGGCCCCGACCATGAAGGCGCCTTCGCCACGCGCGATGCGCTCGTCGATGAGGTGCACGTCGCTGTGCGTCACGTCGAACGACGAGAGGCGGTCCTGCAGGAAGTACACGCGGTCGAGCACCGTCGCGGCGAATGTGTGGATGTGCTTGTACACGTCGCGCCAGGTCGCGGGCCGGCCGAGGGCGCGTGCGAGATAGCGTCGCGACTGGCGTGTCGCGTTGCCGCCGAACAGCATGAAGTACAGCGTGATCGGGTGCAGCACGCCGCGCGAGACGCGCCGCCCGGCGGTGAGCGCGATCCAGCGCATCAGCCGCAGCACCCAGAGGTTGCTGCGTTCGCGATCGGCGGTCCAGCTCGCCTGGGCGGTGCGGTCGGCAGGCGTGCTCACGTACGCGCTCCCTGCGCATTCGATTCGAACTGGCCCGATGCCGCGAGCTTCTCGCCGCAGCGAACCTCGAACCCCAGACGCGTGCCGGAGCCGGCCGTGTCGAAACTCGTCTCGATGCGATCGCCCGGGCGCACCGGGGCCAGGAACTTCGCGTTCGACAGACGCGGCGCGGTGCCCACGCGGCTGGCAAGGGCAGGGTCGGCGAGCGCTGCCTCGAGCACGTGCGCGAGCAGCAGCACGCCGGGCAGCAGCGGCTGACCCGGAAAGTGGCCCGCGAATGCCGGATGATCGATCGCGATCTGCATGGTGTCGTTCGGCATGGACTGAGCTTCAGCCACGGGCCGGCCGGTGGGCTGCTGCGCGTTCGGCCGCCCACGCCGCGAAATGCGTGGCCGACAGCTTGCCGGTCGGCTCGCGCGGCAGAGCCGGTACGTGCAAGACGGGGCGCGGCAGGAATGCGGCATCGACACGTTCACGCAACGCTGCAACGATCGCATCGGCCGACACATCGGGCGCGACCACGAAGGCAGTCAGGCGCACGACGGTCGCATCGGTCTCGTCGGTGTCGTGCGGCAGCCAGAAAGCGCCGTCGCGAACGCCCGGGATGCTGTTCAGGTGGTAGTTCAGGTGGCTGAGCGAACTGCGCTTGCCGGCGATGTTGATCAGGTCGTTCGAGCGGCCGAGCAGGCGAAAGCGCTGCGTGTCGATCACTTCGAGCACGTCGGCCAGCACCGTGGGTTGCGGCACATGGCCGCCGCTGATCACGCTGTGCTCGCCGTCGCCCTGCAGAAAGAGTCCGTCGTAGGTGCGCCATTCGGCGCCCGCGGTCGTGCGGCGGGTTGCCACTTGGCCTGCCTCGGTGCAGCCGTACACCTCCATCAGCGGCGCTGCCAGCGCCGCCTCGGCACGTGCCGCGAGTTGCGGCGAGAGCGGCGCCGTGGCGCAGACGGTCAGGTCGATCGCCGGCAGCGCAACGCCCGAGTCGAGCAGCGTCTTCAGGTGAAACGGTGTCGTCACCAGCATGCGCGGTCGCGGCGCGCGTTCGAGCGCGCGTGCAATGTCGGCCGGGTAGAACGGGCGTTCGGTCTCGAACGCGGCGCCGCCGAGCAGCGCAATCAGCACGGTCGACTCGAAGCCGTACATGTGCTGGGCCGGCACGGTGGCGACGAGCGTCACGCCGGCAAGGTCGGGCCGGTTCATGTGACGTGCCAATCGCTTCGAGCCGGCTTCGATGTTGCGCACCAGCAGCGACCACTGCTTGGCATGCGGCATCGGGTCGCCGGTGGAGCCGGACGTCAGCACCTGGGCTGTCAGCGTGTTGCCGTCGACCGTGGGGACGTCGAGCTCGCCGCGCACGTCGGCGTGGATCTGCGGCACGACGATGGTCGGCAGCCGCCATTGGCGAGCGGTGTCGTCGGCGACGCAATAGGTGCTCGGGAAGAGGCTGTGCAGCCGCGCGACGATGTCGGGCGTGTGGTTCGGCGGCAGCAGGTTCGTGTGGCCGCGCAGCATGGCGGCGCCGAGCCCGACGGCGAAGCGGTAGCGGTCGGCGGTGATGTTGAGCATCGGCCCGCTGGCCGGCAGGAGCGCGCTCATCGCTTGCACGTCCGCCAGATACTGGCGCCGGGAGATGGGCTCTGTGCCGCGCCATGCGAGCGGCGCATCGAGGTCTTTCGCCCAGAGCAGCGGCAGCGGCACGTCGGCTCCGTTCATGCTCGCGGCCCGCGGCCGCCGGGGCCTGTTGCGAATGCCTCGCGGTACGCGCGGATCGTGTCGGCCACGCTCGAGCGTTCGAAGTCAGGATGCAGGCGGTAGCGCAGCAGCCGCTCGCCGCCGAACATCGCGGCCAGCGCGACCGGCGTCGCGAAGTTCGCGAACCAGGCCCAGCTCTCGAACGGCGCCAGCGCGAACACCAGCAGCGAGATGGCCGACATCGCAATGAAGTAGACGACCCAGGCGCGCGTGACGTTTCGCGTGTAGGCCACCATCGCGGGCGGCATGTGCTGATGCACCAGCGCCGCCATCCGGGTGATCAGCGCGACATGCCCCTCGCGCAGCCCGCTGCCGAACCACCAGGCGAGGCCGAGGTTGATGCCGACATGCTGGCCCAGGTAAAGGAGCGGTGCCGGAATCAGCACACCGAGCAGCGCCTGCAGGCACAAGGCCGCGATGGCGGCGACTGCGAACAGGCTGCGCACGCGCTGACCGGCGGCCCAGGCACCGGCAGCTGCCGCAGCCAGCATCGGTGCGAGCAGCGCGGCCGCGTTCCACGACGAATCGGGAGCGCTCGTCATCAGCCACTGCGACAGCGCCAGATAACCCACGCTCAGCAGGGCGATCGCCACGATGCGTGCGGGCATGGCGGCAGACCTCAGGGGGTGGTGCGGTGCGTCGCGATGTGCTCGGTCAGGCTCGCCAGCGACGTGAAGATGCGGATGTTGTCCTCATCGTCGGAGCGCAGTTGGAAGCCGTAACGCTGCGACACGACCAGCGCAACTTCGAGGATGTCGATGGAGTCGAGCCCGAGACCCTCACCATAGAGCGCGGCCTGCGGATCGATGGATTCGGGCGCGATGTCGAGGTTGAGCGCCTCGACCAGGAGCGCTGCGATCTCGCGCTGCAATTCGGGATGGGCTGGAGTCATGCGTGGGCTGAATCGGCTGGCGCCTGTCGCGAGCCCCCGTAGCCGGGTCCGCAGGGCGGGCAGGCTGGCAGCGCGGACAGACTCGGTGTCTATCGAGCCCGGGCGACAGCGGGCAATCTGGGGTGCGAGTTTACCAAAGTGCCCCATCATGAGGCCCCTCGCTCGCCCTAGTCGCTCGGGTCCTCCGGTTGTCCTAGTCGGCCCAGACGACGCGCTTGAGCGTCGGGTCGGCGATGACCTCCCGGACGCGACCGCCGTCGTCGAACAGCACCTGGAACTCCGCGAAGCTGGAGACCCAGTAGCGCCAGGTGGGCGCGTCCAGGCGCGGCGTCTCGCTGGAGATCGGGTAGCCGACCGACATCAGCACCTGTTCGCGCGTCATGCCGCGGCTGAGCCGGCCGGCCTGGACGGCTTCTCGCAGCTTCGCCGGGTAGGTGGCGAGCTTGACGCGCGGGTCTTCGGCGACCACGTAGCGCTTCGCGAACGTTTCGAGGCCGAGGTCGCGGCTGTAATCGTTGCCGATCGCCTGGCGCTTGCCGTCGATCATGACCAGCACGCGCTGGCGTCCATAGCCGGTGACCTTAACCGGCGTGCCCAGCGGCACGACCTGTTGACCCGAGTCGTTGTAGTTGCTGTCACTGATCCAGTCGCCCGTCGTGCGCATGTTGCAGCACAGGAAGCCATCGAACGGACTTTGGGCGAATGCGGAACTCGTTGCCGTTGCGGCAGCAGCAGCGAAAAGCAGCGAAGTCAGGGCGCGGTTCTTCATCGGAAACAGATCTCCCTCGTGTGATTTGGGTGGGGCGACGTAAGCAAACGTGTCGATTGTCGTCGGGCGACATCGCCTCGGCCATCCCCAACTGTCCGATTTTTCGCGCTTTGGCTTTGCGCGCTGCGGTCGGGGCGGTTACGCATGCCGGGGCGGCCGTATGCTCCCGCGCCACACTTCAGGAGCGCGTCGATGCAACGCTGGCTTCGTTCGTTGGGAATGTTTTCGGCCGGCGCACTCGTCTGCGGCACGGTGTTCGCGCAATCGGCCGCGGCCGGCGCCGGCAATCCGGTACGGGTGGGTTTCATCTGCCCGTTCACCGGTGGCTCTCAGGACTTCGGCAACAGCGCCCGTCTCGGCGCGGAGCTCGCGGTCAAGGAGATCAACGAAGTCGGCGGCTATCTCGGCCGGCCGATCGAGCTCGTGGAGCGCGACGACAAGGCGAACCCCGACGAGGGCCGCAAGGTCGCCGAAGACCTGGTGCTCAAGGAGAAGGTCGCGTTCACGATCGGCTTCTGCAACTCCGGTGTCGCGCTGAAGTCGCTCGATGTGTTCCAGGACAACAAGCACCTGCTGCTGGTTCCGGTGGCGACGGGAACGGCGATCACCGCGAAGTACCCGCCTGCCACGAGCTACATCTTCCGGGCGTCGGCACGCGACGGCTTGCAAGGTGCCGTGATCGTCGACGACATCGTCAAGCGCGGCCTCAGCCGCGTGGCGATCCTCGCCGACAAGACGGGGTATGGCGAGGGCGGCTTCAAGGACGTCGAGAAGTTCCTCGCCGAGAAGGGCCTGAAGCCGGTCTATGTCGCGCGGTTTGATCTCGGCGTGAAGAGCCTGACCCAGCAGGTGCAGGACGCCCGCTCGCTCGGCGCCGAGGTGCTGGTAGGTTACAGCGTCGGCCCCGAGCTGGCGGTGCTCGCGCAGGCGCGTACCGAGGCGCATTTCGCCGGGCCGCTGTACGCGCCGTGGACGCTCTCGTTCCGCACGGTGGCGGAGAAGGCCGGTGCCGCGGTCGAAGGCGCGGTGATGGTGCAGACCATCATCCAGGACCTCTCCAACGAACGCCGGACCTCCTTCATCGCCCGGCTCAATCGCTCGGCCGGCGGCCAGCCGATCAACTCGCTGATGGCGGCGGCACAGAGCTACGACGCGGTGCAACTGATGCTGCGTGCGCTGTTCCAGACCAAGGGCAATACCTCGGCCGATGCGCTGAAGTCGGCGCTGGAGAACCTCGAGCGTCCGTATGCGGGTGTCGTGACCACCCACGATCGGCCGTTCTCGCCGACCGACCATGACGCGTTCACGCGCAACATGGTCTGGCTGGGCGTCTGGCGGCGCGGCGAGGTGCACTTCCAGAACCCGGAAGACGCGAAGCGCGCGTCGATGATCCGGCGCAAGGAGCAGGGCTGAAGCGCGCGCTGCCGAGCAGCGCGCGGGCGGTTCACTCGGCGCGGGCGCCGCTTGCCCGCACCACCTTCTCGTACTTCGCGAGCTCGCTCTTCACGAACGCTGCGAACTGATCGGGCGTCGAGGGCGTGCCTTCGGCGAGCAGGCTGGCGAGCCGCGCCTTCAGCTCGGCGGAGTTCAAGGCATCGACGAACGCCTTGTTCAGCCGCTGGGTCACCTCGGCGGGCAGCTTCGCCGGACCGAACAGCCCGAACCAGGTGTTGATGTCGAATTCGCCGAGTCCGAGGCGCTTTCCGCTCTCGGCGATGGTCGGCAGTTCGGGCATCGCGCTGGAACGCGTGCGCGTGGTCACCGCGATGGCCTTCAGCTTGCCCGACTTGATGTTGGCGGAGGCTGCGGCGAGGTTGTCGAAGTTCAGGTCGACCTGGCCCGCAAGCAGCGCAAGCTGGGCGGGGTTGCCGCCGGCGTAGGGGATGTGCGTCATGAACACGCCCGCTTGCGCCTTGAACATCTCGCCGGCCAGGTGCCCCGCGCTGCCGTTGCCGCCCGAGCCGTAGTTCAACGCACCGGGGTGGCTCTTGGCGTAGTTCACGAGGTCGCCGACGCTCCCGATGCCGAGCTTCGCCGCATTCGCCGTGTTCATCACGAGCACGTTCGGCACCTGTGCGACGCCGGTGATCGGCGTGAAGTCACGGATCGGGTCGTACGGCAGCTTCGCGAACAGCCAGGGGTTGATCGCATGCGTCGCGACTGCGCCCATCACGATCGTGGTGCCGTCCGGAGCAGATTTCGCGACCAGGTCGGCACCGAGGTTGCCGCCAGCGCCGGGCCGGTTGTCGACGATCACGGTGCCCAGGCTGTCGTGCACTTTCTCGGCCAGCGCCCGGGCGACCAGATCGAGCGGCCCGCCCGGCGGGTAGGGCACGACCAGCCGAAGCGGCTTCGCCTGCGTCCACGCGGGCCAGGCCAGCGTGGAGAGCGCAGCAGCGGGAACCAGGCGCAGTGCGGCGCGGCGGCGCAGCGTCATCACTGCTTGCGCAGCAGGATCGCCTTGACCCAGCCGTCGCCGCGTGATGCCGTCACCTTGACGAAGCCGTTGCGCTCCTCGCCGAGCGTGAGCACCTCGTCGTTCTTGTTGAGCGTCTGCAGTTCGCCGGAGCCGTCGGCCGGGGTGCGCAGCACCTTGACGCCGTTGATCTTGGGCATCATCACGTCGCCCGCGTTGACCGGGTTCGCCTTCACGCTGGTGGCAGCGTTCTGCAGCGATGCCTGGCTTCGGCCCTGGATCAGCGAGGGGTTGTCGCGGATGTTGCGAACGATGTTGTTCCAGTTGTCGACGAAGGACGCGACGATCATCTTGCCTTCGTTGGTGTTGCTGTAGCCGCCGAAGCCGCCACCGCCGCCGCGCCCGAAGAGCGCGCCGCCGAGCGCGAAGTCGGCCTTCTCGGCGCTGCCGGTCGCAGATGCCACCTGGATGCCGGTGCGCGAGTCGACGAGCAGCATGCTCGTCTCGGCCTGCTTGAACTTGACGCCGCCGGCCACGCCGCCGACCAGTGCGCCGGCCCGCCCGCCGATCAGCCCACCGAGCGCACCGCCCATGCCTCCGGCGTTGTTCTCGCTGAACACGACGTTCGGGTTGACGATGAAGTCGGCCACCGCCATCTGGCCCTTGCCGATATTCGAGTTCGACTGCAACTCGCCCGACTGCGCGAGCGCCCGTTCTTGCATCATGTTGCCCATGGCGGCGCCACGCTCGACCACCTGGAAGCAGTTCGATTGCTGGATCAGCATGCGCAGCACGGCGGTCGGCGAGCCGAGACCGTAGCGCTGCAGGTTGCCGATCACCTGGCTCTGCGGCTCGACGACGGCAAGGGTGCCCTTGTTCGAATCGCAGCGCTCGAGCTGCGGGTTGGCGTTGGTGGAGCCGGTCGGGCCCGCTCCTCCGGTTGCCATCGAGCCGCCCTTGCCGAGTTCCTGCGCCGATGCTGCACAAGCGAGCGTCGCGAGCAGCACGGCAAGCGGCAGGCGGCGAGGGGTGAACGACTTCATGGCGGCTCCGTCAATTGGTTGCGCGCGGAATTCTAGGCTGCGTGATGCCGGATGTATCCCAGCGTTTCCCACGAAATTAGGGGGCGCGCAGCGCTGCGCACTCAGCCACCGTGCTTGTCCGCCTCGGACGTGAATGCGTCGGCGTAGAACTCGTCGTCGGGCAGCCCGCACTTGAGCACGAAGTCGTGCTTCGCCGACTCGACCATGATCGGCGCGCCGCAGGCGTAGACCTGCCAGTCCATCAGGTTCGGGTGGTCGTGCATCACGGCCTGGTGGACCAGCCCGGTGCGGCCGGTCCAGGCGTCTTCGGGCTTCGCCTCCGACAGCACCGGGATGTACTTCAGGTGCGGGAGTTCGTGCGCGGCTCGCTCGGCCCAGTCGTGCAGGTACAGGTCGGCCTTGCTGCGGCAGCCCCAGTACAGCTGCGCCTTGCGTTGGCTGCCGGTGTGCTTCAGGTGCTCGATGATCGCCTTGATCGGCGCGAAGCCGGTTCCGGAGGCGAGCAGGATCATCGGCTTGTCGGAGTCCTCGCGCAGGAAGAAGCTGCCGAACGGCCCTTCCATCCGCAGGATCTCCTTCTCCTTCATCGCCGTGAATACATGGTCGGTGAACTTGCCGCCGGGAAGGTGGCGAATGTGCAGCTCGATGCCGGGCTTGTGCTCCTGCGTATGCGGTGCGTTGGCCATCGAGTAGCTGCGGCGCGAGCCGTCGCGCAGGATGAACTCGACGTACTGGCCCGCGCGGTACTTGAGCTGGTCGTTGGCCGGCAACTGCATCTGAAGCACGGCCACATCCGGTGCAGGCCGCTCGATCGTCGTCACGCGGCTCGGCATCTTGCGGATCGGGTTCTCGCCCGCGCCGGGCACCGTGCGCGCCTCGATCACGACATCGGTCTGCGGCGTGGCCTGGCAGGTGAGCGTCCAGCCGGCGGCTTCTTCCTCGGCGCTCAGCGCCTTGGACTGGTGTGCGCCGTGGATCACGCGGCCTTCGAGGAGCCGGCTCTTGCACGAGCCGCACGCGCCGTCCTTGCAACCGTAGGGAAGACCGATGCCCTGGCGGATCGCGGCGCCGAGGATGGGTTCGTCGCGCTCGACGGTGAAGGTGCGGCCGCTGGGCTGGACGGTGACTTGAAACGCCATGGTGAGTTGTAGACCTGCTCGTAAACTGTGGCTCGATTTTGCCCGCACATCGAACACCCCTTTGGCCGACGCTCCTGCACGCTTCAAACGACCGACATTGCTGATCGTCGGGTGCGGCGACATCGGCATGCGCGTCGTGCGGTTGCTGCGAGGCCGCTGGCGCATTCTCGCGACGACGTCGAACCCGGCCCGGCGCACCGAACTGCGAGCCGCCGGCACCGTGCCGCTGCTCGCCGACCTCGATGCCTCGCCTACACTCGCACGCCTGGCCGGCCTCGCCGATGCCGTGCTGCATCTGGCTCCTCCGCCGTCGAGCGGCACGATCGACACTCGCACCGCCAAGCTGCTGGCTGCGCTGGCACGAAAAGGCCGAGTGGCGCGTATCGTCTACGCCAGCACCAGCGGCGTGTACGGCGACTGCGCCGGCGAGCGGTTCGACGAGACCCGCGGCGTTGCTCCCGGAACGGATCGTGCGCAACGCCGCGTGGATGCAGAGGCGCGCATCCGCCACCACGGCCGCGCGTTCGGCGTGTGCGTCAGCGTGCTGCGCATTCCCGGCATCTACGCGGCCGATCGGCCGGGCGGCCATCCGCGAGAGCGGCTCGCGAGGCGCACGCCCCTGCTCGCGCGCGATGAAGACGTCTACACGAACCACATCCACGCCGATGACCTTGCGCGCGCCTGCGTGGCGGCACTCGTGCGTGGTGCGCCACAGCGCATCTATCACGCGAGCGACGATACGCAGATGAAGATGGGCGAGTATTTCGACCTCGCGGCAGACCTCGCCGGCGTGGCGCGTCCGCCGCGCACGACGCTGGCCGAGGCGGCGGCGCAGCTCTCGCCGATGCAGATGAGCTTCATGAACGAGTCGCGCCGCCTGGACAACCGGCGGCTCAAGCGCGAGCTGCGCTTGCGACTGCGCTATCCGACAGTGCGCGAGGGGCTGATCGCATGAGTCGCGAATGCGGTAAGTTCGCGCGATGAAGACCCTCCTCGTCACAGCCCCGATGCCTGCCGGTTATTTCGACGGTGCGATCCGCGCGATCGACCCGCAGGTCGACCTGATCGAGTACCGCGACGACCTGACCGATGCCGAACTCGCGCAGGTCGAGGCGATCCTCGCGTGGAAGCTGCCGAACGGCCTCGTGGGCCGAATCCCGAAACTGAAATGGGTTTGCGCTGTCTCGGCCGGCGTCGAGAAGCTGCTCGTGCCCGATCTCGCCAAGCACGTCTCGGTCTCGCGCATCGTCGACGCAGAGCAGGCCGAAGGCATCGCGCAGTTCGTGGTGCTGATGGCGCTTCGGCATGCGCGCGGCCTGGCGTTGTACGAGGCGCAGCAGCGCGACCGGCAATGGAAGCGCCAGCCTGTTGCGGTGGTACGCAGTCGGGTGGCGGTGCTCGGCATGGGGGCGATGGGCAGCGTTGTCGCGCGGCTGCTCGCGCAGGTCGGCTTCGAGGTGTCCGGGTGGAGCCGGCGCAGCGAGGCGCCGCTCGACGAAGTGCTTGCGGCCAACGAGATCGTCGTCTGCGCGCTGCCGCTGACGCCCGAGACCGACGGGCTGCTCGATGCGCGAGCGTTCGCGCCCATGCCGCGCGGCAGCTACCTGATCAACATTGCGCGCGGCTCGCACGTGGTCGAGGCCGATTTGATCGCGGCCGTCCAGCGCGGCCATCTGGCCGGAGCCGCGCTCGACGTGCAGCGCAACGAGCCCATGAAGGCCGACGATCCGCTATGGAACGTGCCCGGCATCACCATCACGCCGCACATCGCAGCGCAATCGTCGCCGCAGACGATCGCCGCGCAGTTCATCGCCGGCTTGCGCTGTGTTGAACGTGGCGAAACGCCGCCGCAGACTGTTGATCGCGCACGCGGCTACTGAGCCGCGGTGGGCGTGCAGTCAGCGCCGGCCGAACGGAGGGCGGCCGCGCCAGTACTGGATCATCAGGAAACCGCCCAGCATGCCGCCGAGATGCGCGAAGTGCGCGACACCTTGCTGCGTACCCGTCACGCCCAGGAAGAGTTCGATCGCACCGTAGATCGCGACGAACACTTTCGCCTTCATCGGGATCGGGGGGATCAGCAGCATGATCTGCCGGTTCGGGAACAGCATGCCGAACGCCAGCAGCAGACCGAACAAGGCGCCTGATGCACCCACTGTCGGATAGACCGCGCCGGTCAGCATGGCGACGAGCAGCTGCGCCACCGCGGCCGTCAGCAGGCTCACCATGTAGAACTGCAGATAGCGCTTCGGACCCCACACGCGCTCGATCTCGGAGCCGAACATCCACAGGCCCATCATGTTGAAGAACAGATGGAACACACTGCCGTGCAGGAACGCGTAGCTGACGAGCTGCCATGGCAAGAAGCCGTGCCCGATCGGCCACAGCGCGAGCGCGCGGGTGAACCAGCCACCGAGGAAATAGTCGATGCAGAACGCTGCGACATTGATCAGCAGCAGGGCTTGGGTGATGGGAGCGAGCGGCGGCATTGCGCAGACTTTCCGGGTTTCAGCAGCTAAGCGAAGCAGCGAAGTCTAAGTGCCCGAGCTGTCGTGGCAAAATGCCGCCTCTCCAGACACCGGCCTCGGTGGCGAAATTGGTAGACGCGCGGGACTCAAAATCCCGTTCCGCAAGGAGTGTCGGTTCGATTCCGACCCGAGGCACCACCCCTTCTCCAACGTTCCAAGCACTCCCTTTCTTGCCCTGCGAGAATCTCGGGCAAGGAGTGTTCATGAGCGAACCCAGCTATCTCACGGTCGAAGACGCGATCGGCAACACGCCGCTTGTGCGTCTGGTGCGCCTCCCCGGCGCCGAGAACGAGCGCCGCAACAACGTGATCCTCGGCAAGCTGGAGGGTAACAACCCGGCCGGCTCGGTGAAAGACCGCCCGGCGATCAGCATGATCCGGCGCGCCGAGGAGCGCGGCGACATCAAACCCGGCGACACGCTGATCGAAGCGACCTCCGGCAACACCGGCATCGCGCTTGCGATGGCGGCCGCGATCCGCGGCTACCGCATGCTGTTGATCATGCCCGAGGACCTGAGCGTCGAGCGCGCGCAGACGATGAAAGCGTTCGGTGCCGAGCTGATCCTCACGCCGCGCTCCGGCGGCATGGAGTACGCCCGCGACCTCGCCGAGCAGATGCAGCGTGATGGCAAAGGCCGCGTGCTCGACCAGTTCGCCAACGCCGACAACCCGCGCGTGCACTACGAAACCACCGGCCCCGAGATCTGGCGCGACACCGGCGGGCGCATCACCCACTTCGTCAGCGCGATGGGAACGACCGGGACGATCACCGGCACCTCTCGATTCCTGAAGGAGAAGAGCAAGTCGGTGCGCATCATCGGCGCGCAGCCGAGCGAAGGCTCGCGCATTCCCGGCATCCGCAAGTGGCCCGAGGCTTATCTGCCGAAGATCTACGACCCGACCTGGATCGACGAGATGATCTACGTCGGCCAGTCCGATGCCGAGGAGATGGCTCGCCGCCTCGCGCGCGAGGAAGGGCTGTTCGCCGGCATCTCGGCGGCCGGCGCGCTGTGGGTTGCGCTGGAGGTGGCCAAGCAGGTCGAGAACGCGACGATCGTTTTCGTCGTCTGCGATCGGGGCGACCGCTATCTGTCGACCGGCGTGTTCCCCGCTTGAACGACATGACACATCAATTCAACTTCTGCACGAACTGCGCGACGCCGCTTCAACTGCTCGCGCAGATGGAAGATGGTGGCGAGAAGGCGCGGCTGCGATGCCCCGCATGCGCCTGGACGCACTGGAACAACCCGACGCCGGTGCTCGCCGCGATCATCGAGTGTTCCGACCGCGACGGCATGGTCCTGCTCGCACGCAATGCTGCCTGGCAGGGCAAGATGTTCGCGCTCATCACGGGCTTCATGGAGGCCGGCGAGTCGCCCGAGGAAGGCATCAAGCGCGAGGTGGCCGAAGAGACGAACCTGATCGTCGATGAGCTGAACCTCGTCGGTGTCTATGACTTCCAGCGGATGAACCAGGTGATCGTCGCGTACCACGCGCTCGCGCATGGCGAGGTGGTGCTGTCGCCGGAACTCGCCGAGTACCGCCTGTATCGCCCCGAGGACATCAAGTGCTGGCGTGCGGGCACCGGCTACGCGATGGCCAAGTGGCTGACCGATCGCGGGCATACGCCGCAATGGGTGGAACTGCCGCCGCGGCCCCCGCAGGCTGCGACCTAGAATCGACGCCGCACGACGAAGGATTCGCCACGATGGACGCCCAGAAAGAACTCGACACCCGCGGCTTGAACTGCCCGCTGCCGATCCTCAAGGCCAAGAAGGCGTTGGCCGACATGCGCAGCGGTGAAGTGCTGAAGGTGGTGTCGACCGATCCAGGCTCGATGCGGGACTTCCAGGCATTCGCGCGCCAGACCGGCAACGACCTCGTCGAACAGGAGAGCACTGCCGACGAGTTCGTGCACTTCCTGCGGCGGCGCTAGATCTCCACGCCTCGCAGGTATTCGCGAAAGCCGGGCCCGAGTTCCGGATGTGCGAGCGCGAGTTCGACGTTGGCCTGCAGGAAGCCTTCCTTGCTGCCGCAGTCGTAGCGCTTGCCTTCGTAGCGATAGGCAAACACCTTCTCGCGGCGTAGCAGCCCGGCGATGCCGTCAGTGAGCTGGATCTCGCCGCCGACCCCGCGCTGCTGATTCGCAATCTCGTGGAACACGCCCGGCGTGAGGATGTAGCGGCCGGCCACGCCCAGGCGCGACGGCGCATCTTCCGGCGCGGGCTTCTCGACGATCCGGCTGATGTCGATCAGCCGGTCATTGACTGCGGTGCCCGCAACGATGCCGTAGCGCCGCGTGTGCTCCGGCGGCACTTCCTGCACCGCGATGATCGACGCGCGCCAGTCGTTGTACTGCTCGACCATCTGCTTGAGGATCGGCTTCTCGCCGACCATCAAGTCATCGGCCAGCAGCACCGCGAACGGGTTGTTGCCGACCAACCGCTGTGCGCACAGCACGGCATGCCCGAGCCCGAGCGCCTGCGCCTGACGGACGTAGATGCACTCCATGTCGTCGGGCTTGACGCTCCGTACCACATCGAGAAGTTCCTGCTTACCCGCTTGTTCGAGGGCTACCTCGAGCTCGAAAGTCATGTCAAAGTGATCTTCGATGGGCCTTTTGTGCCGGCCCGTGACAAAAATCATTTCGCGAACCCCAGCTGCGTAGGCCTCCTCGACCGCGTACTGGATCAAGGGTTTGTCGACGACTGGGAGCATCTCTTTTGGTTGGGCCTTGGTTGCGGGCAAGAATCGTGTGCCCAAGCCAGCCACGGGAAAGATCGCCTTGTTGACTAACATTTACTTACAATCATTGGGGAAGACGGTTCATTCTGGCATGGCGTACTGCAACCGCACGTCGGACAACATCCAATAAGAGTCCTCAAAGCGAATGGATCTGCTGATCATCGAGCCGCTCGAGGCGGAAGTGATGGAGTGGCTGAGCGCCCGGTATCAGCTGCGCTATGCGCCCGACCTCGCGTTCGATCCGCGCGCGTTCCGCCAGGCGCTCTACAACGTGCGTGCGCTGATCGTGCCGCCCCCTGTCACCATCGATTCTCAGGCGCTTCACTATGCGCCGGTCCTTCGAGCGGTCGGCCGCGTGAGCGCCGGCGCCGAGAACATCGACCTCGATGCCTGCGCACGTGCGCGAGTCGAGGTCGTGCGCAGCCTTACCGCGACGGCTGAAGCGGAAGCTGAGTTCATGATCGGTGCGCTGCTCTCGCTGCTGCGCCGGGTTCCGGTCGTCGGTTCGGATGGCATGCTGGTCGGGCGCGAGCTCGGCGGCGCGACGGTCGGCCTCGTGGGCATGGCGCCGGCTGCGCGCTCGATGGCGCAGATGCTGTCGGGCTTCAAGTCCAACCTCGTCGGCTACGACCCGTCCATGCACGCGAGCGACAGCACCTGGCAGCGCTGGCAGGTCAAGCCGCTCGGCCTGCGCGAGCTGCTCGAGCAATCGGATGCCGTGTGCGTTCAGCTCAACTACTTCAGCCGCTATCACGGCCTGCTCGGCGAGCGCTTCCTGCCGTTCTGCAAGCCGAATCAGGTGATCGTCAGCATCGGCCACTCGGGCCTGTTCGACGAAGCAGCACTCGCGCGTGCGCTCGACAGCGGGCGCGTCGCCGCAGCGTGGCTCGACAGCCTCGAGCCCGGTGCGCTCGAGGAAGGCCGCCCGCTCTTCGGCATCGAGAATCTGCAGATCACGCCGCGCGTGGCCAGCACCACGCGCGAGTCGCGCCTGCGCAGCGCATGGGCCGTCGTCAAGCGCATCGACGAGCTGCTGAGCGGCGCACCTTCCGGCGCGTCGCGTGCGTTCAAGTCGACGGCGCCAATCGTGCCGCTTGATCTTGCAACCGAGCCAGAGTTGCCGTGAATTCGGCGACGCGCTCTTTCTCCTGAGCCACGACCGCCGCCGGTGCGCGCGCGACGAAACTCTCGTTGCCGAGCTTGGCGAGCGCCTTCGTGATCTCGCCTTGAAGCCGCGCGATCTCCTTGCCCAGACGCTCCAGCTCGGCCGCGACATCCACCTCTACGTGCAACGCGAGCCGCGTGTGCCCATGCACGACGACCGGCGCGAGACTCGTGGCCTTCGCGAACGCGGCGTCGTCGTCGAACACCTGAACCTCCGACAACTTCGCGAGCGCCTTGAGCAGCGGCGCCGCGGCATTGACGAACGCCGCGTCGCCGATTGCATACAGCGGCACGCGCTTGTCCGGTGACAGGCTCATTTCGCTGCGAAGCCTGCGGCACGCGCCGACCATTCCCTTGAGCTGCGCGACCCAGCCATCGGCCTCAGCGTCGACGCGGCTCAGATCGGCCTTCGGATACGCAGCCGTGACGATGCTCGCCGCATCCGTCTTGCGCCCCGCCACCGCTGCCACCGTGTCCCACAGCTCGGCCGTGATGAACGGCGTGATCGGATGCAGGAGTCGGAGGATCGTTTCGAGCACCCGGATCAGCGTGCGCCGCGTCGCGCGTTGCTGCGCTTCGGTGCCGGTCTGGATCTGCACCTTGGCGATCTCGATGTACCAGTCGCAGTACTCGTCCCACACGAACGTGTAGATCGAGTTCGCGACGTTGTCCAGGCGCAGGTCGGTGAAGCCTTGCTCGACCGCCGCCTCGACACGCTGCAACTCGCTCGTGATCCATTTGTCGGCCGGGCTAAAGCTCATGTAGCCGTGGAACGGCCCACCGGGCTGGCACTCTGCCTTCGTGTGCTCCTTGAGGCCGCAGTCCTGCCCCTCGCAGTTCATCAGCACGAACTTGCTGGCGTTCCAGAGCTTGTTGCAGAAGTTGCGGTAGCCCTCGCAGCGCTTGGTGTCGAAGTTGATGTTGCGGCCGAGGCTCGCATACGAGGCCATCGTGAAGCGCAGCGCATCGGCGCCGTAGGCCGGCATGCCGCTCGGAAACTCCTTCTTCACGCGCGCTGCAACCTTCGGCGCCGTCTCGGGGCGGCGCAGGCCGATGGTCGACTTGTGCACCAGCGTGTCGAGGTCGACGCCCTGGATCAGGTCGACCGGGTCGATCACGTTGCCCTCCGACTTGCTCATCTTCTTGCCTTCG
>Ga0075370_10000057_pt1 | contig 32873 bp, 57 predicted proteins | sample EndMethybrTD3035_FD_71398 | JGI IMG/M metagenome (GOLD analysis project Ga0075370, IMG submission 71398) | Populus endosphere microbial communities from Tennessee, USA - Endosphere MetaG P. TD hybrid TD303-5 | ecosystem: Host-associated > Plants > Roots > Endosphere | place: USA: Tennessee... | reverse complement strand
TGAAGCAGGCACGAGTCGTCAACACTCGGTTCCGCAAGGAGCGAACGTTGTCTACCAGGAGTGGTAGTTCAGTTGGTTAGAATACCGGCCTGTCACGCCGGGGGTCGCGGGTTCGAGTCCCGTCCACTCCGCCAAATTTTCGTTAGAAATCAATGGGTTGCACGCTTCGGCTTGCAGCCCATTTTGGTTTTTGGAATCTGGTTCGACGTCTTTGGAATATGCTGGACGTTCGTTGTCGTAGGGGATGTATTCCGAGTCGCCGCTGAGGCGCTGTTCTTCGTCCAGGGCATCATGACACTCAGGGTGCATGCGGCTGGTGAACCAGCTGTCCTCGACCGACTTCCAGATGGCGTGCGATTCGCCCTTGGCGATGATCTGGGTGCATCATGTGCATTGGTGCTGCTTCCTGGCTCGGATCGTTTCGATTTTGGTGCAGAACATGGTCGCCCTTTCAGCCCGCAGGCGTGGCCTTCTTGGTCGCACGGCGGTCATAGACGCGCGCAATCATGGTTTCGTTGGTATGCAGGGTGGCGTTCGATGTGTCCGTGTCGCCACGCTCGAGCTTGTCCGTGACACCCTTTGGCCGGCAGTCCTGCAGGCTGAAGTGCCGGAACTCGATGTCCATGGCCGCGGCCATTTCCTCGGACGCCGCCATGAGCGTGCCGAGCAGCTTCCCCCAGCCCGATTTCGTGTAGCGCTGCCCTTGCAGGTTGCCGAACAGCAGGAACGAACCCGCCAGGCTGTTCCGCTTGATCGCCAGCACCTCGTCGATGGTCTCGCGCAACTCGGGCGACCACTGGATCAGGCTCTTCGGCTTGGTCGGGTCTTTGGAGTCCGTCCACAGAATCCCGGCCTCGGTGATAGCGTCGCGTGCCACCTTGCGCACCTCGAATGACCGGCGGACGCACAGGAACGCCGTCTTCAGCGCCAGCGCGATGATGTGGTACGGTCCGCCCATCTCGCGGCCGGTCGCGACCACGATGTTCATTTCGTCGTCGGTGACGTAGCGCTTCGCTTCCTTGACGCGCTTGTTCTTCGAGATCCGATCCAGTGGGTTGGTCTGGATCAGGTTCTTGCGAATCGCGTATTCCAGAATCAGCCGGGCCAGCGCAATTTCCTTGTTCGCCTTCTCGGGCCTCGTGTGCTCGTAGGCTTCGAGGTAGTCGTAGCCCATCGTCCGGGTGATCTCGTGCACCTCGAAATGGCCCCAGTCGGCCTTCAGCAGCCGGGCCTCGTTCTTGTTCTCGTCGATGGTGCTCTGCTTGCGTTTCTTGGCCGAGCCTTCGGGCAGACCTTCCTGCCATTCAAACCACGCATCTACTAGGCCAGCAAATCCGCCTTCGGGAACGTCATCCACGACGCGCGCGGACTCGGCAATCGCATTGCGACGCAGCTTCTGGATCTGATGGGCATCGTCCACCGAGCACCGATATCGGAACGCCCAGCGCCCAGACTTCATCTTGTAGCCGATGCTGTAGAGCCGCTTGCCGTAGCGCTCGTACACGCGGAACGGCAGGCCGTCTGGAGTGTTGCGAGAGCGGATCATGCAGCCCTCATGTGGGTGAGCTTGGCGACTTTGCGCGGCAGCGCTGCCGGCGCATCGTCCTGGCCGCGAGTGACAGCCTCGTAGTGCGAGCGCTCCAGGATCACGCCCTTGCGCCCAATGTAGGCCCGGTAGAAGCCGCGGCGGCGCAGAACGTCGAGCTGCATGGTGGAAAGTTTGTAGCCCGTGATGGCGACCAACTCTTCTTCAGTGAGAACGATGCTCATCCCTCTCTCCCTTCCTCGGTGCTGGTAGAGGCTGCTGCGGGGTATGCCGTCAGCGGCGTGCTGTAGCCCAGCATGAGCGGATGCTTCGGATCGCCGCCCTTGGTGAGTCCGAAGTGCCGCACAGGCTTGCCACTTGTCAGCAACATCGCCAGCACCGTGTCGAAGTCGCCGCGCATGTGTTTCGGCACCTTGTCTCGGCTGCCCCAGCATGGAACCAGAATGTCCGCATCGGCAATGATGCGTTGCAGGTGCTCAAGATTTTCGCGATGCTGCGCCGGCGTGATGAGCACCTTCGCCAGTTCCTTCACATCCGTGGCGCGATAGGCCGACACGTTGCCGACGATGAAGCGCCGGCCGCCGTTGATCTTCGTGAATCCGATCCACTTTCCGACCGTTTGGTCATTGATCGATGCGTCGGCTGTCGAAGGGTTGACGCCGAAATAGGCGAAAACCAAACCAACCATCGCTACATCGCGTTCCAAGCGATGCCGAAACTTGCCGCATGGGCTGATGATCGCGCTCATGTCTGCCCACCCCCAGTGCGTGCCCTTATGGCATCGCCAACCTCTTGATCGAAATCAACAACGTAGCCATCGGCGTACTTGATTGCTGCGTCGTAGGCGAATTGGGTTGCAAGTTTTGCAGCGCGCTCAGTGGCGGCAAGGATGGCCTCGCGCATCTGGTCGGCGGTGTAGCAGTCATGGTCGCCACCGATGTTCGGCTTGCTGACGTGATACGTTGCGGTGTTGTTGTACCAAGTGAGGCGGAACGAAGGCTTCGGCATCAGCGCCTCAAGCTCGGCGGGGAGGGTGGTCATGAGGGCATTCCTTTCTCGGACCGCGTGTTGCACGAGAAGCCGCAGGATGGGCATTCCTGGCCGTAGTTGTTCTCGTTCATGAGGCCGCAGTTGTTCGGGCAGAGGCCGCTGCGGATCTTGAAATCGCTTTCGATATAGCGCTTCAAGTCGCTTTCGTCGCCGCCGATGATGGCGAGCCGGCTGGGATCGACACGTTCAACGGGCATGGGCATCTCCCTTCATTGCGTCGATGGAAGCATCGAGTTCATCGGCCCTCAGCGTGTTGCCAATGCCGTCGATGACGCTCCAGCGCTGGCCGCGGCGCAGAAGTTGATACCGCTCAGCATCTGCGCTCAGTTCTTGGCATCGTGCAAACGCCTGTTCGTGGCCGAGCTTCGATGCGTTGAACAGTTGGCGGTATTGCTCGACCTCTGCCCTCAGCGCATTGAGGGCTGCTTCGGCGTCGGAGCGGTTCTTGCGCATCGCCTCGACCTCTTGGCGAAGGAATGGACGCCACCAGAAAAGGCCAGGATGATCGGGGTGACGCTCGCCGTAGTGAACGCCCATGTAACCTGCGCTACCGTCGAGGAAATCCCAGATCCATGGATGTGGCATTGCGGTAACCTTCATCGCCGCTGTTGCGGGCTCGGGCAGCAGAGGGGAGGTTGGGGTAGTCATGGTGCTCATCCTTGCAGCGCATGGCGCGTGATACTGGTGATGCCGCTCCCAGGAATGCCCTCGGCCGTCGTCAGGCGCGGCGTATCGGGCTCCAGGAACGGCGTGCAGGTCTGCTCGGTGGCAATGAGATAGTCCACCTCCACCTTTGCCGTGTTGACGGCGACTTGCGCGAGTTCGCTGATGCCTTTGGCGCGGTCCAGTTCCTGCTTGATCGCCTCGGAGCCGCTGGCCGAGCGCAGCGCCGCCATTTGATCGAGTAGATGCTGACGAACAGTGCTGATGTGGTTGCTCATGATTCCTCCAGTGCGCGTGTACGCTTGTTGATCTGGCGGGAGAGGGCGCCTTTCAGCTGGATCAGCTGGGCGACCTCCTTGGGGTAGCGCTGGTAGTGGTTGCGCTGCATCAACTCGGCTCGCGAAAGAAGCTCGAGCGCATCAACCGTGATCAGCGCGATCTCGGTTGTCTTCCGGCCTGGTTTGAACGCAACCGTGTGGCCCTCTGGCACTGAGCCGTGTTCGGCCTCCCAGACGAGACGGTGCACCGGTGTCCATCGCCGATTTTTGGCGAGGCTCAGGTCATCCGTGACCTTGCGGTAGAGATAGCCATCGGGCTTGCCCCGCGTTGTCCCGATTGGCACGTAGTTGCGCGCCTCTTGAGCAGGGCGACCAACCTTGAACTGGGTTTCAGCAGATCGGCCACCAGCGACGTAGTGGGCGCCCTTGTTCCAGGACGAACGCGAACTCATCCCTCCCCCCGCTCGACAGGCTGCACGCCCTTGAGTGCTGCAAGGCAGTCATTCCAGCCAAGGTGGAGCGCCGGGATGCTGGCCGTCCCCGCCTGCGGGGTGGCTGGTGCTTCCTCGCGCGATGCGAGGGCAATTAGTTGGTCTGCGATGCTCAACAGGTTGTTGCGCATGTGCCGTTCGTCCATGTGAGCGCCGGTGTGCGCGAACTGGGACAACTTCATGAGCGCATCGCGCTTCGGATGCGGCGCTGCCACGGCGTACGACTGGTTGTCGCACCAATGGCCGGCCGCGTGTTCTGCCGGTGACAGCCCACAACGCTCGCACTCCGGCGCCTCCTGCTCGCGCGCAGCGATGGCAGCACCGGGTGCGGCGAGGTGCGCCGCCACCGATGCAGCCCAACGTCCAGCCTTGAACGTGATGGTCTTCCCTTTGAGAGTGAAGTCGTCAGGGAAGCACCCGGTATCTGAGCACCAGTCATTCCAAGCGTCCTGCATTGCTTCCGCCACCGCCCCGGCCTGCTCTCCGGCTGCGGGCTCTGCCTGGGGCCGGGGAACGGCGTCGATCAATGAGACAAAGTTTAGGATGCGGTCGCGCGTCTGCGTCTTGCCCTCTTGCTTGAGGATGATCGCTGCGGCTTCACGCAAACCGACAATGCGACCATCGTTCCAGTCTGCCTGCGGCTGCATGGTCTGAGAGCGGGCGGCGCCCGATGCAATCGTGCTCAGTACGGCCAAGCTCATCCAACCAACAGGTTCATGCACGTAGAAGTTGCCTTCGTCGTCACCCCAGTGCCCCTCCAACGAGACACCGCTCCCATGCCATTGCCCGATGGCGAACTTATCGCCCGTGGTTGGCATATGCAGGAGCACAGGCGTTCCGTCGATAGGGGCCAGCCACATAGGGCTGAATCCGACCGAGACCGCATCGCTCGGCGCTGCTGGCATCACAGCGGGGTCACTCATGCCGGCGGCGTAGGCGTCTCGGGCGAGTTGCTTCGTCCCGAGGTTCTTCATGTTCTTCGAGGCAAACCAGCCCTCGAAGCTCGAGTCGCCTACGTGCAGCGGCTCGGCTGGCATCACAGCGGGAGGGGTGGTGTAGCCGTAGACAGGTTCGACGCTCACGCCGCCGATTTCAAACTCGGCACTCCATTCGCCCTCGTCTTTCCAGTCGCGCCCCTCCAGCTCGGCCATCAGGCCGGGCAAGATGGCATCTCCGCTGGCATCGGTGCAGCCTTCATCGCCGAGCCATTCGCGCACCATGAAGCGCCGCACGCCCTCGAAGTCGCGGGCCACTTCCGCGCAGGGAATTTCCGTCTCTCCCCAGGCTCTGCACAGGTAGCCGCTGAACGCCACCGGCTCTGCTGCTGGCTTTGATGCGGCAACGGGCAACGCGGAAATCGGAATGCAGCCGTTCTTTCGGCAATGAGCAACACACTCGCAGGCATCGCAGATGTTGTGATCGGCGGAGTTCATACTGTTCCCTTTCGAGCAAGGAAGAAATCGAGATGGCCAAGCCCACCCGCACCGCAGACGAGCTGAAGCAGATGGTTCTGGAGCGAATCGAGGCGATCCCGGACCTGAAGGGCCAGGAGACGGACGTTCACCGGGGCGGTGTGGTGGGCACCGGCGGCGATGGGGAGGGCGGCCCGAACTGGACGATTCCCGTGAGGACCGACCGCAACCTGCACCGGCCGGACATCGCCCGAATCATTCGGCAACTGCAAATGCAGTACGACTTGGATGACTGACATCAAGAGGCCTTTCTGAATGCTTTGGTGAAGTTGCTCTCGACGGCATGCCCACGAGCCAGGACCGCACGCGCGAGGGAGGCGCGGTCCTGATGGCTAGCAGAGGCTTGCCGAAGGAGCCCGAAATAGCTGTTGGCCGACTGCTGGATTTCTTCGGCTGGGGCTTGTTCGATGCGTCGCAGAGCGGCAGCGACCGTGCGAGGCCTGGTGCTGCGGCGCCATGGCTTGATGACATGCCCGACGAAGTCAATGCCTCGGACAACCGGCTGCAGAATCGTCTTCTTCGGATTGAGATGGGCTCCGAGTCGCCGCGTCAAGAATTCGCTGATGCGGCCGTGCGCGGCATTCAGCCATTGGGGCGACTCGTGCAGCAGGATGAAGTCGTCGACGTAGCGCACGTACCGTGTGGCGCGCAGCTGGTGCTTCGCGAACTGATCGAGCGCGTCGAGGTGCACGTTCGCGAAGAATTGGCTGCTGAGATTGCCGATCGGCAGGCCGGTGTGCGCCGGCGCGTTGAAGAGGCTCTTGTGCGCCGGAACACGCGCCAGCAGCTCAGCGCGGCCGCGAAGATCGTGATCTTCGCGCGGGTCGTGAAAGAGAATGGTCTCGGCCAGCGCCAACCAGAATGGCTCACCGACCTTGCGCGCCAACTGGTCGCGCAGCGTTGCCTTGTCGATGGCCACGAAGAAATTGGCGAGGTCGCACTTCAGGTAGAAGGCCGGGCGGCTCCAGTTCTGGGTGATGCTACGTACGTCGCGCTCCAGCAGCTTGGCGGCGTACAGCGTGCCGCGCCCCGGGATGCATGCGCTACTGGCGTGCACGAAGCTCGCGTGAAAGCGCGGCCCGATGCGGTTGTACAGGAGGTGGTGGACGATGCGGTCACGGAAGTCCGCGGCCCAGACCTCGCGCGGCTTGGGCCGCGTGATGACAAAGCAGATCGACCGACCAGGGCGCCAAGCGCCGCTGGCCAGTTCCTCATACAGAGCGCACAGGTTGCGCTCGAGCTGGCTCTCAAAGGCGAGCGCGCTTGCCGTGTTGCGCTTGCTTTTTCGGCAGTCCAAGTAGGCCTGCGCCAGCTCTTCGAAGGAAAACGGATATGAATCTGCGGACGAGGCGGGCGCGGCCTCCGAACTTCTTGTTGTTGTTGTTCTGGTTGCCGTTGTTGAAGTTCTGATTCCAGGCGTTGTTGCTGGAAGCCTGCGTTGGTTCGCGCTATCTACGTCGCCCTGCCGAAGGCCTGCGCCGATCAGCGGGGAGACTGCGCCGGACCGGGCCTGCACGGGTGCAGCGGTATCCGTTGTGCGCATGGCGGTGCCCTCGTGGGGCAGCGGCGCGACCAGATTCAAATTACGCACGGGCATGTGGGCCTTGACCGTCATGCTGCAGGCGCCGTTACGTGTGAAACCTTGAGCCATCCACCGCCCTGCTTGCCGATGTTGTCAAGCAGCTGCACGGACTGGGACCACAGCTTGGTCGAGATGAAGCGGCTGTCGTGGCAGACACGCAGCAGCACGGTGGTCGCGTGCTGGCGCTGTAGCAAATCTCGGATGTGGGCGGCCCGATCCTGACCGCGCGTTGCATTCGCGAGCGCCATCAGGTTGACCATCTCGGTGCAGTGCACGGTGATCTTTTCGCCCAGAGAGTTCTTGAAGCCTCGCGGCATTTCTTTCTGGACGTGGAAGGCCAGCGAGACGAGCTCGCATCCCTTCTTGTAGATCGGCAGTTCGGTGTGCAGGGCCATGACTCAAAGAGTTAAAGGGTCAAAGGAACAATCTGCGGACGAGGCGGGCGCGGCCTCCGAACTCCTTGCCGTAGTAGCTCTGGCTGCCGTAGCCGAAGTACTGAGTCCAGGCGTAGCTGCTGGAAGCCTGCTCACTCGACCAGTACCACGCGGCCTTGAACTCGCTCTTCAGGTTGGCGAAGAGCAGGGACTGCTCACGCCTGGAGGGAAGCTCGCCGCCGGCCTTCTCTGCTGCGCTCTTGGCGGCATCCCAGCTCACGTCTTCGAACTCGCCGGGCAGCAGCACCAGGTGGTGACTGGGCTTGCCTTCCTCGTCAAGGAGAAGGCCCGCATAGCGCTCGCCCGGCGCCAGCGTGATCTCGATGCCGGGGAGGCTCAGGACGGTGGCCGCGCTGGCCTTGAGCTTGGCGAGCAGGCCTTCGGCCCATGCCTTGGCATCGCCGACGTTTACGCCGATGGACTCGAACCGGGCGATCATTTCGCCCAGCTTCTTCGTCTCTTCTTGAATGGTCTCTTGAGTGATTGCCATGGGTACTCCTGAAAGGATTGAAGGACTCAAGAGTTGAGCTGAATCAAGCGGACGAGGCGGGCGCGGCCTCCGAACTTCTTGCTGTAGTAGCCCTGGAGGCCGTCGTAGAAGTACTGATTCCAGGCGCCGTAGCTGGAAGCCTGCGTGCTGCTCCAGTACCAGGCCTCTTCGAAGGCCTCGGCACCGCCTTTGCGGAAAGCCTCGACGCTGGTTTGCGCGGGCAGCTCCTCGGTGTATGCATCGCCCGGAGGAACGCTGCTCGTGTTCTCGCCGTCCTCGTATGCGTAGTTCTCGTAGCTGGAGGGCTTCAGGTGTCGGTAGGCCAGCTCGAGCACATCGCGCGCGGGGATGCACCAGTCCTTGTGCCCGGCAATCTCGGCGGCCAGGGCCTGATGAGCGATGGGGCTGCCGGCCGCGGCCATCGCTACGGTATTCGCCATGCTGTCGAAGTAGCTGTCGGTGTTCGGCACCTGCGTGTAGCTCGGCAACCAGAGGCCCTTGATGTCGCCGGTGGCCTTGGGCGCCCAGACGACGGCGAAGATGCCGTCGCCGATGCGGATCTTTCCGCCGTAGAAGCCACCTTCGAAGGGGGCGCCAAAGGTTGCAGGGACAAGAACGGTGGTCTTTTCAGAGTTCACGGGTTGCTCCAGGTTGATTGATGAGGGATCGGGAAACGTTGAGGCGATCGAGCGCCCATTGAGCGGCGGCGCGATCTTTGGAATTGGTGGAGGTGCTGTCGGCGATGGCCTTCCATTCATCGACCTGGGCGACAAGGGCGGACATGAAGGCTTCTTCCTTGTCCGCGAACTCGGCGCTGTAGCTGCCATCGAGCCAGGCATGGCACCGCGCACAAGCCCAGACCGAATAGCAGTCGTCAGCCTTGCGCCCGCGGCCCTTGCCGTGGATCAGAAGATTCGAATGGGCGGCTACTGTGGTGCTGGTGTCGAAGTTGCATGCGCTGGTGCGCAGCAAGCAGGGCCGGCCATGGGCCATCGATAGCAGATGCGGATTGCGCTGCGGTTCGGGCTTTGCCATCGGCTGCGACATTGCGCTGCAGTCGGCCATCACCACGGGCCGCTCCAGACGCTGCGGCACCGACGGCGGCATGTGCACCATCTGCAGACGCTTGAATCCGCTGCGCTTCAGCACACAGCCCTCGCAGCCGACATGCGGCTCGTGAACGAATCATCCGTCTCCAGCCGCAGTGCGTGGAAGCGCTCCAGGAAGTCCTGGCGCCACTTCTTCCACGGAGTCTCTTCGCGCCACGAGGCATCGAGCCGCGCCCAGGTCGCGATCGGCACGGGGAGGTGGCTGCCATCGCCCAGGATCGCCCATGGGCCGTTCTTCTTGGCGTCGAAGGCCGTCAGGAAATGACGTTCCGTGGCCAGCGCCTGCAGGTCGATCTCGCGGATCAGTTGCTTGTGGCCGGCAAAGGCCGACAGCATCCCGAAATGCCGGCGTACGGTCTTGGCATGCTCGTCTTCGAACATCCCCCACGCCTGCACATCGCCAGCACCCATGCTGTAGCAGTTGACCGCGATCTTTGCCGGGCTGCTCAGGTCCGTGGTGTATGCCTCGTGAGCGTCGTGCAGCAGCATGCAGAGTTGCACAAGCGGCGACAGGCCCACGCGATGCGCAATGTCGGCGCAGAGTAGGCTGTGCTCGGCAACGCTATAGGGCCGCGTCGTGGCGCCCGTGAAGCGGTTGATCAAAGACAGGTGGTGCGCGATGTCTTCGATGCAGACTGGGCGCGCATCGGGGGCGAGCGAGCCTGGGCCGGCGAGGTGGTACTCTGCGCCCGAGATGGTGATCATGTGTGTCATCGCTATCTCACGATGGTTGCGAGACCGAGACCAGGGCCACTGCGTCGGCGACCGTGACGCACTTCAGCGCCTCTTCGTCGACCATCTCGATGCAGAACTCGTCTTCCAGGAACATGATGATTTCCATCAAGTCCATGGAGTCGACGCCCAGATCTTGGACAAGCCTGTCGGTCAGCTTTGGCGGCTGCGCGCGGCCGAGTTGCTTCTGGATCTGCTTGAGCACTCGGCTCTCGATGGTGGTGACTTCCATGGTCATTCCTTTGCAGCCACGAGGGCGTGTTGAGCCGCGTACTCAGCGGCGCGAGAGTTGGAGGTTTGGGCCGAACGCTGGAGCGCATCCGTCTCTGATGGCATGTCGATGCGTGCGCCGACGATGTAGAGCGAGAGCACCACGAGAGCGCCGGCGACGCCGATGGCCTGGTTGGAGATGAACTGGAGGATGCTGTTCATGACACCCCCAGCGAGTAGCGGGCGACGACGGGCGCATCGACCAGGCCGGGCAGTGAGATCGAGCCGCGTTTCATCGCTTCTTCTGCGCGCGGCACGGACCACTTTCGCCACGTCGGCTCGCCTTGCGGCCGAACGAATGCCTGACGACGGGCGCCCTTCGTACGGAAGCACACCTCGACGGCTTGCGCCGGGGATTGTCCGGCGCTCACGATGACACCCCTGCGCGAGCCAGCACTGCAGCGCGTTCGGTCTCGCGCGTTTCGTCGTCGCTGATCAGGCCAGCGTGGTGCGCGTTGCGTGCATACAGAGCTTTGCCCTGCGTCGACATCTGCATGCGCTGCAGGTAGATGATGCGGTGGGCCTTCTGCAGCTCTGCGACCACATCCGAAATGGCAGCGCCCCCGCCAGCGGCAAGCATCCTCGCCGAACAGCAGTCATAGCCGAGGCGGAAGGCCTTGAAGTCGTGCGGGCGACCGGCATCGATCCAGTCCTGCGAGAGGTCGCGCATGGGGCCGGCTGGCTTGCGATATGCCGCGGAGCCGGTAACCCAACGCTCGGGGATATTCGATGCGCTCATGCTGCGCTCCCGGTGGCCTTGGCGATGGCGGCTCGGGCGTCTTCTGCCACGCCTTCCAACTCAGGCAGGTAAGGATGCCGCTCGATGTCCGCAGCCATCACGTCGCTGCGGATGAACTGGGCGTACCAGTCACACATCTCGACGGCTCGCTCCAGCACCCCGAGTAACTCCGGGCCGGCGGCCATTGCGAGAGCGTATTGCCGAGTGACAATTGAGCCCATGCAGCGATGGGCGTTGGTCTGGCTCGAAACCGTGGCGATTGCCGTTGCGTAGTCGGGCGCGAAGATGTTGTAGGCCGAACGGTCTTGAATCTTGACCGCGTACAGCGGACCCGGCTTATGCGCGCTCACACCAGGCTCCATTCCGCCGGAACGGTGCCGCGCATCTGGACCTTGTGCTCGCCGCGCACGGTGGGGACATACAGCCGCAGGCGGCCGTTCATGTGCTCGAGGTACTCGGCATGCGAGACCTCTTTGCCGTTGATTTGTGGCTTGTTGGCGACCTGATGCGCCGGATACAGACGGACGTTCACGCCCTTGAGGTCAGGGACTTGCGTATTCATGCCTGCACCCCACGAGCCGCGCGATTGATCAGGACATCGGCAGCGAGAAGCGCCTCGTCTGCGACCTTCTCGGCGGTGTGGCCGTCTGGCACATCAAGAATCTTCTCGGCCAGCGCACCGTAGATCGATGCCACGATTAGCGCTGCGATTTCGAGCCGGGCCTTTGATGCGCGAGGCGCGCGCCTGCTGGGGGTTTCCATCTTCGTCACTCCGTGTTGATTGGCGAGTGAACAAAGTATCGGTTAGCGAGACATTTAGGTCAAGGAAAGCGAAACAATATCGTTAGACCGATTTGCAATATCGAGTCAAAGAAACCGATACATCCGCAGATATGCGGCGCCTATGAGCGGACATAAAAAAGCCCGCTCGAGGCGGGCCTTGGTGGGGTTATGCCGCGATCAGTTCTGAATCGCGGTCAGCAGCCCATTTTCGAAGTAGAGGTAGTTGTGGCCGCCGTACACCCATTGCTCCCGGGTGCCACGCGCTGTGGTCGTTGTGTTCACCTTTTGCGGGCTACCCCAGGAACTTGCCAGCACATCAGGTTGCGTCATGCCGATCTGGACGCCCTCTGATCGCTTGCGCGCAGCCTCTTTGATGGCTGCGTCCTTCTCTTGAGCGACGATAGCAGCCTCGGCCTTGGCGGCGAACGCCTTGAACTCGTCGCTCGTGGGGAAGTCCTTGCACATAGCCAATGTGAGCCGTGCAGCCTGGAGCTTTCCGCCTGCAATCTGCTCTTTCGCCGCCTTCATCAAGGCTGGCAATCCGGAGGTGCACTGCGACTCAAGCAGATTGGCCCTCGTCTGTAGATGCCTCTCTTGAGATGGAGCTCGTAATTCGTTCGCAGATGGTGGGACAGCGGGGCGGCTCACCCCGATGATGGCAATGCCGAGCAGGATCGCCGCGCTCACGGCGCCGAGTCGTGCCCAGGTCGACATGCGTGCCCATTGAGCGCCAGCGCGATAGCTGAACGCCGACCTATTCATACCCGCTTTCGGCTACGGTAGGGCAGGACGTGACTGATCTGAACATTCTCACTTTCCTTGCGCAGTCTGCGCGGTAGCCTGGCGGGCTCTGTCTCGGTGCAGGCTTTGTGTCCAAGCAGGCGGTTGAACCCCTCTCTGGCTGCAATGACTGCAGCATCCAAGTCGTCAACATATCGACCGCACAAGCCGATTTTGTCTTCGCCTTCGGGGCATGAGGCGAGGTAAATGAATCCGTCAAGTTCTCCTTGCTCGGCCCGCCTGAGAAGTACCCTTAGTGTGTTCGCCACGCTTAGGTGATTCTGGCTCTGTATCGCTACCAGCTTGGTCACTATGAGTGCCCTTGCCTTTCGAGGAGTTGGGAATGGAAAGCTCGATGTGTTTCTGATGATTTGTAATCAATGTATCAGTGCGTAGCTTTTCGCCTTCGGTAATTTCCCTAGATTGAGAACCTGATTCCGAACTGACCCCGGTATTCGCGGGAGGCGCCGCAGTGATCGGCATGCGTTTTTCCACCATCGCATCCGAGACGCCTTCTCGTATCAGCATCTTTGCGGTCTCCCATCTGCGCCGGCCGTCCTGCGACAGGGCGTCGTAGAAGCGACCTTGCTTCACAGCGGCCGGGGAAAGGTGTTCCACCGACTTTCCGGTGAGCAGCCAGTCCGCGGTGACATCGAGCACCTCACAGAGCTTGACCAAGAAGATGAGTTTCGGCTCATAGCGATTCGCCTCCCAGTGCGCAATTGTTTGCTTTGATACGCCCAGGGCTTCACCCAGCTTCTCGCCAGTCAGGCCTGCGTCGTTACGGGCCTCTTTGAGTCGGTCGCCAAATTCCATCAAGAAAGCATAAGGCGCCGCTTCTATATTCCGTGAATGTAGTATCGCTTCCCGAGACTTGAAGGTATAGTTTACCGAAACTATGGAAGCGCCCATGATCTCTGCCCTCGAAGAAGCCTGCCAAAAGTTCGGCGGCTCAAGCAAGTTGGCCTCCGCGCTTGGTCGGGAGAAGGCTTCCGTTTCTCGCTGGAAAAAGGAACGTGTTCCTGCGGAGTTTTGCCCCGAAATCGAACGACTGACCGGTGTGCGTTGTGAGGCATTGCGCCCCGACGTGAATTGGGCTGTGCTGCGCAAGGCACCTCATGAAGTCAAGGCGGTCGTTTGACATGGGGCTCGTCACCAGTCAGCGCCGCACCAGCGCCGCCAGGCCTGGATGCAGCAGCGCATGCCGCTTGAAGCGCACCTCGAGCACGCCGCCGACAACGTGCATCGCCATGCGCGACGACACCACCAACACCGACCGCACGCCATCTTCCGCATTGGCCGACAGCGTGGTGTGCGCGGATTCATGGATGCACATCCCATCGACCACCTCAAGGGCTGCGACGGGTTCGAAGTTCTGGGGCTTGTTCGGTTCCATGCCTGCATTGCACCGCGTTCGCTGCACCGCAACAACGTCCACGTAACAAGGAGTTGGACATGACCATTCTCGACGCACTGCGCCGCAGCACCTCGAACACGAGCGGTGGCCGTCCCGCCATTGCGCGGCGCCTGGACAAGTCGGACGACGTGTACCGCAAGGAGCTTTCGGGCATATCGCCCAACCACAAGCTCGGTGCGGTAGACGCCCTCGAAACTGCGCTGATGTGCATCGAGGCCGGCGGCCCGCACGCGTACGACTACCCGATCGCTGTTGCGAAAGAGTGCGGAGGGCGCTTCGAGGTTGCTGTCGCCGTGGATGCGGGCGATCTCTCGCCGATGCAGCGCGTCTCTGCCGTTGTGCGCGAAACCTCCGATGTGACGGCCGCTTTTGTTGACTCGATGTCGGACGGCGTGGTCAGCGACAACGAGTTGATCGTTATCGAGCGCGAGATCGCCGAGGCCGAGGCTGCATTGAATCGGCTCCGTCACGCTGCACGCGCATCGAACGCTGCCAGCAAGCCGGCGCACCTGAGGGCTGCGGCATGAACACCGAACTCACCGACGACATGGTCGCCGACATGGACGAAACCTCGCAACTCGTCTGCCCGGCCGCCACGGCTCGCGCTGTGGGGCTCGCAGCTGCAGCAGGGGCTCAATTCGCAGCCGAGCAAGACGATCCCCTCTTCGGGGCTCGTGCGCTCGCTTTCATCGTGAACCACGTACGAGAGAAGGGCGCCGTCGCGGGCGAGAGCATCACGATGGCCGCGACCGCCTCAGGCATCCGCCCGAAAAACGGCGACCGCGCATTCGGCGCCATCTACGCCAAGGCCCTGCGGAAGAAATACATCGCCGTCCACAGCTACGTCCCGCGCCTGCGCGGCCACGGCACATCCGGCGGAAAGCTCTATGTGCCAGGGCCGAACACCGAGCCCGTCGCGTTCCCCACCTGATTTCACAAGACCAACGAGGAAGACGCCAAATGATCGATACCGCCCCGCTGGAGCTTTCCTCCGGCAACGTCAAGGCAGCCATGCGCGATGCTGGCGCGAAGTCTGCGGACCTCTGGATGACGCCACTCGCGAGCATCCGCGTTCTCGACGGCTTCAACATCCGCACCGAGACCGCCGCCTACCTGCAGCACATCCAGGATCTGAAGCATTCGATCCTGACGCACGGCTTCCGCCGCTCGCACCCGCTCACCGGCTACGTGGCGAAAGAGGGCGACCAGGACGTGACCTACCTTACCGACGGCCACAGCCGCCTGAGGGCCGTCCGCCTGGCCAATGCCGAGGGCGCCAATATCGAGGTGCTGCCTGTTGTGACCACACCGGCCGGCACGTCCATGGTCGACCTGACACTGGGCCTCTTTGCCAAGCCCGGCATGGACAAGGACCAGCTCGGCAAGGCCGAAGGCATGAAGCGCCTCATCGGCTACCAGATGGACGAAGCCGACATTGCCGCCAAACTGAACGTCTCCCGCACCTACGTGTCGAGCCTGCTCATCCTGGCCGGCGCGAGCAACGCCATCAAGGCCATGGTGGCTGCCGGCGAGGTCAGTGCCAGCAACGCCATCGCGGCCATCCGCAAGCACGGCGCTGGCGCAGCGGAGCACCTGGCCGGACGCATCGCTACCGCCAAGGCCAATGGCAAGACCAAGGTGACGAAGAAGACGCTGACGCCGCAGCGCGACCTGGTGGCTGACGGGGCGGCGTGGATTCTCGAGAACTGCCCCAGCGTCTCCTACAACGAGGTCGCCGGTCTGCTGGCACACCTCACGGGCACGCCGCACGCTGACATCGCCGCTCGTCTCGACCTGCCGGCCTGAGGAAGACATGGCCGGTGATTGGATCAAGATGCGCGCTGACCTGGCAGAGGACCCTGCCGTCATAGCCATTGGCGCGAAACTGGGAATGGACGAGTTCTCGGTGGTTGGCCGGCTGCAATGTTTGTGGTCTTGGGCCGATGGTCAGTCACGCGATGGTCACGCTAGTGGCGTGACACAACAGTGGGTAGATCGCAAAGTTCAGCGTGACGGGTTCGCTCAAGCCATGTGCGATGTTGGATGGCTGTCTGTGGATAACTCAGGCATCACCATCCCGAACTTCGACCACCACAACGGCGACACCGCGAAAACCCGTGCTTTAGGCACCAAAAGGAAGCAAAAAGAGCGTGCGGCTCCTCCCGGTCACGCCAATGTCTCAGATTCTGTCCGAGATTCGTCACGCAGTGAGCGTGACAAAAGCGAGACCAGAGAAGAGAAGAGAAGAGAAGAGAAAGAAATACCCCCCAACCCCCCGCAAGCGGGGGGCGATGGTGGGGGTGAAGGGCAAAGCCCAACGAAAGCGGGAGCCGTCTGCAAGGCCATCAAGGCACGCGGGGTGCCGGACGTGAACCCGTCGAACCCGGAGTTGCTCGCGTTGATCGGTCAAGGCGTGACCGTCGAGACCTTCGAAGCCGCTGCCGATACCTGCGCCAAGGCCACGCCACCGAAGGGCATGGCGTATCTGCTCGGGATCGTGAAGAGGCAACTCGGAGAGGCGGCAGCCATAGCCTCAGGCCCAACCGCGACATCCGCAAAGATCGATCCCGATTCGCAGCAAGCCGTCGAGGCTGAGGGCATTCGTCTGGGCCTTGGCAAATGGTCCGGGACGGAGCAATTCCCAGCCTACAAGGCCCGGGTCCGCGCAAGGCAGCAGGCTGAGCACACGGCACCGACGGGAGTGCATTGATGGCCGCCACCCTCGTCAACACCGTATGGATCGAGCTCCTGCGCGCACAGCGGCCGATGCAGTACGCCGACATTGCCGCGGCTCTTCCCGAGTTGTCCCACAACCAGCGGGCACCCGCCCTGAAGGTGGCGTTCCGGCTCGGCTACCTCGAGCGATCCGGCAAGCACCGTTCGTACACCTATGCGGTCACCCCGCGATGCAATGTGCCGCCTGGCGTTCAGGTGCGCGAGATTCTGGAGGCTACATCGTGAAGACCCTCGACGAAGTCTATGGGCGCTGCAAGATCGACGACATCACAGGCTGCTGGATCTGGGACGGAGCGCTGTCGGCAGGATTCCCGCGCGTGTACGGCCCCGACTGGGCAACTACGCGCGATCGCTTGGATGCTGCGCTCGAGGTTGCCTTCTCGTCACATTGGGAGAGCGCCAAGACCAAGGCCGCCATCCTGCAAGCGACGGAGCCGGCGATGCTGTCGCAGCCCGGCCGCCGGGCCGTTTGGCAGATGGCGACGGGCAAGCCTATCCCAGATGGATGGCGCGTATACGGCAAGTGCCTGCACGATCACTGCCTCAACCCTGATCACATGGACTGCGGCACCGGGGCCGACATCGGAAAGTTCACCGCCAAGGTCGGGCGCTTCAAGAACCAACCGAATCGCATCTTGGCCAACCGCCTCATCGGTCTGAAGCGCACTACGGTCACGCAGGATCGCTTCGATGAGATCCTGCTGTCCGAAGAGTCGGGCGTCCAGATCTCGGCCCGCACAGGCATCAGCCGCACCATCATCAGCAAGATTCGTACGGGCGGGATGATGGTGCATAAGCCAGCTGGCGGATTGTTTGCCGGCCTTGGGGCTCGAGCATGAAGAGCACGCAGCAGATCATCGACATCCTGGCTGATGGCAAGCCGCGGAGCATTGGCGAACTCATGGCACTGACCGGCCTGCCGCGCGAGAAGGTGCGCAACGCCATTACCGCGCTCACACATCAGGAGATGGCCGACGCAGAGCCCGTCAAGTACAGCCTGACCTCCAAGGGTGCCCGACGCGTCGGCTGGCGCCCCAAGACGCGCCAGGAGCGCACAGACCTTTGCAGTGCGCGTCAGAAGAAGCGTCGTGCAGATCTTCGCAAGGCTGAAGAAGCTGCGGATCGTGCAAACAAAGTCCGGGACGCGATTGCAGCGGCCCTCTGCGCAAGAACTCCCAACAGCGTCTTTGCCTTGGGGGCTCGGAATGCCGAATGAACTTCGATCAGCATCTTTCCCATCTGTTGTGGCTGATGGCCCCTCCGACGACGAACGGTTGGTGGCCGTACGTCAAGAATCGTGCAGAGGAACTTGCAATGGAAGACAGCACATATGCGTCTCTACCTGCGTTGGTGGGTGCGGAACACGAGCGAATCAGAGCGGAGGCCGAGTCCTCACGGAAGCCGTCAAAGAGCGTATCGCGGCGGAAGCAGAACGTTCCGCAGGCGAATGTTTCACGCGAAACGAAGGATGCCCATACCCATTTGGGAGCCTTGAAGAGCGGCACTGGACGGCCTGCTTTCTCTTGAAGGGGGGCAAGTTGTGAAGTACGGAAACAAGAAAACCAAGATCGGCGACATCACCTTCGACAGCAAGCGTGAGGCCGAGCGCTGGAGCCATCTGCGCATCTTGGAGCGTGCCGGCCACATCTCTGGCCTGCGCCGCCAGGTGGTATTCGTGCTCGCGCCCAGCGTCAAGTTTGCCGGGGCTCGGGCGGCCAAGCCGGCGCTGCGCTACTTCGCCGACTTCGAATACATCGAAAACGGAGTTCGGATCGTCGAGGACGTGAAGAGCGAGGCGACCGCGAAGAAAGAGGCGTTCGTCATCAAGCGCCACCTCATGAAGCACCTGCACGGCATTGACATGCGCATCGTCACCTGAAGGAGAACTCGGAATGAACAACGTTAAGCCGGGGGATTTGGCGCGCATCGTCGCTCCGTATGAACCGAACGGCATCGACCACTTCGTAGAGGTTGTGCGCCGCGCCAAGAAGTTCGAAAGGCTTGGCGAATGCTTTTTCGAACATGAAGGCTTGATTCAAGGATGGGTGTGCACCGGCTGCGTGCCAATGTGGGACGGATTCATTGCGCGCGAACTCGTCATCGCCGACGAATGCCTGCGCCCGATCCGCGACCCCGGCGACGACGCAGTAGACGAGAGCAAGGCATGGTACCCGCTGGTGCCGCTTCCCAAGAACGAACCGGCGTTGCTGCTAGGGAAGGAGCGCGCATGAACTGTACTGTTGATCTGATCGAAGCATGGCGAGCACGTAGGGCAGAGCGTCAGGCCAGCCGTGCCCCGCGCGCGAGCGCCGAGCCTATGCGCATAGCCATCGCTGGGCCGCAAGAACGGGAGCAGGTCGACGAGATGGTCGTCATCCTGAACGACCTGTTGAAGCGCTGGCATCGCTGGCAGGCAGCCTACAGCCCTGTGCCCGTGTGCAGCGCTGACCCCATGTTCCGTAACGTGAAGAGCGGTAAGACCTGGGACAGCACGAGCCAGGTGATCCGCGACGAACTTAATGGCTCCACGATGGAGACGATCGACTTCCATGTCGGCGAGCTTCCAGATGACGAGGCGACGGGCCGCGCGTACCGTAGCGCTATCTATGCACTCGCGCGTAATCTGCACTCGGGGCGCAGCGTGTGGTCTAGTCCTCGGCTACCGCAAGACCCGATGGAACGAGGCATCGTGTGTATGGAGGCTCGCAATATGCTGACCCGGCGTTTAATCGCCGCTGGAGTGATGTGACCATGGCGAGAAAAGACATTTCTGATTTGCAGTGCTGCCAAGCCGCTCTTGCCCGAGAGCTGCAAGGGATCGGAAGCGGGAGGACTTTGGCCTACCTGATGCGTGCAACCGGCCAGCCTGAAAAGGTGTGCGAAAGAGCACTGGAGCGCGCTTACGACCGCGGCTACCTCGAATGGGGTGTGAGCGTCGCGAGCTGCTACCTGAGAGACAAGGGGCGCAAACTTCTGGAAGAAAGTGGTTGCACCACGCCGCCTGTTGTGCCATAGTTCCGCTCGGACGGCCAAGGTGCGTCCATAGATTTCCAAGCCGCCCAGATGCAAATCTCGGCGGCTTTTCCATTTGAGGCTTTGCCAATCGCAAGGTGCGGCCTAGTGGTCAATACGCCGGATAAAAGACAAGAAGGCCCGGCAGCCGCCCCAGTTCGCCCGCCGAGGCTCACCGCACACTCCAAACGCCGCGGACTGCCCTCGTGTCGGGCAACACATTTCGACCCGCCGCAACGCCAGCGGATTCTTCGCGACTACCCCATCGCCATGGCGGGAGGGGTGAACGGCAGCACCCAGCCTCGCAAGAGGTAGTCCGATGGGATCGCAGAACACAAGGAGTCCGACATGCTGACTACCAAAGAGAAGCAGCAGGTCGCCGCGTACCGGGCGAAGTGGGCGGGCGTGATCACCGATGCACAGTCGGACGCAGAAGTGTTGGCGCTGTCCCGCATCAACCAGACTTGACGCTATGCAAGCCGCCTCCTTCATCGCCGGCATGAACGCGCTGCAGAAGGAGTTGGACGGCCTGCCCACCGAGGTCGTGCGCCTCATCACCAGTCTGCTGGAGTTGGTCGATGTGCAACACGGGAACATTCAGACCCTGCTCGGCGCGAACAAGAGGCTGCTCGATGTGATCGACCAGCTCAAGGGATGAAGCTCACCACCCTGAAGACCAAGCTAGGCACTCACGGCTCGCGCTTGGCCACCCTGAACCCTGACTCGTGGCGCTCCGCCAAGCAGACCAGCACTCAGCGTGGCTACGGCTACAAGTGGCAACAGGCAAGGGAAGGTTGGCTCAAGGCGCATCCGCTGTGCGTGATGTGCGAGGAACTGGACAAACGAGTGACCGCAGCCACGGTGGTCGACCACAAGGCGCCACACCGTGGCGACATGACCCTGTTCTGGGATCGCAACAACTGGCAGAGCCTGTGTGCTCACCACCACAGCGCCCACAAGCAGCGCGAGGAAGCAGCGGACCGGATGTGAGTGGGTACTGCGTCCGACCATCGGCGCGCACCAATATGGGGAGGGGGAGGGTAAATCTCCCCACCCCCTTCGGCCCTAGACCGCTCGGTTCCGCACGCGCAGATTATTTCCCCCTGGAGGGGATTTGTTAATGTCCCTCACACCTAAACAAGCGGCCTTCGTTGTCGCCTATCTCGTTGATTCCAATGGGAAAAAGGCCGCAATCAAGGCTGGCTACAGCAAGGCTGGGGCGGAGGTGGCGGCATCACGTTTGTTAAGGCACCCCAAGGTGGCCGAAGCGCTCAAAAAGGCGCGTCAACCGGCCGCCCCGGCGCCGAAGACCGACCCGGCACCGACGTTCGATCTGTCGTCAGCGCTGCAGCACAAGGACCCGAAAACTTTCCTGCTGGCGGCCATGAACGACATCGCCTTGGACCCGAAGCAGCGGATCGATGCGGCGAAAGCGCTCATGCCGTTCGAACACCAGCGGCTCGGCGAGGGTGGGAAGAAGGATCAGAAGGATGCGGAGGCCAAGAAGGTTGCCGGCCGGTTTGCTGCGGCGGCCCCGCCCAAACTCGTTGCGGCCGGCGGTAGGAAGGTCTGACCGTGGAGTGGACGACGGCCTGTCCGGACTGGGAAGCCCGGCTGGTGGGAGGTCGTTCGATCATCCCACCGCCGATATTTCCCGACCAGGCCGAGCAGGCGCTCGCGATCTTCAAGCAGCTGCGGGTCACAGACCTGCCGGGCAAGCCGACATTCGGCGAGTGCAGTGAGCAATGGGTCTTCGACTTCGTCGGCGCGATCTTCGGCGCCTATGACGCCGAGGCCGGCAAGCAGCTGATCCGGGAATTCTTCCTCCTGATCAGCAAGAAGAACACGAAATCGACCATCGCCGCCGGGATCATGCTCACGGCGGTGATCCTGTGCTGGCGCGAGGAAGAGGAACACCTGATCCTGGCGCCCACGAAGGAGGTTGCCGACAACAGCTTCAAGCCGGCGGCCGGCATGGTGCGCGCGGACGACGAGCTCGCGGCCCTGTTCCATGTGCAGGACCACATTCGGACGATCACGCATCGGGTCTCCAAGGCGTCGCTCAAGGTGGTGGCAGCGGACACCGACACCGTGTCCGGCAAGAAGTCCGGCAAGGTGCTGGTCGACGAGCACTGGATTTTTGGCAGCCGTGCCAATGCAAGCGGCATGTTCATGGAAGCCACGGGCGGTCAGGTCTCGCGTGAAGAGGGATGGGTCATCTACCTATCCACGCAGAGCGAAGAGCCACCGGCTGGAGTCTTCAAAGAGAAGCTCGACTACTACCGCAACGTGCGCGACGGAAAGACCGAGGACAAAAAATCGCTCGGGGTGCTGTACGAATTCCCCCCGTGCATGATCGAGTCGAAAGCCTACGTCAGGCCGGAGAACTTCTACATCACCAACCCGAACATGGGTCGGTCGGTCAGCAAGGAGTGGCTCGAGGACAACTTGAGGAAGAACCAGCCGAAACAGGATGGTTCGTTTCAGAAGTTCCTCGCCAAGCATTTGAACGTCGAGATCGGCATGAACCTGCGGTCGGACCGCTGGGCCGGCGCGGATTTCTGGGAGGCGGCCAAGGCTGACTTCCCGATCACGCTCGAAGAACTGATCCGCCGGTGCGAGGTGATCGTCTTCGGCATCGACGGCGGCGGCCTAGACGACTTGCTGGGCCTGGCGGCGATCGGTCGCGAGCGCGGCACCCGCCGGTGGCTGGTGTGGACGCATGCATGGGCTCACAAGATCGTGCTCGAGCGGCGGATGGAAATCGCACCGCGCCTTTTGGACTTCAAGGCGCAAGGCGACCTCACCATCGTGGATCGCCCGGGTGACGACGTGGTCGCGGTGGCCGACATGATTTGCCTGGTGCGCGATGCCGGCCTGCTGCCGGAGAAGCATGCGATCGGCGTCGACGCCGCGGGCATTGGCGACATCGTCGATGAGTTGACCTCGCCGGAGCGCGGCTTTGAGGCCGGGCCGGACGGGCAAATCATCGCGATCAGCCAGGGATGGCGCTTGAACGGCGCCATCAAGACGACCGAGCGAAAGATTGCCGGCGGCGAAATGCTGCACGGTGACCAAGACCTGATGGCCTGGTGTGTGGGCAATGCGCGCATTGAGCAGATGAAGAACGCGATTTCGATCAACAAACAAATCTCCGGCACCGCCAAGATAGACCCGCTGATGGGTGTTTTCGACGCGGTTTCGCTGATGACGCTGAACCCGGTGGGTGCCGGCCAGTCTTTTTGGGAAACCGCCTGATGCGCATCAAAGAACACCTCAAGAAAGGCGCCATGGCCGCGGCTGGCTGGATGCCCGATGCGCTCATGGCCGGTGGCGCCGGCGCAGTGTCGTATGGCGCGAGCCTCGTCTATCCGCCGGCCGGCTTCGTGGTCGGCGGCCTGTTTCTGCTGGCGGCCGGGTGGCTGGTGGCGCGGGGTAGTAGGTAATGGGCGTCCTCGCGCGCGGCCTCGACGTTGAGGGCAAGTCGGGAGGCGTGTACGAGCGCTGGCTCGAGCTCCTTTCGATCGGCTCCAAGTCGAAGGCCGGTCCTTCGGTCAACCTTCAGAGCGCTTTCCGGGTGTCCGCCGCATTCGCGTGCATGCGTGCGATCTCGACGCAAGGATGCGCGCAGGTTCCGTTCAAGTTGATGCAGGACTACGAGAAAGATGGACTTTCGCGCAAGCGCGCGGCGCGGGATCACTACCTGTATGACCTGATTACGGCCAAGCCAAACAAGTGGCAGACGTCTTTCGAGTTCAAGGAGACCTTGACGCTGCATGCCAGCCTCGGAAATGGCTACGCCTTCAAGAACATCTACCGGGGCGAGGTCGGCGAGCTCATCCTGCTGGACCCCGGCCGCGTCAAGCCGGTGCAGCACGAGGATTGGAGCATCACATACCGCGTGATCGGCAAGGACGGCACGGTGAAGGAGTTCTCGCAAGACTTGATTTGGCATGTCCGCGGCCCGAGCTGGGACGGCTTCATGGGCTTGGATACGCTGAACATCGCCAAAGAGGCGCTCGGCCTGTCGATCGCCATGGAGGAAAGCCATTCATCGCTGCATGCAAATGGCGTCCAACCGACCGGCGTCTATTCGGTCGACGCGACCCTGAGCAAAGAGCAGTACACGCAGCTCGTTGATTGGCTGAAAAAACAGGCCGCAGCCGGCGCTGGAACACCACTGGTGCTAGACCGAGGGGCGAAATGGCTTTCTCAGACCATGACTGGGATCGATGCCGAGCACATGGCCACGCGAGACCATCAGATCAGCGAGGTTTGCCGATTCTTCGGGATTCTTCCCATCGTTATCGGGCACACGGGCGATAAGTCCAGCACCTACGCCAGCGCGGAAGCGATGTTCGATGCCCATAAGGTGCTGGGCCTTAACCCGTGGTTTGAGCGCATCCAGGATTCGGCCAACGTCAATCTTCTGACCGACAAAGAGCGTCGGCAAGGCTACTACTTCAAGTTTTTCGCGAACAGCCTGTTGCGTGCATCCGCCAAGGACCGCGCGGAGTACTACGCCAAGTCGCTTGGTGCTGGTGGGTCGCCAGCTTGGCACACACAAGACGAGATCCGCGCATTGGAAGACGCTGACCCGATGGGTGGCGAGGCGGCCAAGTTGCCGCCGCTCATCAACAAGCAGCCGACGCCTGCGGACACGGCAAACCCACCAGCCTGAAAGGTACCCCATGGATTTGAAATATCTGGAACGCCCCTTCGAGGTGAAGGCGGTGGAGGATGACGGCGTTTTCGAAGGCTTCGGAAGCATCTTCGGCAACGTCGACTCCTACAAGGAGATCGTCGCACCAGGCGCCTTCGCCGAATCTCTCTCTGGTTGGAAGGCCGCCGGGCGCCTGCCGCCGGTTCTCTGGCAGCACCGCAGCGGCGAGCCGATCGGCCCATACCTTGATATGGAAGAGCAGGCCATCGGCCTCCGCGTCAAAGGCCAGCTGCTCGTCAATGACGTGCAGCGAGCCAAGGAAGCACGCGCTCTCATGAAGGCGAAGGCCGTGAATGGCCTCTCCATCGGCTTCGTCACGCGCGAAGACAACTACGACCGGGTGACGGGCATCCGCACCCTAAAGAAGGTCGACCTCTGGGAAGTGTCCGTCGTGACCTTTCCCGCCAATCCTGCGGCGCAGATCAGCTCAGTCAAGAGCTCGATCAACGCTATCGAAACCGTGCGCGACGCGGAGGCCTTCCTACGGGATGTAGGGCGGCTTTCGAACGCGCAGGCGGCGGCCTTCATCAGCCGCTTCAAGTCCCTGTCGGGTCAGAGGGATTCTGACGAGCTGGGCGATCTGGTGGAAGCGATCAAGCGCAACACCGCACTCCTGTCCCAATCCTGAAAGGATCTGAAAGTGAAAATCTCCCGAAAGAACCTGTCGATGGCTTTCATCGCAGTCCTCGCGGTGCTCTGCATCGCCGCATTCGCCGGCCACCCGGTGACCAATTACCTGCCGCACGAAGTGCTCGCAGGCCTCGGCGCCCTGGGCGCCATGCCGTTCTCGATGAGCGGCGAACTCGACGTCAAGGCTGTGAGCGAGGCCATCACCAAGCAGGGCGCTGCATGGGAAGAGTTCAAGAAGACCAACGACGAACGCCTCGCCAAACTGGCCAAGGGCGAATCGGTCGAGGCGCTCGAGGCAAAGCTCTCGAAGATGGAAACCGAACTGGCCGAAGCCGGCAAGGAACTGAAGGAAGTTGCGCTCAAGGCGCAGCGTCCGGTCATGTCTGGCGAAAAGCAAGAGCAGGCCGAGAAGGAACTCAAGACCTTCAATGCCACCGCCCGCGCTGCCGCGATCGAATCCGGCAAGTCCTTCGTGCCGCTGTCGGCCGAGGGCTATGCCAACTTCAAAGAGTCAATCGGCCTCTACGTCCGCAAGGGTGTGGATGGCCTGACGCCTGACCAACTGAAGGCGATCAACGTCGGCACGGCCACGCAAGGCGGTTTCCTGGTGGGCTTCGAGATGGAAGCCGGCATCGACCGCGTGGTCCACCGTTACAGCGCTATGCGCCAGCTGGCCCGTGTGATACCGATCGGCGCCGCTTCCTACAAGAAGCTGGTGAAGACCTCGGGCACCTCTGGCGCAACGCGTGGCGGCGAGACCACGGCACCCACGCAAGGCACCTCGCCTGGCTGGGTGGAGCTGGAGTTCAAGCCCGGCACGTACCTGTCGGACCAGCGCATCACCATGGAGTCGCTCGAAGACTCGGTGCAGGACGTCGAATCCGACCTGATGGAAGAAATCGGGATCGAGTTTGCCGAAATGGAAGGCGCTGACTTCATCACCGGTGACGGTGTGAACGGTCCGCGCGGCCTGCTGGCTTACGACTCCGTGGCGAACGCCTCGTATGCTTGGGGCAAGATCGGCTACGTCCCATCCGGCGCTGCAGCCGACTTCGCCGCAACGAACCCGTCGGACAAGCTGATCGACCTGGTGCATTCGCTCAAGCGTCAGTACCGCGCCGGCGCGGCCTGGGCGATGAACGACTCGACCCTCGCTGCGATCCGCAAGTTCAAGGACGGCCAGGGCAACTACCTCTGGGGCATGACCGCGCCTTCGAACTTGATGGCTGGTGCTGTCGGCACGCTGCTGGGTTACCCGGTTGCGACCGACGACTTCATGCCCGATGTCGGCGCGAACACGTTCCCCATCACGTTCGCTGACTTCAAGCGCGCCTACTACGTTATCGACCGCAAGGGCATGAGCATCCTGCGCGATCCGTACACCGCCGTGCCCTACGTCAAGTTCGTGGCACGCCGGCGCGTCGGCGGAGGCGTCGCCAACTTCGAAGCCGTCAAGCAGCTGAAGTGCGCAACGTCCTGATCTGACGCCAACCCAGCCTGGGCTCTTGGCCGGGCAACTACCCCCAATTTTGAAAGGATTCCCCATGAAAGATCTCATGAACATGGTCGACGTGAAGCGGGCCATCAGCCCTGTCTCCGTCGCAGACAACACCGCCCAGGTGAGCCAGATCATCGACCGCCAGGGCTTCGATAGCCTGACGTTCCTGATCGCTCTCGGGTCCATCGCCGACGCTGACGCCACCTTCGCGGTGACGATGGATGAGGGCGCTGCGGCCAACTTGTCGGACGCTTCGGCGGTCGCCGCGGCAGACCTGATCGGTACCTACGCACTCGCCGGTTTTCAGTTCGACACGGACGACAAGTGCCGCAAGATTGGCTACAAGGGAAGCAAGCGCTACGTGCGACTGACCATCACGCCGAGTGCAAACGCTTCGGCCGCCCTCATGTCGGTTGTCGCTGTCCTCGGTGGCGCGATGCTCAAGCCGACCGCCAATCCACCGGTCTGACCCTAGACCACTACGTGAAGCGCCCTCTTCGGAGGGCGTTTTGCATAGGACGTGCACGCGTCATAACGCAAGAGGTCACCATGGCAGAACTCATCGCAATCGGTACTACAGAACTGGCGTCTTCGGATTTCACGCTGACGACGGACAGCGCAACGCTGTTTTTGAAGGATGCGGCTGGCTCGCAGGTCGATTCCAACGCCTTGGCTGAAGTGCAGATCAAGTCAAGCGGAGGTGAATACTTCACTATTGGCGCGTTGACATGGCAAATCCCTGGCAAAGTGCTATCCGGCGCTGGGACATACCGCGTGGTACGAAGGATCAGCGCTGTTGCATTTGGCGTGGATAAGAACTGATGCTTCGCCCTCCGCTTCAGCCGTTGCTGCGCCCATTGTTGCGCGCTCCGATCGAATGGAGCGGCGCATCTCTTGCCTCCCAGATCGCTGCCCTTTTTGCAAATGGCGAACTGGGGACTGCACAGTTCCCATTCAATGCGGCGTCTCTCTACCAGGACAGCGCTGCGGTCAGTTTGGTGACTGCACCAGGTCAGGCCCTTGGCGTCGTTCTTGACACGAAATCCGGTCTTTCTCGCGGCTCAGAGTTGTGGAGCGATGCGTCTGTTTCTTTCACCGGAGAGGCCTCCCGTGTCTCGCCGGGCGTCTATCGCATTCTCTCGTCGGCGGGGGCACTCAGCGCCGCGTCCGTGACTGGCCTGGTTGTCGGGCGCTCCTACGAAATCGTCTTGACCGTTGATTCGGTGACCGTTGTGGGCGCAGGCATCACGAACGATGCGGCAGCCGGGACCTCCGCCACGTACACGACGACAGGGCAGAAGCGAGCCATCATCGAGGCCGCGGGGACCACGGCATCCATCAAGCGGGTTGCATCCGCTTGCGACATTCAGGTCAGCAACATGAGCGTCAAAGAGGTTCTTGGAGGCCACGGGCGCCAGACCACCGCTGGGCTTCGGCCGCTGTACCAAGATGGCCCGAGTCGCATCATCTATGACGGTGTGAATGACGCCATGACCATCAAGTTTTCTGCCTCCCTCGGCGGCTCTTGCACCATCGCTCGCGCCATACCAGGAGTTGGTGCTTCGATCCTGACCGGACAGACCATCGGTACCAGCTATTCGGACAGTACCAGCAACTGCGGATTGGTGATCATCAACCGGGCGCTGACGGCAGCAGAGACAACGACGCTGACCGGAATTCTCGACAGGCTCTCTTTCGCATCTGTGGCAGTCGGCGCCTTTTTGGTCAGCTTCTATGGTGAGTTCTTGACTGACTCGGTCGGCAATTTCCTGGTTGTGTAAATGACGAACGTATCAGTTCCTTCCATCAGCACGGCCACACCAAGCGCAAGCGATACCGTACTGGGTGTTGTCGGCTCGGACCTCAAGCGATTTTCGGTGTCCGACTTGCGTCTTGCAGCGCCTGAGATGGTTACGCCACCGTACGTGTTTGGCGTCACTGGCCGAGAGTGCAATGTCTACTTCGACAACCTGTTTCCTGGCGCCGCGGCTGATTGCCTAATCGACGCCGCAGCCAGCTACGGCAAGCACCAGAATGAGCGTTGGACTTGGACGCCTGCTGGCGTTCTGGATGCCGGCACGCTGGTTGTGTCGTCGAGTGATCGACGCACCGGGGCCGCGCTGGCATCGGCCACCGTGCAGATTCGAGCCGCTGCAGCAAATGCTGGCTCCGGTGCGACCAAGAAGGTTTTGGTCGTCGGCGACAGTCTCGTGTCGCAGAACACCATCACGCAGACCGTACTCGATATCGCCAGCGGTGATGTGATGGGCGTGACGATGCTTGGCACGCAAGGAACCGGGGCGAACAAGCACGAGGGCCATTCGGGCTGGACCATCAATCTGTTCGTGACCAGCGGTAGCCCGTTCTACATCAGCGGTGCGGTCAACTTCGCGCAGTATCTGGTGAACAACAGCCTCGCAACGCCTGACTGGGTGTTCATCGCCTTGGGCATCAACGACTGCTTCAGCCAATCCACGGATGCGGGAACCGTTTCGCTCACAACCACAGCTTTCGCCTCTCTCGACACATTGATCGCCTCGATCAAGGCTGCAGACGCTGGCATCAAGGTTGGACTCGTTGTCCCGCCACCGCCATCATTCGACCAGGACAGCTTCGGCGAGAACTACGATGCGGGGCAAGTCCGCTGGCGGTTCAAGCGGAATATCTTGGTGTGGGCACGCGAGTTGATTGCGAAGTACACCGGCCAGGAGGCCAGCCGCATCTACTTGATTCCATCAAACACGGCGCTCGATACCGTCAATAACATGAACCGTGCCGCGTCTGCCCCGGTGAACAGCCGCAGCAGCGTCAACGTGACGCGGCAAAGCAACGGCGTGCACCCAGCGACCTCCGGCTACCAGCAAATCGGAGATGCGTGGTGGGCATTCTTAAAGTACTACGCGGCCTGAAACTATGTCATTCAAAGTCATCACCTCGATTGCAACGGAGCCCATCACGCTCGCCGAGGCAAAGCTGCATCTCCGCGTGGAGACGTCGGAAACGGTCGACGATACCTTGATCACGGCGCTGATCACCGTCGCGCGCGAGTTCGGAGAGCACTACACCGGCCGTGCCTTCGCGCCGCAGACGCTCGAGATGGCTCTGCCGTGCTTCCCGGAATACGAGGACGACTACATCGATCTGGACATGCCGCCGGTGGCAACGATCACCAGTGTGAAGTACACCGATGCGACGGGGGTTGAACAAACCATTGCGGGGAGCGCCTATGCGCTGAGTCTGTACGGTGACTCGCGCCGCATCGCTCCCACATACAACGTCTACTGGCCGACCACGCAGGACGTGCCCGACGCGGTGCGCATCCGCTACGTGACCGGCTACACGGTGCTGCCCAAGGCGGCGAAGGCGGGGCTGTTGCTGCTGATCGGCCACCTGTATGAGAACCGCCAGGCTGTCAGCACGCTGAGCCTCGACGAGATTCCGATGGGTGCGCGCTCGTTGCTCGACACGATCAAGATCTGGAGCAAATGACGTGGAGATCGGCAAGCTCAATCGCCGCATCGTGCTGCAAAACCTGGTCGCTGGCCAGGATGCGATCGGCCAGCCGACTATGGTCTGGACCACGCTGGCAACGGTCTGGGCGAACGTGCGCTATCTGAACGGTGTCGAATCCATCAAGAGCGACGCGCCCGTGAGCGTGGCGAAGGCTTCGATCCGAATCCGCCGCCGCACCGATGTGGTCGCGAACATGCGCGCGGTGCTCGGTACGACGATCTTCGACATCAAGGCCGTCCTCCCAGATGAAGAGAACCGAGAACGGGTGGACCTGGTGTGCGAACAGGGTGCAAACGATGGCTGATTTCGTAGAAGCCAAGCTCAACGGCGACTTCGAAGCCGACCTGTCCAAGTTCGAAAAGGTCATTCAAGAGAAGGTTCTTTTCTCCGGCGCCGCGGCAATGGGCCGAGTCATCTACGACGAGGTGAAGCTGAATGCCTCGCCACCGCGCCTGGGCCGCAAGACCGGCAACCTGTTCGACGCGATCTACTGGGCCTATTCCCCGGAGAAATCAACCGACTCGCAGAAGACCTATCGGGTCAGCTGGAACAAGCGCAAGGCGCCGCACGGTCACTTGATCGAGTTTGGCACCTCGCGTGCGCCTGCGCATCCGTTCCTCCGTCCGGCCTTCAGCCGCGTGAACGAGGCAATCCGCATCGGAAAAGAGCGCATGGCTGAACGAATGGCGAGCGAAACATGAGCCTCGAATCTGATCTGTTCAACACGCTGAAGGCATTGGTAGGAAATCGCTTTTACCCGGACGTGGCGCCGTCGGGCGTGGTCAAGCCCTACGGAACGTATCAGCAGGTTGGAGGCGATGCGCCGACGTTCCTATCGGGCGTACCCAGCAAACGCAATGCGCGCATGCAGATCAACTTCTGGTCGCTGACCAGGGCCGAGGCAAACGCACTGGCCGTGCAGGCTGAGGCGGCCCTTGAAGCTGCGACATCCGCGGTGTTCCAGGCCAAGCCTCTCGGCGCATTCGTGGCCGATCAGGAAGAAGAAACCAAGTTGTTTGGAACACGCCAAGACTTTTCCATCTGGGCTGACCGCTAGCCCTTCCTTTTCCATCCCGCCCTTTCCGGGCACTGCAACCAGCCGCTTTCGAGCGGCTTTTTTTACGTCCGAAAGGTCTGCATCATGAGTGTCTCGCTCCCCAACGGCGCAATCGTCGCCATCGCGTCCGGCTACGGTTCCGCCCTGACCGTCTCCGCCATCACCAATGCCAACCCGGGCGTTGCAACCTCGACGGCTCACGGCCTGTCCAACGGTGATTTCGTCGAAGTCACCAGCGGCTGGTCGCGTCTCACGAACAAGGTTGTGCGCGTGTCCGGCGTCACCGCCAACACGTTCAACCTCGAGAACATCGACACCACCCTGACCACCATCTACCCGGCCGGCACCGGCACGGGTACGGTGCGCAAGGTCACCGGCTACACGCAACTGTCTCAGATTCTGTCGTCGTCTTCGAACGGCGGCGAGCAGCAATTCCTCGAATACCAGTTCCTGGAAAGCGACGCACAGAAGCGCATCCCGACGTTCAAGAGCGCTGCCGGCCTGACGATGAGCGTCGCCGACGACATCTCCCAGCCTGGCTTCGTCCTGGCCGCCGTGGCCAACGACGACCGCCTGCAGCGTGCTGTGAAGATCACGCTGCCGTCGGCCTCGATTCTGTCCTACAACGCCTTCATCAGCGTGAACAAGACGCCGACGCTCACCGTCAACGAACTGATGGCGTGCGAGGTCACGATGTCGCTGCAAGCTGAACCCGTCCGGTACGCCTCGTAATGGCCAAGTTCGTACTCAAGGCGAACCCGACTTTCGCCGCTAAGGTCGCCTTTCCGGTGGCCGGCGGCTCGTCGGTGGATGTGCTGGTCACGTTCAAACACCGCACGCGCAAGGAGCTCGACGAGTTCCTGAAGACGCGCGACGGCCGGACCGATGTCGAGTCGTTCCACGAAATGGTCGTCGGCTGGGATCTCGAAGACTCCTTCAACAAGGAGAACGTCGAGCTTCTGCTCGAGAACCACCTCGGCGTCGCTCTTGCGACGTGGAAGGCGTACCTCGACGAGCTGGTGCAGCACCGCACAAAAAACTAGAGGCGGTCGCCCGCGCCTTCTACGCACCCGTCCAGCCCCCACCCTCGCAGAGCGAGGCGGCGATGTGGGGTTTGACGATGGAAGAGGCGAGCGACCGCTCGGCACCAGGAAACTTGATCGACGTCTGGCCTGAGAACTGGCATGCGCTGCAGGTTTTCACCGCGATGGGAACCCAGTGGCGCACCGGCTTCAGCGGCGCCATTGGTCTCGACTATTCAGCACTCCCCGAGGTGTGGCGACGCACCAAGACGCAACCGTCCGATCGAGATGAGGTTTTCCAGTGCCTTCGGGTGATGGAAAGCGCTGCTCTTGAACACATGGACCGCATGCGGAAAGAGAAAGAGAAAAAGTAATGGCTGATGTCATCGGAAGAGGCGTCATCGAAGTTTCGGCCGACGCTACCAAGCTGAAGGCCGGAGTCGATGACGCCAAGCGTTCCATCAAGAGTTTGGGGAAGGATGTTGGCGACTCCATGGCGGCCGGCTCCGCGCGCGCGTCGAAGTCGATCGACAACTACATCAAAAAGCTGCAGACCGCCGCGGCCACGAACGGCATGTCGACGCGCGAGTCTGAGCTCTACACACTCTCGCTCAAGGGCGCTTCTAAAGCGCAACTCGAGGCCGCAGATTCTGCGCTCAAGATGTCCGAGGGATACCAAAGGGGCATCGATGTCGGGCAGCGCCTGCGCACGGGATTTATCGCTCTCGCTGCTGCTGCGGCCGCAGCAGCAGCGGCAACCTATGCCGGCACTATCGCGCTGATCAACCAGGTCGGCAAGTATCAGGACCTGGCCGAGAAGATCGGCGATACCGCGGTCAACATCTC
>Ga0075370_10000056_pt1 | contig 33386 bp, 30 predicted proteins | sample EndMethybrTD3035_FD_71398 | JGI IMG/M metagenome (GOLD analysis project Ga0075370, IMG submission 71398) | Populus endosphere microbial communities from Tennessee, USA - Endosphere MetaG P. TD hybrid TD303-5 | ecosystem: Host-associated > Plants > Roots > Endosphere | place: USA: Tennessee... | reverse complement strand
GCCAGCGCCGCGCGGCGCTGGCGGGCTTCCTGCATCACCAGCCTGCTTCCGCTACGTTCAGCATCGCGCCACACCCTGTCGCGCGCTTGAAGGTCGGTTTCGCTTGCTGCCAGAGCTGAAAAGCAGACGAGGCGCATCCTGTCGCTGGGGTGCGTCTTGCCGAATTTGGACGCCAAATCCATCGCCTCGTCCGCGCCCAGGCCTACAGCGATGCGCATGAAGGCTTCGCTAGACCCATTGCTGAGGATTCGCCCGACAGAATTGTTCTGGACATCGAAGCTGTACTGATCGAGCCAGCCTTGCGCACCGCAGGTGTGCATGATGTTGAGAGATACCGAGAGACTGTCCGGCGGCGCCTGATCGTGGACATCGATATGCGCGCGGTAAAGCTGGATCTTGCCGTGGGACAATTGCGAACGTTCGACGAATCGCAGGTCCACCGGCTCACCTCGCCAGCCGACAACTTCCTCATAATCGAAGGCGTAGTAGTTGCTCCAATAGCCCGGGCCGAAATAGCCGAGCGTCAGGAAATTGAAATTTTGGTCGTGCGGCAGGGCATAGACGAAGGCCGCACCGCCGCTGGCTCGCATGACATGTTCATCCTCTGACGGCCAGATGTTGGCGCGGATAAAGTAGTTCCCCTCGCCAGGTGGCCGCAGCATGATCACTTGCGGCCCATACGAGTTTTTGCCGTCGTCTTCACGCGGGCCCGAGGCCAGTTCACGAACCAGCAAATCGCCCAGGAAATTCTGGTCATTGCCGAGCCGCCGCAATTGAAGCGCGGCATGATGCAGGTTTTCCTCGTCGTCCGGGGCGAATCCCCGCGAATCAAGCGCATCGCAGAACGCATCGAGGCCTATGACATCATCGTCTTCGACAGTCATTACGCGAGGCATGGCGCCAGCTCCTGCAATTGCGGATGCATTTCGACGAGCTGGGCCCTCAAGGCTCCCGCTGGAGCCGCGAGAGGATCGCCAGTGGCTGCTGCCACGCGGGAGAGCGCCTGAAAACCCTCCAGTGTATCGAGCGCAAGGCATTCGCGCAGCGCCTGCCAGCGCAATGCAGTGCTGCCCTCGCCCAGCGCGATTCCCGCCATCGCTGGCGCTGCATCGCTTCTGCGCATCCTTCCCAGCATCGCCATCATCAGCTCGATACGGCTATCGCGCGGGTTGCCGGCGGCCTGATGCACCAGTTCCCCGCTGGAAAGGTCGTATTCGCGAGTCGGCTCATTGTGGACCGAGCGGCGCTGCAGCCGCAGCGAAACCAGTGTCGTGCCGAGATCGCGAAGCAGGCGCGATTCCCGCTGGCCATGGCGCGCCAACAATGTTCCTGCCCGGATCGGGATTTCGCGGCGTTCGAGCACGGCCGAACGCGGACCACTGGGTGTGCAAGAGACCAGTTCAGCCACGCCAGTGCCCGCGAGGAAAAATTCCCACGTTTCGTTGGGCCCGAAACTGACGTTTTTCGGCCTGGGCCTGCGCGTCATTTCGATTCCATCGAGGGCGACGAGCGACAAAGTCACGCGCCCGCTGCGGCCCAATAGCAATGTCGAGGTGCAACCGTCGGTCGAATGGCGCAGCGGAATATGGCCCAGCGGTGCGCTGCCGAGCGCTGCCGCGCCCTGCGTCACGAATGTTGTACAGAGCTCACGCGCCGCAGCGCTGTTCTGGGTGAATATGGCGGACAGCGCATCACAGTTCGCCAGGTCTTCACCGGCGTTCAGCAAGTCCAGCTCGGCAGAGACCTTCTGAAATTCGGCCTTCGACTTCCACGCGGCAACGGCTCTGTAGAGCCCAGTCTGCGCGTCACGCTGCGGGGCATCATCGCCCCGCAGCGCGCGCAATTCGGGATGAATGATCACCCCGTCATGCTCCTCAGAGCATCCCACCCGGAGGGATGAGATCATAGAGGAACGTCATCAATACGATGATGGTATCGTCCGACCAGACGTCTCCGCTGGTGTCGAGCATGCTTCCGAACATGCCGGTCACGGTGTCCAGACCAGGCAGCGACGAGAGGTCGATGTTGGGCAGGTTCATAGTAGTTCCCCCTTGTGAGCGGGACAGGAGGCCCCGCCGGGAACGACCATGGGAAAACCCTTGGATCACTTGAAATTAAAAGATTGTCATCGCCTTGCCAGCCAGCAAGCAACTGGAAGCACGAGCTAATTTACATTGAGTGGAAAAAAGCCTGGTAGATTCCCTAGGGTGCGCGCAGCACCACAGTCAGGCCGGCCATTGCCGCAGGCACCTCACCAATTTCGACGGCGATTTGCCGTGCATCGGCGCGCACCCGGGCCATGATGGCGGGCGGGACGCCGGGCTCAAACGCGACCATGTCTGCCGCCCCAAGAAGGCGTGCCTCACGCAGCGTCAAATCGTCGGGATCGCCGCTACGCAAGATGATCTCGGCCACGCCGGGTTCAATGGCGAGAGCATCGCCGTTCAGCCAATCAGAGACCCGCTCGCCGCTAGCCTCGTCGAGCGGATCGAGGATGCCGCCATCCGCCAGGGCTGCGTCGAGCGCGCGCCGCCTCTCACCCGCATCGCTCCAGCGGCTGCGCATGGCAGAACGGCCTGCCGCCAGGCCACTGGCAAGCGCGCCCAGCGCGGGAGGCAGGATGGTTTCCAGACGGAGCCGCAGGGCTTTGGCTAAACCGGCAGAGGCACCGCCCGTGCCGATCGCAATCAGAACCGGCGAACGGTCAAGCACGCTGGGAACTGTAAAATCGCAGAGGTCTGGCCGGTCTGGCACATTGACCAGCACCCCGCGCGCGCGCAGCCGCGCTGCCGCTTCTTCGGGATGCTCCAGTGCAACGAAGGCCAGCCGGGCCGCCGGATCATTCTCCTGCGCGATTGTGCCGCCCGCTCGCAGCACAAGCCGCCACTTGGCCTCGGCCGCCTCACCCTCGCCCAGCACAATCACCGGTCGTCCGGAAATGCGATGGAACAGGGGCAGGCTATCCACTGCGCTTATCCCAGCCAGTCCGGCACGCGTTCCGCAGCAAGGATCGTGGCGGGATCGATACGCTCGGCCACCACTGCCCAGCGATCCCCATCGACCATGACTTCGGGAACCAGTGCCCGGCTGTTGTAAGTGTTGGCCATGGTCGCGCCATAGGCCCCTGCCGTGCGGAAAATCGCCAGATCGCCGGCGACGACGGCATCGATGTCGCGCTGCTTGGCGAAAGTGTCTGACGTCTCGCAGATCGGACCGACAATGTTGGCAGTCATGCGCTTACCGTTGGGCCGCACGGCAGCGAAGTCATGCCAGGCGTCGTACATGGCCGGACGGGCGAGATCGTTCATCGCCGCATCGACCACAACGAAAGGCGCGCCCACACCTTCCTTGACCCGGATGACCTGCGTGATCAGCACGCCCGAATTGCCCGCGATCACCCGGCCGGGCTCGAACATGATAGTCGCATCCCAGCCTTGCGTCACTTCGGCAACCATCGCGCCATAGTCCTCAGGTCCGGGGAGCGAATCTTCCGCCCGGTAGGGCACGCCAAGACCGCCGCCCAAATCCATGTGGGTGACCTTGAGGCCCTGCCCGCGCAAGTCGCGCATCAGCCTGCCCATTTTCTCGAAGGCCGCTCGCGAAGGGCCCAGATCGGTCAGCTGGCTGCCGATGTGCACCGCAAGCCCGCGCATCTCGAGGCCCGGCAGCGCCGAAAGGCGGGCATAGATCGCGGCGGCGCGGTCATAGGCCACACCGAACTTGTTTTCGGCCTTACCCGTCGAAATCTTGGCGTGCGTGCCGGCATCGACATCGGGATTGACGCGCAGCGTGCAGACCGCGCGCTTGCCCATCGCTTCGGCGATGGCCGACAGCTCGGCGCCTTCTTCCTCGCTCTCGAGGTTGAACTGGCCCAAGCCGACTTCGACCGCGCGGCGCAGTTCTGCCGCGCTCTTGCCCACGCCCGAGAAGACGACATCCGCCGCAGGCATGCCTGCCGCGAGCGCGCGCTCAAGCTCGCCACCCGAAACGATGTCCGCGCCGTAACCCTCGCCCGCCAGCACTTTCAGCACGGCAAGATTGGGATTGGACTTCATGGCAAATGCCAGGTGAATGCGCGGCAATTTGGCAAAGGCTTCGCGGAACACACGGGCATGCCGGATCAGCGTGGCGCGCGAATAGACGTAGACCGGCGTGCCGACTGCTTCGGCAATAGCCGACAACGGCACGTCCTCGGCGTAGATCTCGCCGTTCCTGAGAGTAAAATGGTCCATAACAGAGTGTCGCGCCTATTCCTTTGGCGGGAGCGAGAACGGATCGTCCGATCGTTCTTCCGATCGTTGCCGCAGCTCTACACTGCGTTCCGGCGCGGCTTGCGGCGTGGAAGCGAGGAGCTGGGTGGAAGTGAGCCGCTCATCGCGCCCATATGGCGCGACTGGCAGCGATTTGCCCGCTTGCGGCTTCAAATCAGCCCGCACGCCGCAAGCGGCCAGGGCAAAAATCAGGGACAGGGCGGCAAGACTGCGCATAGAAAACACTCCGGCCCCTATTCCAGCCCCAGCGCCCTCTGCGCCTCGGCAACGCGCTTTCCTACCTCAACCGGCGCGGTTCCGCCATGGCTGGCGCGCGCGGCGACCGAGGCTTCGACAGAAAGTGCGGCAAATACGCGTTCATCGATCCGCGCGTCGATGGCCTGGAGGTCTGCCAGTGGCAGGGCGTCGAGCGCCACACCCCGGCTTTCCGCCAGCTTCACCGCGCTTCCCGTGATGTGGTGCGCCTCGCGGAAGGGAATGTCTGCCTGCCGCACCAGCCAGTCGGCAAGGTCCGTCGCGGTGGCATAGCCGAGTTCGGCGGCAGCCCGCATGCGATCGGTGCGGAAAGTCGCGCCTTCGATCATGCCGGTCATCGCCGCGATTGACAGGTCAAGCAGCGATGCGGCCTCGAATACCGGCGGCTTGTCGTCCTGCATGTCTTTCGAATAGGCCAGAGGCAGGCCTTTCATCGTGATCATCAGGCTGGTGAGGCTGCCGATGATGCGCCCAGAATGCCCGCGCACCAGCTCCGCCGCGTCCGGGTTCTTCTTCTGCGGCATGATCGAACTGCCGGTGGAAAGGCTGTCAGGCAGCACGACGAAGCCGAACGGCTGGCTCGCCCAGATGATCAGTTCCTCGGCAAGCCGCGAGAGATGTAGCGAACACTGCGCGGCAGCCATTAGGTAATCGAGCGCAAAGTCCCGGTCGGACACCGAATCGAGGCTGTTCGCAGTCGGGCGATCGAAACCCAGCGCATTGGCCGTCATATCGCGATCAATGGCAAAACCTGTGCCGGCCAGCGCCGCGCTGCCGAGCGGACACTGGTTCATCCGCGCCCGTGCATCGGAAAAGCGTGACCGGTCACGCGAGATCATCTCGTAATAGGCCATCATGTGATGGCCCAGCGTGACCGGCTGTGCGGTCTGCAAATGGGTGAAACCCGGCATAATGCTGGCGGCGTGTTCGCCCGCCCGGCTGACCAGCGCAATTTGCAATGCCTGCAGCCCTGTATCGACACCATCGCAGGCATCGCGCACCCAGAGGCGGAAATCTGTCGCCACCTGATCGTTGCGGCTGCGTGCGGTGTGCAGGCGGCCAGCGGCCGGGCCGATCAGTTCGGCAAGCCGGCTCTCGGTGGTCATGTGGATGTCTTCAAGGTCCCAGTTTTCCGGGACACCGCTGGCCTCATATTCTGCCGCAACCTTGTCGAGACCGGCAGCAATCGCGGCGGCGTCATCCGCCGAGACGATGCCCTGCTGGCCGAGCATGGCGACATGCGCCTTTGATGCGGCGATGTCTTGCCGCCACAGCGCCTTGTCGAACGGTATCGAGGCGTTAATCTCGCGCATGATCGCCGAGGGTCCGGCCGCGAACCGTCCGCCCCACATGACATTGGAGCCGCTCTTGCTGTTTTCCCGCTCGCTCACTGCTGCTGTCCTCATTCTGGCTCTGGGAGCCGGTGGCTGCGATAGGCAAAGTGCCGAGAAGGCGCAACCGCAGGCTGCAAGTGACGCACCGGCGGCAAAGCTGGACCGGACCCACCGGGGAACCGACCTGCCGCCGATCACCGTCACTGACGCTTCCGGCAAGTCGCTCGCCTTATCCAGCCTCAAGGGCAAGCCGGTGCTGATCAACCTGTGGGCAACGTGGTGCGCGCCCTGCGTGGTCGAACTGCCGACGCTGAATGCTATTGCGGGCCGGGCGGACCTGAACCTCGCGGTAGTGACCATTTCACAGGACATGGCCCAGACCGAAAAAGTGCAGGCTTTTCTCGACCAGCGGGGCCTCGCGCAGTTGCCGGCATGGCTCGACACCAAGGGCGACCTTGCCTTCCACTACGGCGTCCAGACCTTGCCTGCGACGATCTTTTACGATGCCGCAGGCAAGGAAGTCTGGCGCTTCATGGGCGAACGCGATTGGCGCAGCAAGGAATCGATGGAGCTGCTGGCCGAAGGTGGCGCGCGCTAACGCAGCTGAACCACGTTGTCGGGCAGACGCACGCGGCGCTCGCCGGTGTACTGGCTTGCCATCGGCTCGTCCGACACTTCGACAGTCTCGGATGCGCCGAAGCCATTGAACTTCGTGCGCATCGCAGCGCCATACGCGCCGAGCATGCCGATCTCGATATAGTCGCCCGGGCCGATATCGTCCGGCAGCTCGAACGGACCTTCCATGTGATCCATATCATCACAGGTCGGACCGAAGAAGCTGAACGGCGAAGCCTCTTCGCTGGCGTTATCGCGCAGCAATTTCACCGGAAAGCGCCAGCCGACATGCGCTGCATCAAACAGAGCGCCATAGGCACCGTCGTTGATGTAGAGCTCACGCCCGCGGCGCTTTTCAACGCGCACGATCAGCGAATTGTATTCCGCGCACAGCGCCCTGCCCGGCTCGCACCACAGCTCCGACGAATAGGACACCGGCAGCGATTCGGCCGCGCGGTGGATCACGCCGAAGTAGTCCTCGAGCGGCGGGGGCTCCATGCCCGGATAGACGGACGGAAATCCGCCGCCGACATCAACGATGTCGATCGTCACCGAGGCATCGACAATCGCCGCACGGACGCGCTCGAGCGCCTGCACATAGGCAAACGGGCTCATCGCCTGGCTGCCCACGTGGAAGCAAATACCGAGGCAATCGGCAACCTGACGGGTCGCCTGAAGCAGCGGTGCCGCGTCGGCCAGATCGATGCCGAATTTCGACGCCAGGCTGATCTCGGCATATTCCGAAGAAACGCGCAGCCGCACGCAGAGCGACAGGTCTTCCGCGGGGCTGCCATCATCACTGGCAGTCGCCGCGACGATCTTTTCCAGTTCCTCATGCGTATCGAGGCTGAAGGTGCGCACGCCGTGAACCTTGTAGGCCTCGGCAATGGCGCTGGCAGTCTTCACCGGGTGCATGAAGCACAGGACGGCCTCGGGGAGCACAGCGCGAACGGCGCGCACTTCGGCGATCGAAGCGACGTCATAATGCGTGATGCCCGAATCCCACAGGACCTGCAGCAGGTCAGCCGAAGGATTGGCTTTTACCGCATAGAGCGACTTGCCCGGAAACTTCTCGACGAAGAAGCGGGCGGCGCGCGCGGCGGCGTGCGGACGGTTGAGAATGACGGGTTCGTCGGGCGAAAAAGCGCGAACTACAGCCGGTGCGTCAGGATGATGGTGCAACTCAAGGGACCCCCAATAGGCCTTCCGGCCAGGTAACACGAAGACGAGGCTGCCTTGCGGTTATTGGAAGTCCCCTTGGGGCAGCGGGGAGTGCCTATAAATGGGTGTTGATGAACTGCAAGTGAAAATCGAAAGGGTGCAAAAATCGAATCAGCGGCCGAAATCCACTTGCGGGACAGCACCGACGCTGGCACGTTCGGCATCGGCCAGTTCGTTGAAAGCAAATGGCTGAAAACCAAACATTCCGGCGATCAAAACGGCAGGAAAACTCTCACGCGCAGCGTTGTATCTGGCGCTCGCCGCATTGAGCGCGCGGCGTGCGGCGGCCAGCTTGTCTTCGGTATCCGCCAGCTCTCCCTGCAGCGCCTGGAAGTTCGCACTGGCTTTGAGATCGGGATAGGATTCGCCCAGCGCGATCAGCTTGCCCAGCGCGCCGCTCAACTGCTGCTCCGATTCGGCGGAGGGCGCACTCGCCGCATGGTTGCGTGCAGCGATGACTTGTTCGAGCGTGTCCTGTTCGTGCGTGGCATAGCCTTTGACTGTCGACACAAGATTGGGAATCAGATCATTGCGCTGGCGAAGCTGGGCATCGATGTCCGCATTTCCTTGCCGGCATGTCTGGCGCAAGCCGACCAGCCGGTTATAAATGCCGATGAGTATCAGGGCGACCACCACCAGGACCGCAATGAAAATGATGAACCCCATGCCCGATATTCCTCCGCCTGCTTTGCTGCCTTGCCATGGCTATCAGCTTGCAGCGGGCAGGCAAGCCCCATGATCGAGCGGCCCGATGTCGACGCCTTGATGGCCGGCGAACTTGGCCAATGGCTCGCCCAGCAGGGGGATGCCCGCGCGGCGGCCAAGGCCAAGATGAAGAAAATACAGCGATACGCCATCATCGCTGCCTGCGCAGTCGCAGTTATATACGTCCTGCTGAAGCCATCGGACCCGTTTGGCGGCCTGCAGTTCGGTTTCTTCGCTGGCCTGGCGGGCTTCGGCTGGGCCGCGATGTCGAGCGCGCCAATGGTCTCGCGAATCAAGGGCGGAATAAACGGCGCAATCGCGAAGGCTCTGCAGATTGAATACAGCGCGCAGGTTACGCCGGGAAAGGCTTTTGAACGCGCCAAGAGCTTCGATCTGCTGCCCGGCTATGATAACAGCTCGTTCGAAGACCTGTGGTGGGGCACACTCGGCACGCAGCCCTTCACGCTACACGAAGCGCGCCTCACTGAAGAGCGCGGCTCGGGCAAGAACCGGCGCACTGTCGTCGTGTTCAATGGCTCGATCATGACCATTGGCTTCACCCGCCCGTTCCAGGGCACGACGCTGATCGATCGGCAGAGCCGCCACACCGGCTTTTTCGGCGGCGAAAAGGACAGCATCAATCTGAACGGCATCGAACTGGCGCGCGTTTCCATGGTCGACCCGCGCTTCGAAGACGCCTTCACTATCTGGTCGAATGACGGCGTGGAGGCGCGCTATCTGGTGCATCCAGACTATGCCGAGCGCCTGACGGCGGTGGAACAGGCCTACGCCGGAAAGAATATTCGCGCGCTGTTCCATGAAGGGGATTTGCTGCTGGTCCTGGAAAGCGGCAACATGTTCGAAAGCGGCTCACTCGATGCCGAGAGTGACCGGGCTCTGCTGGCACGCACCATCGATCAATTCACCTCTCTGGCCGAGCTGGCGACGAAGCTCAACGAGCGCGAGCGGGCAGGCTTCAACTGAGCCGGTTTCTGAAGTCCTCGTAGCCGAAAGTTTTCACGCATTCGAGCACGTCGGTTTCCGAATCCCATAGCCAGATCGATGGCAGCGGTACGCCGTTGAAGGTGGTGGTCTTGACCATCGAATAGTGCGCCTGATCAAGAAAGGCGAAGCGCGCGCCGGGAACGGCGGGCACTGGCAAACGATAGTCGCCGATCACGTCGCCTGCGAGGCAGCTCGGCCCGCCGAACCGCACAGCGCCATCCTGCGCCTCATCCACTAGTTCGCCATGCAAAGCCCGCTCGCCCAGCATGGCGGGGCGATAGGGCGCCTCAATCACGTCGGGCATGTGGCACGTGGCGGAGACGTCAGTGATGGCAACTGGCATGCCATTGTCATGGCAATCGAGAATTGTGCCAACCAGTATGCCGGCATCGAGCGCAATCGCCTCGCCCGGCTCCAGATACACTTCCGCGCCGGTGTCTTCCTGCATGTCGATCAGAAACTGCACCAGTTCGTCGCGCTGATAGTCGGCGCGGGTGATGTGGTGTCCGCCGCCCAGATTGAGCCATTTGAACTGGCCGAAGAAGGGTTCCAGATAGTCGAAAGCGTGATCCCAGGTGCGCGCCAGAGGCTCAAAGTCCTGCTCGCAGAGCGTGTGCATGTGCAGACCGTCGACCAGATCGATGTGCTCCTGCGTCAGCTGATCGATGGGAAAGCCAAGGCGCGAATGGGGGGCGCAAGGGTCATACTTGGGTACCTCGCCTTCGGGATGCAGCGGATTGATCCTGAGGCCAATGTCGAAGTGGTCTCCCCGCGCCCGAGCCGCCGCGATGATCGCGCTGCAGCGGATGATCTGCTGCGGCGAATTGAAAATCACATGGTCGGAAATTCGCAGGACTTCATCGAGATCGTCGGGTTTGTAAGCCGCGCAGTAAGTCGCAATCTCGCCGTCATAAAACTCGCCCGCAAGCCGCGCTTCCCAGAGGCCCGAGGTGCACACGCCATCGAGATATTCGCCAATGATCGGCGCAACCGACCACATCGAAAAAGCCTTGAGCGCGGCAAGCACCCTGATCCCCGCCCGGTCACGAACATCGGCGAGAATTGCGAGATTGGCGCGCAGTTTCGCCGCGTCCACCACGAAAGCGGGGCTATCGACGCGGGTGAGGTCGAAATGGGCGAATGCGCCCGGGTCTCCGGCTCTGGTTTCCATGCTATCAGGTCCCGAAGATGATATTACCGGCGCTGTCGATGACAAAACCGGGATTGAACGCGATTTCCCATGCGTGCCCATCCGGATCGGCGACATAGCCACGCAAGCCGCCTATCGGAGGCTCATCGGCGACGCGCAGTAAACCACCTCCAGCCGAGAGCAATTCTAACATCACCGTCTCAACCTCATCCTTGCTACGCACATTGTGAGCCAGAGCAAAGCTTCCGGGCCGCCCCGATGCCACGCGCTGCATGTCCTCAGCCAACGCTTTTTCGGCGAAAGTCGCCAAGAGTAGACCGTTAAGTTGATAGAAGATGATTTCTCCATTCTCGAAAGCGGGTTTCCAGCCAAAACCTTCGCAGTAAAAGCGTTTTGACGCTGCGAGATTCTGGCTGCCAAGCGTAATTAGCGAGACGCGCTGCTCCGCCACATCAAAACTCCAGCGGCCCCGCCAGTTCCTTCACCTGCCACGGCAGCCCGTGTGCGTTCAGCATGTCCATGAACGGATCGGGGTCCATCTGCTCGATGTTGAACACGCCCCCACCGCTCCACTTGCCGGTCAGCATCATCGCCGCGCCGATCATCGCGGGCACTCCGGTGGTGTACGAGATCGCCTGATTGCCGGTTTCGGCATAGGCATCCTCGTGGTCGCAGATGTTGTAGATGTAGAAGGTCTTCTCGCCCGACCCATCGAGCGCCTCGCCAGTGGCGATGTCGCCGATGTTGGTCTTGCCTTTGGTCGTCGGTCCCAACGTTTCGGGCTTGGGAAGCACGGCGGCGAGAAACTGCAGCGGCACGATCTGCTGGCCCTGATATTCGATCGGCTCGATCCCGATCATGCCGACATTCTTCAGCACTGTCAGATGATTGATATAGGCATCGCCAAAGGTCATCCAGAAGCGGCCGCGATCAAGCTCGGGGATGAATTTCGCGAGGCTTTCCAGCTCCTCGTGATACATCAGGTACATGTTCTTGGGGCCAACCCCGTCGAAATCGAAGTTCTCGCGGATGGTCAATGCAGGCGTTTCCACCCACTCTCCATTGTTCCAGTGGCGAGCCGGGGCTGTCACTTCGCGGATGTTGATTTCCGGGTTGAAATTGGTGGCGAAGGCCTGGCCGTGATCGCCGCCGTTGCAATCGAGGATGTCGAGCCGGCGGATGGTCTTCAGCTTGTGCTTTTTCAACCACATGGCGAAAACGCTCGTCGCGCCAGGATCGAAGCCGCTTCCCAGCAGTGCCATGATGCCTTTCTCGCGGAAACGCTCGTGCAAGTCCCACTGCCACTTGTATTCGAACTTCGCCTCGTGGCGGGGTTCGTAATTGGCCGTGTCGAGATAATGAACGCCGGTCTGCAGGCAGGCCTCCATGATCGCGAGGTCCTGATAAGGCAGCGCCAGATTGACAACCAGCTTCGGTTCGATCCGCCGGATCAGCGCGGAGAGCGCGGGCACATCCTCGGCATCGATGGCATAAGTCGGCACGGTGACGCCGCAGCGCGCCTTCACCGATTCGGCAATCGCATCGCATTTGGCCAGGGTACGGCTGGCGAGATGGATCTCACCGAAGATCTCGGGATTGAACGCCATCTTGTGCACCGCGACCGAGCTGACACCGCCCGCACCGATCACCAGAACCTTGCTCAATGCGCATCTCCTCTATCGCGGCAATGATGCGCATATAGATGGCTGGGGAAGCAGCACAACACGGCGCGTGGTGCTATTATACGTTGCAATTGACAATTGAATGGCGCGCAAGCAGGCTCTGGCTTTCGTCGAGGGGGGAAAATCCCGATGCAGAATGAAATGCTCGCGCCGGCAGCCGCGTTGGTGGTCTGGTCATTGGTCGTGCTGATATGGATGGCAACGACGCGCTTCGCCGCCTTCGGCAAGGCCGGAGTGAATCTGGGCAAAGCGCCGCCCGGGGGACGCGGGGTAAATCTTGAGGGCGTCCTGCCCGACAGGACCAACTGGAAAGCCCACAATTACACCCACCTTATGGAACAGCCGACGATTTTCTATCCGACAGTCGTCATCCTAGCGCTGACCGGCGCAACTGCCCTCGATGTCCGGCTTGCCTGGGGCTATGTCGCCATCCGGGTGATCCACTCGCTATGGCAAGGCATGGTCAACCGCCTGCCCGTTCGCGTCAGCCTGTTCTTTCTCTCAACGATCCTGCTGGCTGTCCTGGCGGTCCGCGCGTTGTTGGCAACGCTGACGCAAGCGCCGGGAGTAATCGTATGATCGGCGTCGGCACACTCCAACCCGTCGCGGTATTGGGTATCTGGACCATGGTGATGTGGCTGTGGATGTATGCCACGCGCATTCCGGCCATGAGCGCAGCGAAAGTGGATCCGGATTCGCTGGTGCAAGGGCCCGGAAAGACCCTCGACGATGTACTGCCCAGCCACGTTCAGTGGAAAGCGCATAATTACAATCACCTGCACGAAGCGCCGACGGTGTTCTATGCCATGGCACTCCTGCTTGCGCTGATTGGCCAGGGTGACGGCGTCAATGCCAAGATCGCTTGGGCTTACGTCGCGTTGCGCATCATCCATTCGCTGATCCATGCGACGATCAACAAAGTTGTGCTTCGCTTCACGGTATTCAACCTGTCGAGCCTTTGCCTGATCGCCCTGATCGTCCAGGCGGCGCGGGCTGTATTTTAGCGAACGAACAGGCTCGCCAGTTCGACATGGGTGGACCAGCGGAACTGGCCAACCGGGCGCAATTCCTCGAGCCGGTAGCCGCCTGCCACCAGCGTGGCGGCGTCGCGCGCCCAGCTTGATGGGTTGCAGCTGATATAGACGACCCGCGCCACTTTGCTGCCGGCGAGATGGGCGACCTGTTCGCGCGCGCCGGCACGCGGGGGATCGAGCAGCACGCCATCGAAGCGGTTCAGTTCATCGACTTGCAGCGGATTGCGGAACAAGTCCCGGTGCAGCGAATGGAGGGGTAATTGCGCCCTTCCCGCTGCCGTCTTGCAGGCAAGGTGCGCATCGCGCGCGGCTTCCACGGCCAGCACCTTGGCCGGCCCGGCGAGCGCCAGTGCAAATGTGCCGAGCCCCGAAAACAGATCGGCAATGGCCCCTGCCCCGCTGAGCCATTCGCGCGCGGCTGAAATCAGGGCATCCTCTCCATCCTGTGTCGCCTGCAGGAAAGTGCCCGCCGGATAACCAACGCTGATTCCGGCAATTGAAACCGTGACTGGCTCCGGCTCCCACAGCGCTTCTGGTCCATAGCCCTGATCCAGCGTCAGTCGCGCCAGGTGCTGGTCGCGAGCGAAATCGAGCATCGCTTCGGTGGCTGCTAGGCCTTCGACAGTCAGGCCTTTGATCGCAAGGTCGACGCCCTGCTCAACCGCGGCAAGTTCAATGTCGGCGGCGATGCGCTTGCCCTGACGAGCAAGCAATTTGCGCAAGGGTGCGATGAGCGCGGCAAGCTCAGGAAGCAGCACCGGACATTCCGCGAGATCGACGATGCTGTGCGAACGCGCCTCACGAAAACCGACCAGCACGCGCCCGCCTTTGGTTTCAGCCCGCAGCGCCGCGCGGCGGCGGCTTCCGGGCGGCGAGAGATGGGGCGGTGCGGTGCGGGATGGCGACAGCCCTTGCCCGCTGGCGGCATTGGCCACTCGTTCGGCGACGAATGTTGCCAGCGATTCCTCGTCAAGCTGCTGCAACTGACAGCCCCCGCATATGCCGAAGTGCCGGCATGGCGGCTCGGCGTGATGCGGCCCGTGCTCCAGCGTGCCGTCAGCGAGCAAAAGGTCGCCGGGTGCAGCGCCGCTGACAAAGCGATTGCTGGCCGTTACACCATCGCCCTTGGCGGCGATGCGCAGGATTGGTTCTACCTCGCTCACAGGCAGGCCGCGAATGCTGAAGGGATCATCTGGGCGAGGTCTCCGGCGGAAAATGGTGCCTGGCACAGTCGCGCAGCTTCACCGTGCAGCCACACGCCTTCGCAGGCTGCGGCAAAAGGCTCGGAACCCGATGCAAGGCGGCTGGCAATTGTGCCGGCAAGCACATCGCCCGAGCCAGCGGCTGACAGCCAGCTCGAGGCGCGCGGGGCGCAAGCCAATCCGCCGTCAGGCGCCGCGACCACAGTGTCCGGTCCCTTGGCGACGACGACCATGCCGCTGGACTGCGCAAGCGCTAATGCGCGATCGGCTTTGGAACCTGCCCCATCGCAGCCGAATGTCACTTCAAGCGCCCTGAGTTCGCCTTCATGCGGCGTGGCAATCAGTGGTGCGGCGCGTTCGGCCAGGTGGCGCTTGCCCAGCAAGATCAGGGCATCGGCATCGACGAGCGCCGGGACCGGATCGGCGAGCGCAATCGCCAGTCGCTCATGTGCTTCGGAATCGCGCCCCAGGCCGGGGCCGACGAGAATGGCATTATTGCGCTGATCAGTCAGAACCGCCGTCAGCGAATCGCCGCTGACGACAAGGTCGGCAGGGGCATTGGTGACGCCGTCGGCGAATAGCTTCACGTAACCCGCCCCGGCGCCTTGCGCGGCCTCGCAGGCGAGCATCGCCGCCCCGGGCATTGCCCCGCCGACCACCGCGAGCAGCCCGCGCCGATACTTGTGGGCATCGGGCGCAGGTGCGGCAAAGTGTGGGCGAGTGATCATTGTGGCAGCGCCGGCAACCGGCTCCACGCCAATGTCGACTAGGCGAAGCGCGCCCATCATGGCACTGGCCGGCATCAGGCAATGGGCAAATTTCCATGCCCCCAGCGCAACTGTGAGGTCATATTGGGGTAGGCCGTCATTCATCGCCGCGCCGGTGTCGCTCTCGATCCCGCTCGGCAAGTCGACAGCAATCGAGTGACGATGGCTGCGGGACAACCGGCCGAGCAGAGAGGCATGCTCTGGCGATAGCGCGCGCGTCAGGCCTGATCCGAACAGGCAATCGACCAGGACATCGCCGTGGGCGATATATTCCGGGCCATGAACTTCGGCCTGGCAGAGAGCACGCGCATTGCGGGCCGCATCAGTCGCGGGCTCTGCAGCGGCTAGGACACTCACTGCTCCGCCGCGCTCGCGGATCGCCTCGGCAATGACATAGCCGTCGCCGCCGTTGTTGCCGGGCCCGCAGAGCACTGTAACACGGCGGTGCGCGGCAATCCGCCAGACAAATTCCGCCGCGCCGCGCCCGGCGGTCTGCATCAATGCATCGACACCAGTGCCGGCCGCAATCAGCCGCTCCTCGGCTGCCCGCATCTGGGCGACGGTGAGGATCTGGTTATTTGGCTGGAGCATCAACCGGCGCCGGGAACAGGTAATGGTCGTCGCCGAGCGTCACTTCAATGTCTGCCCCGTTACGTTCGATGTGGACTTCGTCTGAGCCATCTGCAGCGGCGAAACGCCTGCCACCTTCCAGCTCGATCAGGCGGCGGAACCCGCCGTTAGGATGACGCACTGTTACGATCGTCCGCCCTCCCGAAGTCACTTTCTCAGCAGCGCAATTCGCTGTGAAACTTCGCGATCCGGCAAGAGCACAGGGCACGCTCTGCGCGTTGCTGGCAGCAGCATCCGGCGCTTGCGCATTCTGGTCGGCACCCCCTCCGGACGAGCAGGCACCCAGCAACAGTGCGCCACCAAGGATGGCAGGACGCAAGGCCATGTTCAGCCGCGCTCGACCTGGCTGACATCGCGCACTGCGCCGCGCGCCGCGCTGGTGGTGAGCGCAGCATAGGCGCGCAAGGCGGCGCTGACTTCACGTTTGCGCGCGGCAGGTTTCCACGCCTTGGTGCCCTTGGCGATCATGGCCTCACGGCGCGCCGCGAGTTCCGCGTCCGACAGGCGCACATTGATCGTGCGGCCGGGAATGTCGATGTCGATGATATCGCCATTCTCAACCAGACCGATTGCGCCGCCCTCGGCCGCTTCGGGCGAGCAGTGGCCAATGGAGAGGCCCGACGTGCCGCCCGAAAAGCGCCCGTCCGTGACCAGCGCGCAAGCCTTACCCAGCCCCATCGATTTGAGGTAGCTGGTGGGATAGAGCATTTCCTGCATCCCCGGCCCGCCCTTGGGGCCTTCGTAGCGGATCAGCACGACATCGCCTTCCTTGATCCCCTTGCCCAGAATGCGAGCGACAGCCTCATCCTGGCTTTCGCAGATCACTGCCGGGCCGGAGAACTTCCAGATCGATTCGTCGACTCCGGCCGTTTTCACGATGCAGCCATCGAGCGCGATATTACCCGTCAGCACGGCGAGACCGCCATCCTTGGTGAAGGCATGCTCGGCGCTGCGGATCACGCCTTTCTCACGGTCTGCGTCAAGCTCAGTCCAGCGCTTGGCCTGGCTGAAAGCCTCGGTGGTACGCACGCCGCCGGGCGCCGCCTTGTAAAACGTCTGGACGCTTTCCTCGTTGCCCTGCTTGATGTCCCAGCGCGCCAGTGCGGCGGCCAATGTGGGGGCATGAACAGTCGGCGAATTGGCATTGAGCAGACCGGCACGATCGAGCTCGCCCAAGATGCCGTAGATCCCGCCCGCGCGGTGGACGTCCTCGATATGCACATCGGCAGCATTGGGCGCGACCTTGCACAGGCATGGCGTGTTGCGCGAAAGCCGGTCGATATCGGCCATGGTGAAGTCGATCCCGCCTTCCTGCGCGGCGGCGAGGATATGCAGCACGGTGTTGGTCGAGCCGCCCATGGCGATGTCTAGCCGCATGGCGTTCTCGAAGGCCGACTTGTTGGCGACATTGCGCGGCAGGACGCTTTCATCGTCCTGCTCGTAATAACGCTTGCACAGTTCGACGGCCGTGCGGCCGGCTTCAAGGAACAATTCTTTGCGGTCAGCATGCGTCGCCAGCACTGTACCATTGCCCGGTAGCGACAGGCCCAGCGCCTCGGTCAGGCAGTTCATCGAATTGGCAGTGAACATGCCCGAACACGAACCGCAGGTTGGGCAAGCCGAGCGTTCATAGCTCTCGACGTCGGCATCGCTGACTTTCTCGTCGCCTGCGACAATCATCGCGTCGATCAGATCGACCGCGCGGACTTTGCCGTCCTCAGTGGTCACTTTGCCCGCTTCCATCGGCCCGCCCGAGACGAAAACCACCGGAATGTTGAGCCGCATCGCCGCGATCAGCATGCCGGGCGTGATCTTGTCGCAGTTGGAAATGCAGACGATGGCATCGGCACAGTGGGCATTGACCATGTATTCGACGCTATCGGCAATGATCTCACGGCTGGGCAGCGAATAGAGCATGCCCGCATGGCCCATAGCGATGCCGTCATCCACCGCGATGGTGTTGAATTCCTTGGCGACGCCGCCGACTTTCTCGATCTCGCGTGCGACCATCTGGCCCAGATCCTTGAGGTGGACATGGCCGGGCACGAACTGGGTAAAACTGTTGGCAATGGCGATGATCGGCTTGCCGAAATCGCCGTCAGTCATCCCGGTTGCGCGCCACAGCGAGCGGGCCCCGGCCATATTGCGGCCGTGGGTGGAAGTGCGCGAACGATAGGCAGGCATGACAGGCTCCGGAATAGCGGGGATTCGCCAGAATTGTGCGATGATCCTGCCGCCCTACACGCCTATTCCGCCAGCTTCAACGCCGCCGCGTTGGCCACACAGTGGAGCCGAGCCGCCCACTCAGCCTGACCGGACTCCGTTGCCACTTGGTCCTGCCGGATTTCGACGCCCAGATAGGGCCGCCCTTCCGCTTCTGCGTGGGCGTTCATTGTCGCATTGAGCAATTTGCCGGAATAGGGCTCCTGGTCCCCGACAATCAGCCCTTCTGCTTCGAGCAGCGGAATCGCGATGCGGGCAGCGCGGTCATCCTCATTGTAAAGCACACCTACCTGCCAAGGACGCTGTTCGTCCGGATGGCTGGCGAGGTGCGGTGTAAAGCTGTGCAGCGATACGATCAGCGCGGGCGGCACATCATCGAGCAATGCGGCCAGCGCGGCGTGATAGGGCCGGTAGAAGCGGTCGAGGCGGGCCACGTGAGCCTCGTGGCTCAGGCTATTGCCGGGGATGGCATGCCCGTCGCTGGCGATGGGGATGACGCCGGGGGCATGCTCTTCGCGGTTGAAATCGCACACCAGTCGGCTGACATTGCCAAGGAATGCGGCGACGCCCGGCCGCTCGGCCATGCGTTCGGCAATGCCCGCCACGCCGATGTCTATCGCGATATGCTGACCCAGCAGCTCCGGATCGATGCCCAGATCGATGTCCGCTGGCACATGGGCGCTTGCATGGTCGGATACGATCAAGATGCCGCCAAAGCGCGGAGTGCCTATAAGGCGATACGGCGCGTCCTTCACCGCAGGTAGCCCGCCAGAAGCCACCAGTCAGGGTGACTTTGCGCAATCTGCGCCGCCGCATGATCGCGCCTCTCGGCAGTTTCGAACAGCCCGAAACAGGTTGTGCCCGAACCCGACATTCGCGCCACCAGAGCGCCGCTGGAGCCTATGCGCTCGATCACATCAGCAATCACCGGGACAAGCGCAATCGCGCCCGGCTCAAGATCGTTGCGGCCCTTAAGAGCAATCTCGCGCATCGAGCCTTGAGGCATCGGGCCTTTGTCCACCCCGCTCCAGGCTTTGAACACAGGGCCGGTCGCCAGCGGAACGCGCGGGTTGACCAGCAAGACCGGCATGCCCGCCAGATCATTGTCAATCGCCGCCAGCTCCGTGCCAGTGCCAGTGCCGATGCAGGCCTGACTGAGCACGCAGGCGGGCACGTCGGCACCCAAAGAGACAGCAATCTCGCGCCAGTTCGCAGGCAGGCCATGCGCGCGCTCGACCATGCGGAATATAGCCCCTGCATCGGCTGATCCGCCGCCGAGGCCGGCGGCTACAGGCAGGTTCTTTTCAAGCGTGACCTTCCACCCCGCTCCGTGCGGGAGGGCGGACAGGGCCTTGGCTATGATATTGCCGAATGGATCATCGAGTTGCCGGCCAAATTCACCCAGCATGATCAATTCATCGCGCAGCGACGGCTCCGCTACCAGTTCGTCGCCCGCGTCGACGAAAGCGAACAGCGTCTCCAGCTCATGATAACCGTCCTCGCGTCGCTTGCGAACATGCAGCGCGAGGTTGAGCTTGGCAAAGGCGGTTTCACGCATCTAGATCCTCCCCGGACCGGGGAGGGGGACCATCCGAAGGATGGTGGAGGGGCACGGGCCGGTTCTGCGCAAAGGCCGCGCTCCGCTGCAGGCAGACCTCAACGATACGCGTCACCGCCAAGTCCATATCCTCAAGAATTATTTTTGCGGGAACCCGAAGGGTAGCGACATGCTGCGCGCGCAGAAAATCAGAACGACGCCTATCGCGTGAAGCTTGCTTGGCATTGTCATGAACAAATCCATCAACTTCGATCGCCAGCTTGGCCGATGCACAATAGAAATCAAGGATGTATATACCTGCGGGATGTTGTCGCCGGTATTTGAATCCGGCTGGTCGCTTGCGCAGTTCCCGCCATAGAATAACCTCTGGCAACGACATTTCGCTGCGCAACTTGCGCGCAGTTTTGAGCGAGTTTCGAGGTCCTGTAATCACGAGGGTGCCCCTCCACCATCCCGGAACAATTCCGGGATGGTCCCCCTCCCCGTATCGGGGAGGATTTTACATATTCGGATAGTTGGGCCCTCCGCCACCTTCGGGCGTTACCCAGGTGATGTTCTGGGTCATGTCCTTAATGTCGCAGGTCTTGCAGTGGACGCAGTTCTGCGCATTGATCTGCAAGTGTTGCGATCCCGGCTCACCCACGAATTCGTAGACACCGGCGGGGCAGTAGCGGGCTTCCGGGCCCGCGTAGATCGGCAGGTTGATCTTCGTGGGAATCTCCGGATCGCTCAGCACGAGGTGACACGGCTGGTCTTCCTCATGATTGGTGAACGAATAGGAGACCGAGGTCAGGCGGTCGAAGCTGATCACGCCATCAGGCTTGGGATATTCGATCGGCTTGAACATGCTGGCTGGCATGGTGGCCGAGGCATCGGTGTGATGCTTCATCGGCTTGATGATCGGCATCTTGAGATAGCGCAGCCACATTTCGATGCCCGCCAGAGCCGTGCCGAACATGTCGCCGCCAAACTTCGCCAGGATCGGTTCGGAATTCTGCACCAGCTCAAGTTCCTTGGCAATCCAGCTGCTTCTCACCGCATCTTCATACTCGTTCAGAGCGTCCTGCTCGCGGCCAGAGCCAATTGCCGCGGCAATGGCCTCGGCAGCCAGCATGCCGCTCTTCATCGCAGTGTGGCTGCCCTTGATGCGCGGCACGTTGACGAAGCCCGCGCTGCATCCTGCCAGTACGCCGCCGGGGAACGCCAGATGCGGAACTGCCTGCCAGCCGCCTTCGTTGATCGCCCGCGCGCCATAGGAAACGCGCTTGCCGCCTTCCAGAATCTTGCGGATTTCCGGGTGCTGCTTCCAGCGCTGGAATTCCTCGAACGGATAGACATAAGGGTTGGCGTAATCGAGCGTGACGACGAAACCCAGGGCGACCTGATTGTTAGCCTGATGATAGAGGAACCCGCCGCCGCCAGCGCCGCTTTCGCTCAGCGGCCAGCCCTGGGTATGCAGCACGCGGCCCGGAACATGCTTAGCGGGATCGATGTCCCACAGTTCCTTGATGCCGATACCGTATTTCTGCGGCTGGCAATCGCGCTCAAGATCATACTTGGCTTTCAGGCGCTTGGTGAGGTGTCCTCGTGCACCTTCGCAAAAAACGGTGTACTTCGCCAGCAGGTTCATGCCGGGCATGTAATCGCCCTTCTGGCTGCCGTCCTTGGCCACGCCCATATCGCCGGTCTGCACACCGATAACCGCGCCCTTGTCATCATAAAGGACTTCGGCCGCCGGGAAGCCCGGGAAAATCTCGACGCCAAGCTCTTCGGCCTTGCCAGCCAGCCAGCGGCACAAGCTACCGAGCGAACCCGTATAATTGCCGTCATTCGACATGAAGGGCGGCATAACGATATGCGGCAGAGCAAATTTGCCGCCCTTGGTCAGCATCCAGTGCCAGTTATCCGTGACAGGCGTTTCCGCCATGGGGCAGCCCTGCTCGCGCCAATCCGGAAGCAGCTCGTTCAGCGCCTTTGGATCGACAACAGCGCCCGACAGGATGTGCGCGCCGACTTCCGATCCCTTTTCAAGGATACAGACTGCAAGCTCACCATTCAGCTGTTTCAGCCGGATTGCCGTGGCAAGGCCTGCGGGGCCGCCGCCGACAATCACGACGTCATACGGCATCGATTCACGTTCGCTCATGGTTTTCCCCATGCTTGGCCCTGGACTGGCCGTGTAAGATCAAATTCAAGCTGAGCCTTGATTGCTGGCGCTTGGCAGGTCAAGACCCCCGGCATGATCGATGCCGCAAAATCCGGGCTGGCCGAAACAGTCGCCGCCGCGTTCGAGTGGTGGCGTGATGCCGGGGTCGACCGTTGCTGGGAAGACCAGCCACAAAGCTGGATTGCGCCGCCAGAGCCGCCTGCGCAGGAAGAAGCCGCGCCCAGCCCTGCTGCGGTGGTGGCCTCCGCCCCGGTCATACACGGCCCTGACCGGTCAAACTGGCCGACAGCATTCGATGCCTTTTTCCCCTATTGGCTGGAAGACCAATGGCTCGACACCTCATCCGCTGAGGCCCGCATTGCGCCGCGTGGCCGGGCAGGAGCGGAAGTGATGGTGCTGGTCGGTGAACCGGAACAGCAAGACATCGAACGCCTTTTGTCCGGGCCGCAAGGCCGGCTGCTTGACGCCATGCTCGCGGCGATGGGAATTGACGACGCACAGGTTTACCGCGCCAGCATTCTGCCGCGCGCCACGCCGCATGCTGACTGGGCCGCGCTGGGCGCGCGGGGCCTTGGTGAACTGGCCCGGCATCACATCGCCCTGGCCGCTCCGAAGCGCCTTATTGCCTTCGGAGGACACATTCTGCCGCTGCTGGGCCACGACCCGGCGAATAATCTGCCAATTTCGACTGAAGTTAACCATGGCTCCGGCAAAATCCCTATGCTTGCCGCGCGCGATCTTGCCGTGCTGCTGGAACGTCCGCGCTGGAAGGCGCGCTTCTGGCAGTCATGGCTGGAATGGACGCGGGATGCGACGTGACGGAGTATTGCCGGCCGTGACTGCCGCCAGACTGGTTTACCATAGACTCAAACAGGCCGCGCTGGCCGGCACAGTCGTGCTCGGCGGTGTCGTTGCCACAGCGTCTTCTGCCCATGCCAACAGCGCCGCGATCGACTACTTCCGCAATCGCGCCGCCAATTCGGCTGTGCCCGCCGTGCTCAGCCAGGATGAGCGCGAATATTACCGCAACCTGTTCGCCGCGATCGATCGCAAGGACTGGGGGCAGGTCCAGGCCCTGTTTGCGCAGAAGAGCGAAGGCCCGCTCCATGCCGCGGCCCGCGCCGAATATTACCTCGCCGCGGGATCACCGCGCATTGAATTGCCCGATCTCAGCCAGTGGCTGCAGACGGGCAGTCGGCTACCTCAAGCCGAGGGCGTAGCCAATCTGGCGATCAAGCGCGGGGCCTCATCGCTGCCAAGCCTGCCGTCAGCACAGCCGATGGTCAGCCAGCCTGGCCTGCCCAAGCGCACCCGGCCGCGCGACACTGACGACGGCACCATGCCCGGCTCGGTGTCTGCCGCCATCCTCGCGCGGATCAAGAACGACGACCCGCTTGGCGCGCGGCAATTGCTCGACGGCATCGATTTCCAGCTCAGCGACGCGGCCCGCACTGAGTGGCGCCAGCGCATCGCCTGGAGTTTCTACATCGAGAATGACCCGGCATCGGCCTATGCCCTGGCGCAAATGGCCGGTCAGGGCAGCGGGCCGTGGGCGGGCGAAGCCTGGTGGACTGCGGGGCTTTCCGCATGGCGGCTGGACGATTGCGCGGGCGCTGCAGAGGCCTTTGAAAAGGCAGCCGCGCGTTCCGACAATCCTGAACTGCTCGCTGCATCGCGCTATTGGCAGGCCCGAGCCGAAGTGCGCTGCCGCCGGCCGGAAAAGGCCGCACCGCTGTTACGGCTGGCAGCCGGGCGCGATGAAACGCTTTACGGCATGCTGGCCGCTGAACAGCTCGGCGTGAAACTGCCGGAAACCCACGCCGCAGCGGATTTCACGCAGAATGACTGGCAGGCTCTGCGCAGCGAGGACAATGTACGCACGGCTGTGGCTTTGTCGCAGATCGGCCAGGACGGGCTAGCAGACGAAGTCTTGCGGCATCAGGCCCGCATCGGCAGCGCCTCCCAATATCAACCGCTATCCCGTCTCGCGCGCGATCTGGGCTTGCCCGCAACGCAGCTGTGGATGGCGTCGAGCGCACCCTATGGCGCCAGACCTGAACCCGCCGCGCGCTTCCCTACGCCGAAATGGACGCCGGTTGGCGGCTGGCAGGTAGATCCGGCGCTGGTCTACGCCCATGCCCTGCAGGAATCGGTGTTCCGCGCATCAGTCGTCAGCCCCGCAGGCGCGCGCGGGCTGATGCAGATCATGCCGGCGGCGGCCCGCGACCACGCCGCCGCTATTGGCGTTTCGGGATCGGCGAGCGACCTCAACCGGCCCGAAATCAATCTCGCTTTCGGCCAGCGGCATCTCACCATGCTGAAGAACGATCCGGCGACCCAGGGCCTGCTGCCCAAGGTCATGGCGGCCTATAATGCCGGTCTCCTACCGATTGGCCGATGGAACTTTGAGATCCAGAACAAGGGCGACCCGCTGCTGTGGATTGAATCGATCCCTTATTGGGAAACGCGCGGATATGTGAACATCGTCATGCGGAATTATTGGATGTATGAGCGCCAGGCCGGTGGCACCTCGGAAAGCCGCACTGCGCTGGCACAGGGCATGTGGCCGACCTTTCCGGGCCTCAGCGGTTCGCGTGCCGTGCGAATGAACAGCAATGGAATGATGACGAATGGCAATTGACCCGGATCGCGAATTCAAGCCGATCAACATTGCACTGCTGACGATCTCGGACTCGCGCGGGAAAGAGGAAGATACATCGGGCGATATCCTGGCCGAGCGGATCAAAGCCACAGGCCATAACCTCGCCGCGCGCGCGATCGAAAAGGACGACCTGATCCAGATCGGTGCCCGCCTCAACAACTGGATCGACGACCGCGCAATCGATTGCATTATCACCACGGGCGGCACTGGCGTGACCGGCCGCGATGTCACCCCCGAAGCGCTTGACCGGGTCAAAGCCGCCCATGATGGCAAGGACATTCCCGGCTTCGGGGAAATATTCCGCCTCATCAGCTTCAAGACTATTGGCACATCCACAGTGCAATCGCGCGCGGCCGCAATTGTTGCCAGCGGCACTTACATCTTTGCCTTGCCCGGCTCGAATGGCGCGGTGAAGGATGGCTGGGACGGAATTCTTGCCGAGCAACTCGATAGTCGCAACCGGCCCTGCAATTTCGTCGACCTGATGCCGCGCCTGCGCGAGGTCTGACCGGCGTTTACGCCTTGCAATTTTGTTCTAGGTATGTTCCGGTCAGGCCATGGGACCAGGTCACCGACTTAACCACGGCAGAGGTGCTGTCGGCAACGGCGTAAGCCACCGCTTTGGCATGGCCGAGCGGGAGAGTGATGGCGACTGGATGGATGTGCAGGACTCTGTGGATGGCCCTGTGGATAAGTTGCGGACAACTGTGACCGAGGAACACCCGCGTTCGATCCTCACATTCAATCAGTCTCCCGACATTCCTTTCGATCGCTCGGTCAATGCCTATCGTGGCTGCGAGCACGGCTGCATCTATTGCTATGCCCGTCCCAGCCACGCCTATCACGACCTTTCACCCGGGCTCGATTTCGAAACTCGGCTCTTCGCCAAACCCGATGCAGCACATCTTTTGGCAAAAGCGCTCGCCCGGCCGGGCTACAAACCCGCCCCGATTGCCATGGGAACCAACACTGATCCCTATCAGCCCATCGAAGCGCGCTACGGCCTGACTCGTAAGGTGCTCGAGCTATGCCTCGAAACGCGGCACCCGGTGACGATCACGACCAAGTCTGACCGGGTTTTGCGCGATATCGATCTTCTGGCGGAATTGGCGGGCCACGGCCTAGTCGCCGTCGGCATGTCCGTGACCAGCCTCGACGCCCGCCTTTCCGGCCTGCTTGAGCCCCGCGCCAGCGCGCCGGCAAAGCGGCTTGCCGCACTGGGGCGACTGGTCGATGCTGGCGTGCCCGCACACGTTTCCATCGCGCCGGTCATCCCGGCAATAACCGATGAATATCTCGAGCGTATTCTGGAAGAAGCTGCGGAGCGCGGGGTCAGGTCCGCCAGCTGGATCATGCTGCGCCTGCCCCATGAAGTCTCCCCGCTTTTCCGCGACTGGCTGGAGGTGCACTTTCCGGACCGCGCAGCCCGAGTCATGGCCATCGTGCGCGAAGTGCGCGGCGGTAAGGACAATGATCCCGAATTCTTCTCGCGAATGAAGCCCAAGGGCGTGTGGCCAGAACTGATCGCCCGGCGATTTGCTGTCGCCTGCAAGCGGCTTGGCTATGTGCGGGGCGAAATAGCCTTTGATTGCAGCCAGTTTCACCGCCCCTCGCCTGCTGGACAGCTCTCCTTGCTGTGATCGCACCTGCCCAGACACGGGCGGCTCAAACTTGCCTTACACACGGCCAGCGCTATAGCGCCCGCACTTTCGGCAGGAATATTGGCAGCCACGTGAGCGATAAGGCAGATTACCACGGCAAATTGTTCGCCATGCGCGGTCCGATGCGGATCAGCGATCCCCGGCACACGCCTGTGCGCGGCGATCTTGCCGATATCCGTCTCGCAGGCCGGTATTTCGTGCCACATTATGCCGTGCCAATGCCCAGGCTGATTGCCGAAACAGGCGCCTCTCTGGTTTCCGCCCCGCGCAAGGACGCCGATGTGATCGAAGGGCTGGTTGCCTTCAGCAGTTTCGCCGTGCTCGATGTCGCGGGCGATTGGGCCTGGGGCCAGGCTGGCGGAGAGCACGGTCCCGTAGGCTATGTCGCGCTGGACCAGTTGTCATGACCGCTCGGGTATTTATTGACGGTGCCGTCGGCACCACGGGACTCGAAATCGTCGAGCGGCTGCAGAGCCGCAGTGAATTCGAACTGCTGATCCTGGACGAGGCAAGCCGCAAGTCGTCCGAGGCAAGGCGCGATGCCTATCACGCATCCGACTTTGTCGTGCTGTGCCTGCCCGATGACGCGGCGGTTGAAGCCGTTGCGCTGGCCGAAGGCAGCAAGGTCCGGATCATCGACGCTTCGAGCGCCCACCGGGTCAGCGAGGGATGGACCTATGGCTTTCCGGAGCTTGTCGGTCAGGACAGGATCGCCGGGGCGAGCCGGGTCAGCAATCCCGGTTGCTATCCCACCGGCTTCACCGCGCTGGTCGCGCCGCTCATCCGCAATGCCCTGCTCCCCGGTGACTGGCCTTATACCTGCCATGCCGTTTCGGGCTATTCAGGCGGCGGCAAGGCGCTGATTGCCCGCTTCGAGGAAGACGTGGACATTGCCTACCGCGACTATGCCCTCACGCTCGGCCACAAGCACGTGCCCGAAATGCAGAAATACGCCGGCCTTGCCCACGCGCCGCTGTTCGCCCCGGCCGTGATCGCTGCGCATCGCGGGATGATCGTGGAAGTGCCATTGCACCTGTCGCTGATGAACCGCGCCGCGCCGGTCGATGGCCTGCGCGATTGCCTGAAGCATTTCTATCAGGGCAGCGACGTGGTGAGAGTCCATGAGGCAGAGCCGGATGAATTGCTGGTGCGGCGCTCGGCGCAGCCAAGCGACAGGCTGGATCTTTATGTCTATGGCGCTCGCGACGGCAGCCAGGCCCGACTTGTCGCGGTGCTCGACAACCTGGGCAAAGGCGCCAGCGGGGCTGCGGTGCAGAACCTCAACATCATGGCCGGCCTTGATCAGACGCTCGGCCTCCAGCTTTGATGCTTAAACTTTGAGCAGGCACTGCACGCTTTTTGACCAGTTTTGCTGCCCAAATTTCGATCTTAGGGGCAATGTCGGCTATTTTTCCGGGCTACTTGTGCTTTTTTCGCTCTTTTCGGCGCTCTTTGCATCGCCTAGGGCACATTCTTCGCCTCTGGCACGATTCTTGATCGGGCATTTACGAGGCATAAGGATATACGGACAGGGATTTGCCCCGTCCGGCATCCTCATGCGGGGGATTTTATTGCCGTGAAGAAGATCGAAGCGATCATCAAGCCGTTCAAACTCGATGAAGTGAAGGAAGCGCTGCACGAAGTCGGCGTGTCCGGCATCACTGTCACTGAAGCCAAGGGTTTCGGCCGGCAGAAAGGCCATACCGAACTCTATCGCGGCGCAGAATATGTCGTCGACTTTCTGCCGAAAGTGAAACTCGAAGTCGTCGTGCCTGACAACCTGGCCGAACGTGTGGTCGAAGCCATTGCCAATGCCGCGCAGACAGGCCGCATCGGCGACGGCAAGATTTTCGTCATCCCCATCGAAACCGCCCTGCGCATCCGCACAGGCGAGCGCAACGACGACGCCATCTAATTTAACTCCCCTCCCGCTTGCGGGAGGGGCTGGGGGAGGGCCTGTTCCTGAACCCATCCCAACAAGCCCTCCCCTAACCCCTCCCGCAGGCGGGAGGGGGAATTAGAAAAAGGACGAAATATGTCGAAGGCAAGCGATATCGTAAAAAGGATCAAGGACGAAGAAATCGAATGGGTCGATCTTCGCTTCACCGATCCCAAGGGCAAGTGGCAGCACCTCACCATGGTCGCATCGGTGATCGGCGAGGATGAGCTGGAAGACGGACTGATGTTCGACGGCTCCTCGATCGAAGGCTGGAAGGCCATCAACGAGTCCGACATGATCCTCAAGCCCGACCTCGACGCGGTCTACATGGACCCGTTCAGCGCCACCCCGATGATGATCCTGTGCTGCGATATCGTCGAGCCTTCGACTGGCGAACTCTATTCGCGCGACCCGCGTTCGACCGCCAAGCGCGCCGAAGCTTTCGTCAAGTCATCGGGCATTGGCGACACGGTCTATGTCGGTCCGGAAGCCGAATTCTTCCTGTTCGACGATGTGCGCTTCTACGACGGCTACAACGGCAACGGCTTCTCGATCGACGACATCGAACTGCCGACCAACTCGAACAAGGAATATGAAGGCGGCAACCTGGCGCACCGTCCGCGCGCCAAGGGCGGATATTTCCCTGTCGCGCCGATCGACAGCTGCGTCGACATTCGCGGCGAGATGGTCTCGACCATGATCGAAATGGGTCTGCCCTGCGACAAGCACCACCACGAAGTCGCCTCGGCCCAGCACGAGCTTGGCCTCACTTTCGGCAAGCTGGTCCAGACCGCTGACCGCATGCAGGTATACAAGTACGTCGTGCAGCAGGTCGCTCAGGCCTATGGCAAGACGGCAACTTTCATGCCCAAGCCGATCAAGACCGACAACGGCAGCGGCATGCACACCCACATGTCGATCTGGGACGGCAGCAAGCCGCTGTTCGCTGGCAATGGCTATGCCGGTCTGTCCGACATGTGCCTCTACTTCATCGGCGGCGTGATCAAGCACGCCAAGGCGCTGAATGCTTTCACCAATCCGACCACCAACAGCTACAAGCGCCTGGTGCCGGGCTATGAAGCCCCGGTGCTGCTCGCCTATTCGGCGCGCAACCGTTCAGCCTCGTGCCGCATTCCTTATGGCGCCGGCGAGAAAGCCAAGCGCGTGGAATTCCGCTTTCCCGACGCGATGGCCAATCCCTACCTGTGCTATGCGGCGCTGCTGATGGCCGGCCTCGACGGTATCCGTAACAAGATTCACCCGGGCGAAGCCATGGACAAGAACCTCTATGACTTGCCCCCGCGCGAGCTGAAGAAAGTTCCGACCGTGTGCGGTTCGCTGCGTGAAGCTCTGGAAGCCCTGAACAAGGACCATGCCTTCCTGCTCGAAGGCGGCGTGTTCACCAAGGACCAGATCGAAGCCTACATCGAACTGAAGTGGCCCGAAGTGATGCGCTGGGAAACCACGCCGTCGGCCGTCGAATTCGACATGTACTACAGCTGGTAAGCTGCAGTCAGCGAGACAAGAAAAGGGGCGTCCGGAGCAATCCGGGCGCCCTTTTTTGTGTCGTAATCAACGCGTGATGCAAATCACCCAGTCCGTTCGCCCTGAGGAGCCGTTTAGCTTCGCGAAACGGCGTCTCGAAGGGCCGCGCGCGCCAGTGCTTTGAGACGGGCCTTCGACAAGCTCAGTCCCTCCTCAGCACGAACGGGGCAGGTTATGGTGGATTGATACAGTGCATCGAGCGGCGCGGGCAATGCCTGCGCCCAGCAAGAACCTTCTCAGTAATCCTTGCTGATCCGCGCGTTGACGCTCTGGCGGCCAGTCGTCGAAATGGCCGAAAGCAATGACAGCCAGCTCGTCACGCGGAATTCCAGCTGGGTCGCGCTGTAGCCGCGCCCGTCCGTAATCACTTCGGCATAGAGCCGCCGCGTGATGTTCTTGCCCGCGGCGATGCTGGTTCCCCGGCCAAGCGCAGCATCCGCCGGAACGATCCTGAGCCGGTCGAGCCCTACAGCGCGGCGCAGGCGGTTGATCGGATCGATGCCGCCACCGCTCTGCAGCGAAGCAATCGCCGCACCAAGCTGCACAGCTTCAGTCGCCGAAATCTTGGTCAGCGAAGTGCCGAACAGCAGGCGTGAGAGCAATTCGTCCTGCGGTAAGGCCGGCACCGAGGAGAACACCACTTCCGGGCGCAGCGCCGTGCCTCCGATCGTGATCCGCGCGAGCAGGCCGCTCTGCTGATCTTCGGCAATGATATCAAGACGGGGATCGGGCGGTGTTGAACCATCGAAGACAATGCGGCCCCGCGTGAGTTCAAAGCGTTTGCCGGCAAATTCGTACTCGCCGCGAACCAGATCGGCCCGGCCCAGGATCGCAGGGTTCAGGGTCGACCCCCGCAGCTTGATGTCCGCGCTCCACTCGCTGGTCAGCCCGAGCCCGGCCACGGAGACGCCCTGTGCGCCCCGCGCATCGATCAGGAACCGCCATGGCACGGCCTCGGCACGCGCCACCGCGACATCTGGCGGCAGATTGATGTCGCGCGTGCGGACGCTGGCTAGCTGCGCGGCTGCCGCGCCCCTGCCAAGCTGCCAACGCGCGCGATCGAGCGTCAGCCGGCCCGCAATCACCCCGCCCGCCCCGTCAGAACGGATCAGCAGCGGGCCAGTCACTGATGCCGCCATGTCTTCACGCGCGAGAATGCGGGCATTGCGGGCTGCCAGCCTCAGGTCGATAGCCGGGCCATGCTGGCCAATACCGGAGAAGTCGAATGTGCCGCTCCCTGCAATCGTGCCCCCGCCTTCCGTGCGCCCTGAAAGGTTCGAAAGGACGAGCCGCGAGCCGGCAAAGGCTCCCCGCGCCGAAAGACCAGTAATGCTGGCACCCGTCAGCGTGCTTTGGAGTTGCAGATTGTTGCCTTCGAGCGACCCGCGAATGGCGGGCGATGCGGCCGAGCCGGTGATATCAGCAGCGACGGCAATCGGACCGGTAAGATCGAACGTATCAAGCGCCGCAAGTCGCCAAAGTGCATCGGCGGGACCAGAATAGCGCAGCTGGGCAAAGAGCGATCCTTGCTGAATCCGGCTGACAAGATCACCGCTGCGCGCCAGCCCGGTTACTTTGCCCTGTAGACGCCCGCGCACCTGGCTGCCTTCGCTGGCAACGGCGCGCATTTCCACCCGGTCTGCCAGAAGGACGCCTGTGAGCGCGAGATCCATCGGGCGCGACGTGAGTGTCAGCCCTGAACGCGTAAGCCCTGCCACCCGGACTCTGAACTCCGCCGTCGGCGCAGCGCCGCGCTGGGTGCGATAGTCGACGAGGCCGGATATCCGCCCGCCCAGCCCCAGCTCGCCCAGCAGTGCGTCAGCCAGCGTCAGCGGCATATCGGCAAGGGCAATATGCATATCGTTGGTGTCAGAGCCGATCATCCCGGAAGCAATCGCCCGCCCGCCCGCGTAATCGATCTGGGTCGGCGCCAGGCGCCATCCGCCGCTTTCCCGCGTCAGCACTGCGCGGCGGGGCATCGTGATGCGCTGGCCGGCAAACTGCCCTTGCGCCGCCAGGCTGGCGCGCTCGGGCGCCACATCGCCGAGCATTTGCAGTTCGAACCGGCTTCCCCGCCGTCCCGCGAGCGATGCCGTGAACCGGCCGCGTCCATCGACGATTGTCGCATTGACTGCGGCGCGCCCGATAAACAGCCGTCCGCGTCCGATGCCCTGCCCGCTGGCATTGCCTGTGATTGTGGTGTGCCCGGCGCGCAGCAGGCCCTCCAGGTTGACCCGCGCCGTGGCAATCGTCAGCGGATCTGCCCCGCCAAAGCGCGCATTGTTTGCCGTCAGGGCGATGCTGAAACCCTGCCCGCCATCACGCGGAAGCAGGCCTATGGTTCCCTGCACGCCGCCGCCGCTGAGGTTCAACGTGCCCCTGGCTGCGCCTCCTCCCAGCGCGAGAGTGCCAGTCACAGCCGTACTGGCGACATCAAGCCTTTCAATCGCAATCCGCGCCGCGCCCGACTTGTCAATGAACAGGCCAAGCGTTCCCTCAAATGGGCCCAGTGTCGATTGACCCGCAGTCTGGATGCGGAAGCCGCCCGCGATGGGCGCCAGCGCCACACGCACATCGCGCAGTCCCGCAGCCGGCAAGGGATCGGCAAAAGTCAGCACTGCGCGCGGCCCATCGGCGGCAACCGTGGCATTGACTGTGAACGGCCCATAATCGCGCTGGCGACCGCGTCCCACGATCGTGGTCCGGCCGCCGCCCAGCACCCGGCCGGCCAGGCCCATTGCCAGCTTGGATCCGCTCAGTGTGGCGCGTTCGATCAGCAAGGGCTGGCGCGATCCAAGCCCCAGTTTCCCGCTGAACCGTATGCCAGTTCCGGCAAGCGCCGTGAGCGTGCCATTGTCGACCTTGGCCATGCGCCCATTGACGTCCAAAGACGCCTGCCAGCCTCCAGGGCCTATCCGCGCGACTATGCCGGCATCGGCATCAGCGCTGCCCAGATTGCGCAGCGCAAGCCCGCGCGCGGCGACAGGCCCGGCCAGGCCGAAGGCACCCGTGGCGACATCGCCGCGCAGGGTCAGCCGTGCAGCCAGCCCCGGCACCGTGAGCATCAGACGGTCGGACGTCAGACTATTGCCGGCAAGCAGCAGCTGGCCATTCAGCCGCACAGGCTTCAGCCGTGCATCGAAATCGGCATTGCCGGTGACTATCCTTGCCGCGCGCGTGTCGAGCGGAATGCGCAGTTCGCCGTCATTCATCCGCGCAATGCCCGCTTGCGCCAGGCCGTCGATTGAAACCGAGCCACTGCTCAGCCGCGAAAGCGTCAAGCGGTGATCGATAGTCAGGTCGCGCCAAGGTCCGTCGAGGCGCGCGGTCAATAGTCCGCCTTCGAGCCGAGTGCCGGGGAACAAGGCATCGCCATTTGCCGCCCGGGTGGTCAAGGCAAGATTGGCAAAGCTATTCTGGCCGAGATCGATGCCGCCTTTCATGACGGCGCTCAGTCCTTTCCCGACCAGAGTTATGTCGCCGTCCCAGCGGCGCCTTGCAAACGTGCCATCAGCGACAACCGCGACTGACGATCCAGCGGCGCGGGCCGACAGGCCTTGCAGCAAGCCTTGCGGCCAGGCGATGCCGGCAAGGGCAAATCGTCCGGATCGGTTGCCCAGCTGGAAAGCAGCCAGGGGCTGGCCATCGCCTTTGGCCTGCAACGAGCCTTGCCAGTTCTTCCAGCCTCCGCGACCATCGATGGCCACATTGAACGCTCGGTCCGCACCGCTCAGCCCGGCAAGAAGCCCGCCGCGCGGCG
>Ga0075370_10000055_pt1 | contig 33979 bp, 34 predicted proteins | sample EndMethybrTD3035_FD_71398 | JGI IMG/M metagenome (GOLD analysis project Ga0075370, IMG submission 71398) | Populus endosphere microbial communities from Tennessee, USA - Endosphere MetaG P. TD hybrid TD303-5 | ecosystem: Host-associated > Plants > Roots > Endosphere | place: USA: Tennessee... | reverse complement strand
AGGCGGCGCGCCGCCTTTCTCGGGATAGCGATCCTCTATTCGCCGCACGAGGGCTGGCAAACGCAGCAATGTCTCGACATCTGTGCGCAGGCGGTCAGCGATCGCTGCTTCCGGCCCCAGCTCGTCCCTGAGCCAGTCCTTCACGAATGGCCCTGCGACATCCCACATATTGATTTCCGGATCGAGCTGGGTTGCCAACCCTTCGACCATCACCATCGTCTTTTGCAGCAACAGCAAATGCGGCTGTGTCTGCATGTCAAAATCGCGGGTGATCGCGAAAAGACCGTCGAGCATTTGCCCCACGGATAATTCACTCACCGGTTTGCCGCGCATGGGTTCGCCCACGGCGCGCAGCGCAGTCGCAAATTCCTCCTGCGAATGGTAGGAAGGGACGTATTGCGCCTCAAAATGGATTTCCGCGACGCGGGCGTAGTTGCCTGTCGTCAGGCCGTAGAGAATTTCCGCCAGCCACTGCCGCGCCCGCCGGTCTATCCGGCCCATGATGCCGAAGTCGATCGCGGCGATCGTCCCGTCGGCTTCGACGAAGAGATTGCCCTGGTGCATGTCGGCATGAAAGTAGCCGGCACTGATTGCTTGCGTCAGGAAAGCGAGAACCAGCCTGCGGGCAAGATCGGGCAGATCGTGTCCGGCAGCAATCAGTGCCTCGCGGTCGGAAATCTTGATGCCTTCGATCCAGTCGATCGTCATTACCGAGCTGTTGCTGCGGTCCCAATCGATGCCGGGCACGCGGAAGCCCTTGTGGCCATGCATTTTCTCGGACAGCTCGGAAGCCGATGCCGCCTCGCGCCGCAAATCGAGCTCGCGCGCGGTCCAGCGCCGGAAATTCGCAATCACGGCCCGCGGCCGCAGCCGCTCAGCTTCGCCGCCCAGCCCTTCGAGATGGGCTGCCGCCCATTCATAGGTCTCGATATCGCGGGCAAGCTTGTCGCGGATGCCTGGACGAAGGACTTTGACAGCCACATTTCGCCCATCGCTGGTCGTCGCGCGGTGGACCTGCGCAATCGATGCCGCGCCCACCGGGTCTGGATCGATCTGTTCGAACAATTGCCCGATCGGCTGGCTGAAGCTGGCTTCGATTTCGCGCTTGATCGGTGCGAAAGGGACAGGCGGCAGGCTGTCCTGCAGCGAAAGCAGATTGCGCGCAGCATCCACACCAATCAGGTCTGGCCGGGTGGCCAAGGCCTGCCCCAGTTTGATGGCGGCCGGGCCGATGGCCTGAAACGCGGCGCTGTAGTTGGGTTCCTCTGGCTGAACCGTGGCAAAGCGGGCGATCCGAAACAGTCTCCGCACCGGCGCCGGGGTGGCATGCCCCTCCTCAAGGATGCGCAGTGCCCCGTGGCGCGCCAGAATGCGGCCCCAGCGCAGAAGGCGGAGTAGATGCCTGGTCGAGCTTGTCACGCCGCGCTCAGACCTTCCAGCCCGAATGAATAGCCACGAGCCCGCCCAGCAGCGGCTCAACCCGCGTCTGCGTGAACCCCGCCTTGCGAATCATGCTTTCGAATTCAGGCATCGGCGGGAAACGCCGGATTGATTCAATGAGGTAGCGATAGCTTTCGGCATCGCCGGCAATCGCCTTGCCCAGTTGCGGCACAAGTTTGTGCGAATAGAAATCATAGGCCTGCTTGAAGCCGGGCCACTCGGTTGTAGAGAACTCCAGGCAGAAGAAGCGCCCGCCATAACGCAGAACTCTGTGAGCCTCGGCCAGCGCGGCATCGATCCGGGTCACGTTCCGGATGCCAAAGGCAATCGTATAGGCATCGAAAAAGCGATCCGGAAAACTCAGTTCTTCAGCGTTCTGCCGCGACCAGACCAGTGTATCGAGGCCCCGGTCCATCGCCCGCTCGATGCCGACATCGAGCATGTCCTGATTTATGTCTGATACAGTCACATCCGCGCCTGCCTCGGCAAGCCGGAAGGCAATGTCGCCCGTGCCGCCCGCCATGTCGAGTATGGCCTCGCCCGGCTGCGGCTTGACCCGCCGAACGAAGCGGTCCTTCCAGAGCCGATGCATGCCTCCGGACATGGCATCGTTCATCAGGTCATACTTTTTCGCCACGCTGGAGAACACCGCGCCAACCCGCGCGGTTTTCTCCTCGGGAGCGACTTCTTCATAGCCGAAGGAAACAGTGTCGTTCATCGCCCAGCGCCTTAGGGGAGTTTCGGCCCCGGGCAAAGACTGATAGCACGATATCTGTCCGCCTCACGGCGGTTGCGGCACCAGCCCGCTCCCCCACCCGACCACCCAACCATAGGAAGCCTATGGGTGGCTGGGTGGGGGAGCGGGCTGGTGCCGCAAGGCCAAGCCGGATGGCTTGGTCGCACAAAACAAGGAAAATCATGCCTGAATTACCCGAGGTCGAAACCACCGTTCGCGGCCTGGCGCGCTTTCTGGAAGGCGAGCGCATCGCCCGCGTCTCGGTCAACCGGCCAGACCTGCGCCGCCCCTTCCCGCCTGATCTGGTGCAGGCCCTGACGGGCGCGAAAGTCACATCGCTCGCCCGGCGCGCCAAATATGGGCTGATCCATACTGACCGGGGTCAGACGATGGTGTTTCATCTCGGCATGTCGGGCCGCTGGCGGATCGAGCCTGATACGGCCGATAAGCACGATCACCTCGTGCTGGAAACCGGATCAGGCCATGTGCTGGCGCTCAACGATGCCCGCCGCTTCGGCTCGGTTGATCTGGTGGCTACAGAGGCCTTGCCGCAATTTGCGGCCTTCGCCGCCATGGGGCCGGAGCCGCTGGGCGAGGCTTTCACCCCTGCCCACCTCGCGGCGGCCTTTGCTGGCCGCAGTGCCCCCGTCAAACCGCTACTGCTCGATCAACGCATCGTCGCGGGTCTGGGCAACATCTATGTCTGCGAAGCGCTCCACCGCGCGCATATCCGCCCAGATCGCGCGGCGGGCAAAATTTCCCGCAAGAGCATCGATGCGCTCGTCCCGGCGATCAAGGATGTGCTAGCCGAATCAATCGAAGCCGGTGGTTCGACCATTCGCGATTATGCCCAGCCCAATGGCGAGCTGGGATATTTTGCCGCCTCATGGCGCGTCTATGGCCGGGAGAATGGTCCTTGCACTTGTGGCGGGACGGTACAGAGACTGGTCCAGGGCGGGCGCAGCACATTCTGGTGCCCCAAGTGCCAGAAATAGGTCAGTTGATACGACCTTTGGTTGACGATTCGCAGGCACGGCGCTAAGGGCCGCGCTTTCCGGCGGGCTTGTCCCGCTTTTCAGGTCAACATTTTAGCAATAACGGCCGCTCTGAAGCGGCCCGGAATAAGGACGAACATGGCCAATACGCCGCAAGCCCGCAAGCGCATCCGTCGCAACGAACGCCGTGCCGAAATCAACGGCAACCGCCTCAGCCGCATCCGCACTTTCGTCAAGAAAGTCGAAGCGGCACTGGAAGGTGGCGACAAGGCCGCTGCGGCTGAAGCTCTCCACGCTGCCCAGCCAGAACTGGCGCGCGGCGTGGCCCGCGGCGTGCTGCATGCCAACACCGCGTCGCGCAAGCTTTCGCGCCTGACCAAGCGAGTCGCCGCGCTTTGATGCTCAAAAGAGGGTCCTAAGAAGGCCCTCTTATGATTCGTCCCGTCAAGGGACAGCGTGGGACACAGCCACAGAACAAAAATGATACGCGCGCGGGGCTTTCCCGCGCGTTTTTTTTGCGCGCCGCGGCATGGAAATCCCAAGAGCTTGAAATCTCCATGATTCGCTTTGATGCGACGCACAAATACCGTAAAATCAATTACTTGCCTTGGTCGATAAGGATTTCTGCGAGGGCCGGAGTGTCAAGGTGAATTATTTCTTTTTTTTTACATCTCGCGCCTTGCCCTTTGCTCTGACTGCCTCATAAACACAGTCGTCCGGCACCGAACTGGTCCGGGCATTTGCATAAGTCAGTTTTACTCAAAGCGACCGACCTGGGGGGGAGGGAAGCTTTGGCAGGCGCGTGGCTGGTCTTCCAGCCTGCGTTGGGGTGGGATTGCTCAATTTGGGGAGTGTGCCGGTGACAATGGCATCGGACGAATTCGGCGGCGCAGCGGCGCGAGTGAGCAAGTTGCAAAGGGGCAAAATCCAGATGCAGGAAGACCCTGACGCTATAGACCTTGCGGCAGACTGGGCTGACATCAGCCAGGGCCTTCGCAAGGATCTGGGTCAGCAACTGCACACGCAGTGGATCAAGCCAATCCAGCTCGGAACCTTCTGCAAGGAAACAGGCAATCTTGACCTGTTCCTGCCAACGGAATTTTCCGCCAACTGGGTGGCGGACCGCTTTGCCGACCGCCTCTCGCTGGCCTGGAAGATTGCCCGGCCCGACGTGAAGCATGTTCGTGTCTCGGTCCATCCGGGACGGCGGCAGATGCCCGAGCTTCGCATTGGCAGCTCGCGCGGCGCCGCGAACGATTCGAACGGCGGCGCACGCGATGGCTCGATGCTGGTCTGCGGCGGCGAGGAACTGAGCACGCTGGGGCAGGCCTCAATCGGTCTTGACCCTTCGCTGACTTTCACCAGCTTTGTGACCGGCACGTCGAATGTGCTCGCCTCCAACGCTGCCCAGCGCATGGCGGCGACGGAAAAGCCGCAGTTCGCCCCGCTCTACCTCAAGGCCGCGACCGGCCAGGGCAAGACGCACTTGTTGCATGCCATTGGCCACGCGTACCTCGCGGCGCATCCGCGCAGCCGGATATTCTATTGCTCGGCGGAACGCTTCATGGTCGAATTCGTCCAGGCGCTGCGCCAGAACCAGACCATCGAGTTCAAGGCCCGCCTGCGCGGGTTCGACTTGCTGCTGGTTGACGATATCCAGTTCATCATTGGCAAAGCGAGCGCGCAGGAAGAACTGCTCTATACGATTGACGCTCTGCTGGCTGAGGGCAAACGACTGGTCTTTGCCGCCGACCGCGCGCCGCAGGCGCTCGACGGGGTGGAGCAGCGCCTGCTGTCGCGCCTGTCGATGGGTCTGGTCGCCGATATCCAGCCCGCCGACATCGAACTGCGCCGCTCAATCCTCGAGCATCGCCTGGCGCGCTTCTCGCCGACCGAAGTGCCTTCGGACGTGATCGAATTTCTCGCGCGGACGATCAATCGCAACATTCGCGAGCTGGTGGGCGGGCTGAACAAGCTGATTGCCTATGCGCAGCTTACCGGTCAGGCCGTCTCTTTGCAGCTTGCCGAAGAGCAGCTGACTGACATCCTCTCGGCCAACCGCCGCCGCATCACCATCGACGAGATCCAGCGGACTGTCTGCCAGTTCTACCGGGTCGATCGCACTGAAATGGCCAGCAAGCGCCGCGCCCGCGCGGTGGTTCGTCCCCGCCAGGTGGCGATGTACCTCGCCAAAGTGCTCACGCCGCGTAGCTATCCGGAAATCGGGCGCAAGTTCGGTGGGCGGGACCACTCGACCGTGATCCATGCCGTCCGGCTGATCGAAGATCTGCGTACTCGCGATGCCGATATGGACGGCGATGTGCGCAGCCTGTTGCGTCAGCTCGAAAGCTGATCCTTACAGTCAGCCGAGGCTCAGTCCCCGGCGACAAATGCCGTGATTTTCCAATCCGCGCCCTGCCGGCTGACAATCAGCCGGCGGGCAAGCGGGCTGCGCAGGCTGCCGGTCGGCACATAGCCTTCGAGCGGCGAATTGATCACTGTGATGCGGCGCAGCGGGCGCTTGCGGGCATCGGGAGCGAGGCCCTCGCCCTGGGCAATGACGAGCTGCCAGTTCAGCCGGGCAATTGGCGCCGCGCGGGCGTTGGCGCGGGCATAAAGCGGCACTGCCGGGCCAGTTACTACCAGAGCGTCGAACGGATCGACATCGCCGAGATCCTGCGCAAACAGCCAGGGGAAAACCATGTCGCCCTCGCTGATCGCGCAGCCGAGGTTCACGGCTTCCTCGAACTCTCGCCACAGCGTCGGCCCTTCCGAACCGGTAAGCTGACGGCGCAGCTCCGCCCTCCCCGATCCGCCGCCGAAATCGAGTCGAATATCACTGGCTGCCAGTTCCACGGCGGCGCGGACGTCGCGGCGAGCAATCGCCCCGCGCAGACTGGTGGTGAACGCCCGAGCGCCCGGCGTCTTGGCACACTCATCGCGCGGCGCGTAGGCGCCGGGGCGATTGGGAGGCACAGTGAATCCGGCCAGTGCGGGACTCGCCGCCAGCGCAGCGCTCAGACCGATGATTATGAGACGCTTCACGCAGCTTCTCCTTCAGCGTCATTGTCCACGGCGACGGATAGAAGCGCGCTGCCATCACCGTCACTGCCAGTTCCCGCACTTTCGGCATAGCGCGGGGCGCTCTCGATCAGCGGCACATCGTCAATCTCGCGTTTGCCGATTTCGATGCCCTTGTCCCGCAGTCGGCGGCCCGATGACAGGACATTGCGCTCAAAGCTGGTGACGAATTTGTTGTAGTTGTTCACGGCAGAATCGAGCCCGGTTCCGACACGCTTGAGGTGTTCGCTGGCAACCGCAAGCCGATCATAAAGCTCAGTCCCCGCCCGGCCGATCTCGATAGCCTCACGCGCCAGCTTGTCCTGCGACCAGACCATGGCAACTGTGCGGGCGATGGCGACCAAATTCGTGGGGGTGGCCAGCAAGACGCGGCGCTGGAAGGCGAAATCCCACAGCTCAGGGTCTGCTTCGAGTGCGGCGGCAACGAAATGCTCGCCCGGAACGAACATCACCACATAGTCCGGCGCTTCTGAGAACTGGCTTTGATAGCTCTTGGCCCCAAGCTGCTGGACATGGGTGCGCATAGAGGCGGCGTGCTGCGCCAGATGCAGGTCGCGCGCCGCATCGTCATCCGCCTCAAAGGCCGACTGGTAGGCATTGAGCGACACCTTGGCGTCAATCACCAGCTTCTTCTGGCCGGGAATGTTGACCACGGCATCGGGCCGCAAACGCCCATCCTCGGTATCGATCGAATGCTCGGTGACGAAATCGGTGTGTTCGGCAAGGCCGCACTGTTCGAGCACATTGCGCAATTGCTGCTCGCCCCAGCGGCCACGAGCCTTGGGCGCATTGCGGAGCGAATTACCCAGCCGGGCGGCCTCGGCGCGGACTTGCTCCTGCCCTGCCCGCATCGCCTCGATCTGCCCGGTCAGCTGCCCGAAGGCGTCAATCCGCTGCTTTTCGAGGGCACTGACATGATCCTCGTAACTTTTGAGTCTTTCGCCCACGGGCGCCAGAAGCCCTTTCAGCCGCTCGGCACTGGCTTTCTCGCTTTCGGCAAAGCGATCCTCGGCGCGTTTGAGGAATGCCGCCTGCGCGCCTTCCAGCACTTTTGCGCCCGCCGCTTCGAATTCCTTGCGCAGCCCTTCCTGCGCTTCGAGCAGCAACCGCTTCTGCTCATCGAAATGGGCGGCATTGGCCTTGAGGGTGGCGAGCTCGGAAGTGATGGCCGTGAGCTGCCCGGAAAGCCTGTCGGCCTGCTCGGCTTTAACTGAAGCTCCGGCGAGTTCGGTGACTGCACGGCGGAATCGCTCGTCCAGTTCGCGCGCTTCTGCCTCGCGCGTCATTAGGCGCTGCCGCAGGTCGGCGGCGGGCCGTGAGCCAAAGAACCAGCCTATGCCCGCGCCTGCTGCGAGGCCAAGGATCAAGGTGATTGCGGCGAATAGCTGCTGTTCCATCGCGCAAGGCTACATGGAACGGAGCGGGAACGCCAGTCCCGCGTGCCAAATTATCCCCGAAAGGCGATCACGCCGCCCGGCGCAGCTTTTCCAGCTTCTTGACCGCCATCTGCCGCTTGAGCCGCGATAGGCGGTCAATGAAGACGATGCCTTCGAGATGATCCATCTCGTGCTGCAGGACAGTGGCAAGGAAGCCGTCAATCACTTCGTCGTGCTGCTTGCCTTCCAAATCCTGCCACTGCGCGCGCACGCGAACGGGACGTTCAACATCGGCATAGACTTCCGGCACCGAAAGGCAGCCTTCGCTGTAAATCGCCACTTCCTCGGACGGGTCTGACAGCACCGGATTGATGAAGACACGCGGCTGCTTGATCGTGGGCCGGTGGGTGTGATGATGCCCGCCGTGCGCGGTGCAGGTTTCTGGCTCCGCCTCCTCGTCCTCCGGCTGCAAGTCGATCACCAGCACGCGTGAGGGAACGCCGACCTGCACCGCGGCGAGGCCAATGCCCGGGGCATCGTACATCGTCTCGAACATGTCGGCGACAAGAGCGCGCAGATCGTCGTCGAACTTTTCGACGGGCGCGGAAACCTGCTTGAGCAGGGAATCGGGAATCTCGATGATGGGACGGATAGCCATGTGGCGCTAATTGGGTATTCGCGGGGCCGCGGTCAAGCGGGCATTGCGCCCGACTGTCCCTCGCCGCGTCCCATGGCATATTCCCGCAACAAACGATCGAGCCGGGGGTGTCCGCGCTCGCCAACAAAAATGCGCTCCCGCTTGCCGCCGGCCACGGCAACCAGGCGCGGGTCCATCATGGCAAACCACAGCGGCGGTATCAGCGCGACGATCATCATCCCGAAATAGCCCGTGGGCAGGCGAGGAGCCTCTGCGCGGTCTTCCAGCTGCTGATAGGGCAGCATGGGCTGCGCGTGGTGGTGTGCGTGGCGCTGGACGTTAAGTACCAGCAGATTGCACAGCGGCGTGTCCGTGCTCCACGAATGCCTGTCGCTCGCCGGCTCGCGCCGACCGTTTGGCAGCATTTCCCGCATCATTCCATAATGCTGGAGATAATCGTTCAGCATTAGCGTGAACCAGGCGAAGAAGTGATGCAGCAGAATGTAGGGCAAGGCGATCCAGCCAAGCCACATCACGAGCGCTGCAGCGATGACCACGACCATGCCGTAGCTGACCAGCACGTCGTTCCTCAGGCTGAACACCGGCAGCCCGCGTTTGCGCAGCCGCTCGGCCTCAAGCCTGAATCCGCCAGACACTTCTGCCGGAAAGCTGCCGAAAATGAAGCTGTAGGCATCCTGGCCAAAGCGCGCCGTGGCCGAATCCTCCGGCGTGGCGACAGCAATGTGGTGGCCCATCACATGCTGCGGCATGAAATAGCCCATGCCGACCACGGCACAGATGAAGTTCGACATCTGGTGATTGAACCGCCCGGTCTTGTGGCCATACTCGTGCGCGACCACCGGGCACTGGACATTGACCATGCCGATCACCGCAACAATCAGGATTGACCCCCAGACCGGCGCGGCGCCCGATGCCGCCAGTGCGATCGCGGCGACGAATACTGCGAAATGCAGCATGGCCTGGATGAACAGCATGACGCGGAAGAACCCGTCATTGACCTTGCCGCCAAGCGTGGATGGGAAATCGCCGTAAATCGCATCGAACAGCGGCACGAATACGAAAAAGAAGCCGACCGTGATGAAGGCAGGCCAGCCCGCGCCAGTGCTGTACATCAGCCATAGCGGAATGAACTGATAGGCGAAATTGGCCAGCAGGAATATGATCCGCAGACTGTAGATCGACAGCTGGCTGGCGGGCGAGGACATCCTGAAAAACTCCACTCGTCGCAGCAGATTGCGCGAATGTTGTGGTAAATATCGTCTTAACGCCCCGCCCGCAACGCCGTTAAGTTTGATTTTGCTAGCTTACAGGCCGCCGCGCGCGCAGGGCCTGGGCCAGCGTACCTTCGTCGAGATAATCCAGCTCGCCGCCCACGGGCATGCCATGCGCCAGCTGGGTGATGCGGACGGGGAATGTTTCCAGACGTTCGGCAAGATAATGCGCCGTGGTTTGCCCTTCGAGCGTTGCATTCATCGCCAGCACCACTTCGTCGATCCCGCCCGCCGAAACGCGCGCGATCAGTCGGTCAATGCTGAGATCTTCCGGGCGCACGCCATCGAGCGCCGAGAGCCGGCCGCCGAGCACATGATAGCGACCTGCGAACAAGTGCGCCCGGTCCAGCGCCCACAAATCGGCCACGTCCTCTACCACGCAGAGCGAGCGCGGATCGCGGCGCGGGTCAGCGCAGATGCCGCAGGGCTGGACCGTGTCGACATTGCCGCAAATCTGGCATTCGACCAGCCGGTCTTGCACTGCGCCAAGCGCATCCAGCAATTGCCCCAGAGCCGTCTCCCGGCGCTTGACCAGCCACAGCACCGCACGGCGGGCGGAACGGGGGCCAAGCCCGGGGAGCCGCGCCAGTGCGGCAGCGAGTGCTTCGATCTCTTGCGATGCCATGCACCGGGGGATAGGGCGAACGCTTCGAAACGGAAAGCCCCCAACCTTGCGCATAGTCTTCATGGGAACGCCCGAATTCGCCGTGCCTGCATTGCAGGCGCTGGCAGCGGCAGGGCACGAGATTATTGCCTGCTATACGCAGCCTCCGCGCCCGGCGGGGCGCGGCAAGCAGCTGTCCCCCTCGCCAGTGCAGAAAGCGGCGGAAGCCATGGGCGTGCCAGTGCGGTATCCTGTCAGTCTGAAGGATGCCGGGGCGCAGGAAGCATTCGCCGCGCTGGACGCCGACCTGGCTGTGGTAGCCGCCTATGGCCTGATCTTGCCGCAAGTGGTGCTTGACGCGCCGCGCCGAGGCTGCCTCAACATTCACGCATCGCTATTGCCGCGCTGGCGCGGAGCTGCCCCAGTCCAAAGGGCCATTCTAGCGGGCGACGCCGAGACCGGGGTGACAATCATGCGCATGGAAGCCGGGCTGGATACCGGTCCCATGTTGTGCACCGAGGCAACACCCATCTTGCGAAAAAATGCCGGGGAGCTGACCGGTGAGCTCTCCGCCATCGGCGCCCGGCTGATTTGCGACGTTCTGGCGGACTTGCCCGGTCATCCTGAGGTGCCGCAACCCGATGACGGCGCGACTTATGCGAGTAAGATCGAAAAGGCCGAGGCACGACTGGATTTCAAGCGCAGTGCCGAGGAAGTCGAGCGGCAAATTCGCGCCTTCGCCCCTGCACCCGGCGCATTCTTCGAGCTTGGCGGCGAACGCTTTCGCGTATTGGCGGGCGATGTCGTCATTGTGGCAGGCGAGCCCGGCATGACTGTCGATGATGAATTGACCGTGGCCTGCGCGAGCGATGCCATAAAGGTCACGACAATCCAGCGTGCGGGGCGCCCCGCCATGGATACGGCAGCACTGCTGCGCGGCCGGAGCATTCCGGCAGGAACAAGGCTGGGCTGAATGCAGCGGGCTGCGTGCAACGCGCCAGTGCTGCCTGTGTCACCCAGTTGTCATAAATCCGTCGTAGCGGCGTCGGCATAGTGTAACCGAATCGCAATGGAAGGGGGCCGCAGTGTCCAGATTTATCCGAACTTCGGCCTTGGCTCTCGCAGTTTCGTCCGGCTGGGCCATGCCCGCGCATGCCAGTGCAGCCAGCGATGCCGCGATCCAGCAGGAACTGGCGGCCATGCGCGCGCAAATGCAGCAAATGACGTCGCGGATCGATGCGCTGGAAGGCCAGCTGGTCGATGCCCGGGCCCGCGCAGAAGCGGCTGAAACCAAAGCGAATGCTGCCTCTGCCGCGCTCGCTGCCATTCCGTCCGCAACTGCACCGAGCATGACGGCCAAGCCTGCGACCGAAGTAACCTGGGACGGCGCGCCAAAGTTTGCGACACGTGAGGGCTGGTCCTTCAAGCCGCGCGGCCGAATGCAGCTCGATCTTGGCACGGTAAACCCGCCCCCCGCGCTGGTCAGCAAGGACGCTGGCATCAACACCAGGCTACGCCGCGCCTACATCGGCTTTGACGGCACCATGCCGGGCAATTTCGGCTACCGGGCCGAGATCGACGTTGCGCCAAGCACAGTCACGGTCACTGACCTGTTCCTCACTTACAAGCCCAACCCCAAATTGACCTTGACGCTGGGCCAGCAGAAGCCCGCCTGGGGCATGGAAGAACTGACGTCCGACTTGTTCACCCCGTTCATGGAGCGCAGCGCCTATATTGGAGCCTTCGGTTTCGAGCGCCGCGTGGGGCTGGGAGCCTCGTGGGTCGACAAGAACTTCCTCGTCCAGGGCGGCATCTTTGCCGATGACCTTGCCTCGATGACCGGCAGCTCGAACAACAGCTACAGCGCCGATGGGCGGGTGGTTTTCATGCCCAAGCTTGGCGAAGCCCAGCTGCATATCGGCGGCTCGATTCACTACCGCAAGCTCAACGATCTGACCTCGAGCGTAACTTATTCCGTTCGCCCGTTCCTGCGCACCAGCGATTTGCGCCTCGTCAACACCGGCGCGATCACTGGCGTAACGGCAGAGCGCGGGATCGGCGCGGAATTCGCCTATGCCCGCGGCCGCCTGCACGTCAGCAGCGAAAGCTTCTGGCAGAAAGTGGTCCGCCCCGGCCTCGTCAGCCCCACGTTCAACGGCGGCTATGCGGAAGTGGGCTACATGCTTACGGATGACGTGACGCCCTACAAGAACGGACAGTGGGAGCGTACCCGGCCCAAGCATCCGGTCGGCAAAGGCGGCATGGGCGCCGTGCAGATGAACCTGCGCTACGACTGGCTGGATCTTAACAGCGGCGCGATCGTGGGCGGGCAGCAGCAGATTGCGGGTGTCTCGCTGATCTGGATGCCGACCGACTATGTTCGCTTTCTGGCGAATTACGGGCACATCTGGATCGATGACGCTGCCGTCCCCGCAGGCACCCTGCGCACTTACAACGCCGACGCCTTTGGCCTGCGCGCGCAGTTCGATTTCTGATTTGTGAAAGGGGCGCTGAAAGCCGCGTTTCCGACTGACAGCGCCCCCGCGAACGGCTAACCACACCGCCATGATCACTCCCGGCACAGACTTGCTCGAATTCATCGATACCCCGGCCTTGCTGGTTGCAAGCGGACGGATTGACTATGCCAATCCCGCCGCAATCGAACTGCTGGGCCGGCACATCGTCGGAGAGGATGTGCGTATCGCCATCCGCAACCCCGCCGCCGTTGACCTGCTGAGTTCGCAGACCGGCGGACGCATTCGCCTGAGCGGACTTTCTGTGCCCGGTAGCAAGTGGGAAATGAGCTGCAACCTGCTGCCGGGCGGCGAGAAACTGGTGACGCTGAACGACTTGTCCGTACAATCGAGCGTGGCGCGCTCGCATGCTGATTTCGTCGCCAACGCCAGCCACGAATTGCGCACGCCGCTTGCCTCGATTCTGGGCTACGTCGAAACCCTCAGTGACCCCGAAGCCGGCGGCGATGCCGACACGCGAACCCGCTTCCTGGGTATCATTAAGCGTGAGGCACAGCGCATGCAGTCGCTGGTCGACGATCTGATGTCCCTGTCGCGAATCGAGGCCGTCAAGCACGACGCCCCGCAAGACCGTATCGACCTCATAGCGCTTACCCGGCAGACGATTGGCGAGCAGCCCGATCAGAACCTCATCGTGTTCGAAGCCAATGCCGATCAGGCCGTTGTGGCGGGCGACAGGGGGCAGCTTTCACAGGTTCTCCACAACCTTATCGACAATGCGAAGAAGTATGGCCAGGCGGGTAAGCCGGTTCACGTCTCGATAGAGTCTACCGACAGCGGATGGGTGAACCTTGTCGTGAAAAACAGCGGCGAAGGCATTGCGCCCGAGCATCTGCCGCGCCTTACCGAGCGTTTCTATCGGATAGATACCGGCCGCAGCCGCGAAGCCGGCGGGACCGGGCTTGGCCTGTCGATCGTCAAGCATATCGTCGAGCGCCACCGTGGGCGTTTCGACATCACCAGCCGTCCGGGCGGTGAAACAACGGCGTCGATAATCCTGCGCCAGCTTCTGGATTGATTGTCATCTAACTGTCATCAAGCAGTCCTAATTCGGGCGACAGAATCGGAATAAGGAAAGCCGCGTCATGCCATCGTTCAAAGCTCTCACTTTCGCTGTTGTCTCCACTCTTGCTCTAGCTGCCTGCGGCGGCCCGGAAGGCTCGACTGGCGGCGCGCGTGATTTCGTGCGCGTTGTCGGCTCATCGACTGTCTATCCCTTCGCAACCGCCGTCTCTGAAGTCGCTGTGAAGGCGTCGGGCATCAAATCACCGGTTATCGAATCGACCGGAACAGGCGCGGGCATGAAGCTGTTCTGCGCCGGCGTCGGTGCGGGTCATCCCGATGTAGAAAATGCATCGCGCCGCATGAAAGCCTCTGAATACGCCGACTGCGCCAAGAACGGCGTCAAGGATGTCGTCGAAGTTCAGATCGGGCTCGATGGCATTGCATTCGCAACCGCCAAGAACGGCCTCACCATTCCCCTGACGACTACGGATATCTACAAGGCATTGGCGGCCAATCCGTTTGGCAAGCCCAACACTGCCAAGACCTGGAAAGACGTGAACCCCGCCTTCCCGGCCACCCCGATCAGCGTTTACGGGCCGCCCTCCACCTCTGGCACGCGCGACGCGCTGGGCGAACTCATCCTGACCAAGGGCTGTGACAGCGATCCCGCCATGAAGGCGCTCAAGGCCAGTGACGAGGCCGCGCACAAGAAGGTATGCACCACGATCCGCACGGACGGCGCCTATGTCGAGCAGGGTGAAAACGACAACCTGATTGTCCAGAAGATCGCCGAAAATCCCAACTCGATCGGCCTCTTCGGTTTCTCGTTCCTTGAAGAGAACATGGACAAGCTGCAGGGCCTGACGATTGGCGGCGTCGTGCCGACTTACGCATCGATTTCCGATTTCACTTACCCCGGCGCACGGCCGCTTTACATCTACGTCAAGGCCGCGCACCTGAATGCGATCAAGGGCCTGCGTGAATATGTGAACGCCTTCGCCACGCAGTGGGGCGCAGACGGCGTGATGAAAGCCAAGGGCATGGTCATTGCGCCCGAGGACGTCCGCACGGCCAATGCCGAAGTGGTCAAGACCATGAAGCTGCTGGACCCGACCACCCTCAAGTGATTGATTGACGCTTGCCCGCCAATATTCTTCTGATCTGTCTCGCAGCTTTCGGCCTGATCGGCTGGCTGGCAGCGCGCGCCAAGGCGGCACGGCTCAATACCGGCAAGGGTGCCCTGCATTCCTTGCCGGCCTATCACGCCTGGCATCTGGCTTTGTGGATTGTGCTTCCCGCCCTGGCGGGCTGGGCAATCTGGGCAATCATTTCCCCCGGTCTGGTATTGTCGGCAGTGCTGGCTTCGCCGGATGCTGCAGTGCTGCCGACCGGGGAAATGGAACGCAATGCCGTCCTGTCAGAGGCATTCAGCCTCGCTCGCGATCCGGGCGCGATTGCCTTCAATCCGCTCGCGGCAAAGCTGGTCACGGCCGTCACTGCGATCACCGCCAAGTTTCGCTGGATTGGCGCCGTCATTGTCATGCTGATAGCGTTCTGCGGCGGCGCTTTCGGATATACCAAGATCAGGGCGAGGTTTCCGGCGCGCACACGCGTTGAATTTCTCGTAATGGCGCTGCTACTCGCGGCCTCGTGCCTCGCAATCCTGACCACGGTCGGGATCATCGCTTCGCTTCTGTTCGAATCCTGGCTGTTCTTCACCAAGGTTTCGCCGCTCGATTTCCTGTTCGGACTGCATTGGAACCCGCAGGATGGCGCAGGGCCGGAAGTGTCGAAATCCTTCGGCGCCGTGCCGCTGTTCTGGGGCACGATTTTCATCGGCGCGATCATTGCTATGATCGTCGCCATTCCGCTGGGGCTGATGAGCGCGATCTATCTCACCCAGTATGCCAGCGCCAAAGTGCGCAAATGGGTCAAGCCTTTGCTCGAGATTCTGGCCGGGGTGCCGACTGTGGTCTATGGCTATTTCGCTGCGCTGACGGTTGCTCCGCTGGTGCGCGATCTGGCCCGGCTGCTGGGCATGCAAAACCCGTCGACCGAAAGCGCACTGGCTGCCGGTCTGGTCATGGGCGTGATGATCATTCCCTTCGTGTCGTCGATGGCGGATGACAGCATTGCCGCCGTGCCGCAGGCCATGCGCGACGGATCGCTGGCAATGGGCGCAACGCCATCGGAAACTATCAAGCGGGTGCTCATTCCCGCCGCTCTCCCCGGTATTGTCGCCGGGGTAATGCTCGCCATCAGCCGCGCGATTGGCGAGACGATGATTGTCGTTATGGCCGCGGGGGCTTCGGCCAACCTTTCGGCCAACCCTTTCGCCAGCATGACGACAGTAACATACCAGATCGTCCAGTTGCTGACTGGCGACCAGGAATTTAACAGTGCCAAGACCTTGTCGGCATTCGCCCTCGGGCTGGTGCTTTTCGTCGTCACGCTCTGCCTCAACATCATTGCGCTGCGCGTGGTGAAACGCTTCCGGGAAGCCTATGACTAGCTGGTCCTCTCCAGCGGCCAATGTCCGCCTCAGCCGCCGCTATGCCAAGGAACGCCGCTTCAAGGCGCTGGGCCTCGGAGCGGTGCTGATCTCGCTCGCATTCCTCGCCTTTCTGCTGGTCACGATGACGGCCAACGGGCTCGGCGGGCTGAGCTGGGATTTCCTGTCAGGCTCTGATTCGACCGATGCGGCAACGGCGGGCATCTGGGGCGCCCTCAAAGGTTCACTGCTGACCATGGCAGTCACGCTGGGCCTGTCATTTCCCACCGGCGTACTAGCCGCAGTCTATCTCGAAGAATTCGCGCCGCGCAGCCGCTGGGTCGATTGGGTGGAAGTCACAATCAACAATCTTGCGGCCGTGCCATCGATCATTTTCGGCCTGCTTGGCCTGGCGGTATTCATCAACACACTGGGCATGCCGCGTTCTTCAGCGCTGGTCGGGGGCGTTACGCTTGCCCTGATGACCATGCCGGTGATCATCATAGCCGGGCGCAATGCGATCAAGGCAGTGCCACCGTCGATCCGCGACGCTGCGCTCGCCGTGGGCGCCAGCAAGGTGCAGACGGTGTTCGACCATGTGATCCCACTCGCCTTGCCAGGCATTCTCACGGGTACGATCATTGGCATGGCCCGCGCGCTGGGTGAAACCGCGCCCTTGCTGATGATCGGCATGCGGGCTTTCATTGCGTCGCCGGCCAATGGTTTCCGCGATCCCACCAGTGTGCTGCCGATGCAGATCTTCCTCTGGTCCGACGAGATTGATCAGGCATTTGTGCGCAATACTTCGGCTGCAATTCTCGTCCTGCTTGCGTTTCTTCTCGCGATGAACGGCCTGGCGATCTATCTGCGCAACAAGTTTGAAACCCGTTGGTAGATGTAATGACCGAGACTCTTAAAATCGCGGCCCGAGACGTGAACGTTTTCTATGGCACCAAACAGGCCATCGAAGACGTCTCGATCGACATTGCCACCGAACATGTGACAAGCTTCATCGGCCCGTCGGGCTGCGGTAAATCGACGTTCCTGCGCGCGTTGAACCGGATGAACGACACCATACCTGGCTGCCACGTCACGGGCGAAATCACGCTGGACGGGGTCGACATCTATGGCGGCGCGATGGACGTGGTCCAGCTACGCGCGCGCGTCGGCATGGTGTTCCAGAAGCCCAATCCCTTCCCCAAGTCGATCTACGAGAATGTCGCCTATGGCCCGCGCATTCACGGGCTTGCCCCCACGAAAAGCGATATGGACGCCATCGTGGAAAAGTCACTGCGCCGCGCAGGGCTGTGGGACGAAGTGAAAGACCGGCTGAGCGAACCCGGTACCGCATTGTCTGGCGGGCAACAGCAGCGCCTGTGCATCGCCCGCGCGATCGCCGTCAGCCCCGAAGTGATCCTGATGGATGAGCCCTGCTCGGCGCTCGATCCGATTGCCACCGCGCGCATCGAGGAACTGATCGACGATCTCAAAGGCAGATATGCTATCGTCATCGTAACCCATTCGATGCAGCAGGCGGCGCGCGTCTCGCAGAAAACCGCCTTCTTTCACCTCGGCAAGATCGTTGAATACGGCGACACCGAGGCGATCTTCACCAATCCGCGCGAGGTGCGCACGAAGGATTATATTACAGGCCGTTACGGCTAGGAGTTCCTTCTATGGTTGAGCATACCGTCAAGGCCTTTGATTCAGATATCACCCAGCTGAGGGGTTTGATTTCGGAAATGGGAGGCATAGCCGAAGTGGCCATTGCCGATTCCATCGAGGCGCTGATCGGCCACGATGAAGCCAAGGCGCAATCCGTCGTAGCGGGCGATGCCCGTCTCGATGCGCTCGAAGCGGAAGTGGACCGTCTGTCCGTCCGGGTGATCGCGCTGCGTTCCCCCATGGCCGACGACTTGCGCGACGTGATTGCCGCGCTCAAGATTTCCGGCGTTATCGAGCGCATTGGTGACTATGCCAAAAACATCGCCAAGCGGGTGCCCGAGCTGGAGCCGATGTCCAAGCTTGAGCCGCTCACGCTCATCCCCGCCATGGCCGAAATCGCCCAGTCGATGGTGCGTGATGTACTCAATGCCTATGCGCGGCGCGATGCCGACCTCGCAGTGGAAGTGATCAACCGCGACGAAAAGGTCGATAATTTCTACAATTCGATATTCCGCAATCTGGTGGCGCACATGATGGAAAATCCGTCGACCATCAGCAGCGCGGCACAATTGCTGTTCGTCGCGCGCAATCTTGAGCGGATCGGCGACCATGCCACCAATGTGGCGGAAATGGTCTATTTCGCGGCGACCGGCCTCTATTACGCAGAGCGCGATCAATCCGACGGATCGGGTGAACGAATTTGAACCTTGCCAATATCCTCATCGTTGAGGACGACGAATCGCTCTCGGAGCTATTGGTCTGGAACTTCTCCAAGGCCGGATACACCGTCCGCCAGACGAGCGACGGGGATGAGGCGCTGATGCTGGCAAGCGAACAGGCGCCTGACCTCGTCGTGCTGGACTGGATGATCGAAGGCACCAGCGGCATCGAAGTCTGCCGCCGCTTGCGCAAGAATAAGTCGACCGAAAACGTCCCGATCATCATGCTGACGGCGCGGGGCGAGGAAGACGACCGGATCAGGGGCCTGGAAACAGGCGCCGATGATTATGTCACCAAGCCGTTTTCGCCGCGTGAACTGATTGCCCGGGTGGGCGCGATCATGCGCCGCATTCGCCCCGCATTGGCTGGCGAAATGCTTATCGTGGGCGACATCACGCTTGATTCCACCGCTCACCGGGTCGAACGGCGCGGGCAAACGCTCGCGCTGGGACCGACCGAATTTAGACTGCTGCGGCATTTCATGGAGCATCCGGGCCGCGTCTTCTCGCGCGATCAGCTGCTCGATGCCGTCTGGGGAACCGGCAGCGACATCGAGATGCGCACGGTGGACGTCCATATCCGCCGCCTGCGCAAGGCTATCGAAATCCCAGGCGCGCCAGATCCCGTCCGCACGGTTCGCTCGGCGGGTTACGCGATCGAGGCTGTCTAGGCCGGAATTCGATTGCACGGGCGGTTGCACAGGCTAACCCTTGCACCTTGCAGGATTCAGCAAGGGATTTGACCATGGGCCTGAGCATGAAACTCGGTGTGGAGCTCGGCTACAGCGGCGCCCACATGGCCCTGCCCATGGACCTGATAAAGCGCGCTGAGCAGCTTGGCTTCGATTCGGTCTGGACTGCCGAAAGCTATGGCTCGGACGTGTTCAGCCCGCTGGCCTACATCGCCGGACAGACCAGTCGCATTCGCCTGTGCACCGGCATTGCCCAGCTCGCAGCCCGCACCCCGGCGAACTGCGCCATGACCGCGCAGACGATAGAGGATATGGCCGGTCCCGGGCGGATGGTGGTGGGACTGGGCGTATCGGGTCCGCAGATCGTCGAAGGATGGTATGGCCAGCCCTGGGGCAAGCCCATGGCGCGCCTGCGCGACTATGTCGCGATCATGCGCAAGATCTGGCGTCGTGAGGAGCCCCTGACACACGAAGGGAAAGAGATTTCCCTGCCCTACACCGGTGAAGGCGCGACCGGCCTTGGCAAACCGCTGAAGTCGATCCTCCACGGGAATCCAGATATCCCGATCCTGCTGGGGACCACCACGCCGGGCAATGTGCGCCTGACAGGCGAAATTGCGGACGGCTGGCTCTCGATGCATGTGAGGCCGGAAACTGTCGCGCCGAAGATCGCGATTTTGGAGGAGGGGCTGGCAAAGCGGTCCGACGGCCGCAAACTGGCTGACCTCGAGATTGGCGGTATTGTGCAGCTCATCTTGACTGACAACGTGCGTGCGGCAATCGATGCGATCAAGCCCCACCTCGCGCTTTATGTCGGCGGCATGGGCGCGGCGGGCAAGAACTATCACAACGACGCCATGGTAGAGCGCGGCTATGCCAGCGAAGCCGCCCGCATTCAGGAACTCTACCTCGCAGGCCGCAAGGAAGAAGCCATTGCCGCGGTTCCCGATGAATATATCGATGACGGATCACTGATTGGCGATGAGGCTCGTCTGGCCGAGCGCTATGCTCGTTGGCGGGATTCGCCCTTCACGCTGCTGCGGCTTGGCAATCTGACCATGCCGGGTCTGGAAGCCATTGCGCGGATCGCCGCGAAAGACTGACGCGCGTGATGCGCTGTCAGCGCCGCTGCATATCGTGGCTTTCGCCGGGAATACGGACTTCAAGCCCGTCCAGTTCCTCGCTCAGCATGATCTGGCACGAGAGGCGACTGGTGCGCGCAACGCTGGCAGCAAGGTCGAGCATGTCTTCCTCATCCCAACTGGCAGGGGTGAGCTTGTCGAACCACTCGGGGCCGACAATGACATGGCAGGTGGAACAGGCCATCTGGCCCTCGCAAGTGCCTTCAAGCGGCATGCCTCTGGCTTGCGCCAAAGCCAGCAACGTAGTTCCCGGTGTGCCCTCGCCTGTAACGCTGGCGCCATCGGCGGTCACGAAGGTAACCCTGACCACAATCAAACTCCCTGGGCTTGCGCGGCCTCTTCGATCGCGCAGCATGCCCCCCTCACTTCTTCCCTAGTCGTGTAACGGCCAAAACCCAAGCGGATTGAGGCTCTTGCCGTCCGCGCGTCGAGCCCGATCGCGCTCAGCACGCGGCTCGGCGCGCCCGTGCCGCTGCCACAGGCGGACCCAGCGGAAAAAGCGATGTTGCGGCAGTCGCTCATTAGCCGGGGAAAGTTGAGGCCTTCGAGACGCAGATTGAGATTGCCCGGCCAGCGCGCGCTTTCGCTGCCGTTGACCGTCCAGCGCGATAGGATCGATCGGGCGAGGCTGGAAAGGCCTGCCAAATGCTGAAAATCGGCGTCCATACGCGCCTTGGCCAGCGCCGCCGCCGCGCCGAAGCCGGCACACAGCGCGGGGCTGAGCGTGCCGGAACGGAGCCCGCCTTCCTGGCCGCCGCCATGGATCAGCGGCTCGACCTTGACTCCATCTCGCACCCAAAGCGCCCCGATACCCTTCGGGCCATAGAGCTTGTGCGCGGTCAGCGCGATGAGGTCTGCATTTTCGGGCGGCGCCAGCTTGCCCGCACCCTGCACGGCATCGCAGAAGAACAGTGCGCCCATGCTATGCGCGCGCTCTGCAAGCCGCTCGACCGGCTGGATGGTGCCAATCTCGTTGTTGACCTGCATTACCGCGACCAGGCCGATTCCTTCGGCAATTTCCACTTCCGGATCGACCAGACCATCATTGCTGACGGGAAGTTCCTGACACGCCGCCCCGCTTGCCACTGCGGCATTGACCACAGCCGAATGCTCGATCGCCGAATAGGCAATGGGTCGGCTGGAAAAGGACCGCATGGCCTGATTGATTGCCTCGGTCGCGCCGCTGGTGAAAATTACCCGGCCGCCTTTCGGCAGAAGCCCTGCAACTTGCTCGCGCGCGACTTCGACAGCCGCCGCGGCCGCTCGTCCTGCCCGGTGCATCGAATGCGGGTTGGCAAAACCCAAAATGTCATTTTGCGCTTCCGGACCTGCCAGCCATGGCAGCATCGCCTCGAGCGCTTCGGGCGCCAGCGGCGTCGTCGCCTGATGGTCTAGGTAGATCGGATTGGGCGGCATGGCTGAAAAGATTGCTTTCGGAGGGATCGTTTCTATATAGCGCTGCGCTCCCATTCACAGCCCCTTGTGGTCCGGCGGCCAATTCCGGCCTGCCGCACGAGGTGGCCCTTAACAGGTAATTGCAACCATGCCCTCAGTCATTTTCCCCGGACCCGAAGGACGTCTGGAAGGCCGCTTCCAGCCCGGGCCGCGTCCGCGCGCACCTGTCGCCATGATCCTTCATCCGCATCCGCAGGCGGGCGGCACGATGAATGACCGCATCACGCAGGCCCTTTACAAGACTTTCGTCGCGCGCGGATTTGCCACTCTGCGCTTCAACTTCCGCGGCGTTGGTCGCAGCCAGGGCAGCTTCGACAATGGCATTGGCGAACTCAGCGACGCCGCTGCCGCGCTGGATTGGGTGCAGTCAATCCATCCCGAGGCGCAGACCACCTGGATCGGGGGTTACAGCTTCGGCGCGCTGATCGGCATGCAGTTGCTGATGCGGCGCCCGGAAATTCGCGGCTTCATCTCGATATCGCCGCCGGCAAACATGTATGACTTCAGCTTCCTGGCCCCTTGCCCGGCCTCTGGCATCATTGTCCAGGGTGTTGCCGATACGGTGGTGACACCGGGCGCGGTGCAGAAGCTGGTCGACAAGCTGCGCACCCAGCGCCACATCACCATCCACCACGATGAGATCGCGCGGGCCAACCATTTCTACGAGAACGAACTCGACGACATGATGCATTCGGTCGACAACTATCTCGACATGCGCCTCTCGCCGGATTGCCCGATCAAGTAATTGCTGGTGGCAATTTCATTTGGGCGTTTGCGTCAGGGGTGAAGTCCCGTCGCTGTTGGGCACAGTCAGAATGGCAATGTTCACGGCGATCACGGCGGCTGCGGCCAGCATCAATGCTGCTTGCTTGCGCATCCCATCGCGCCGCCAGAGATAGATTCCGCCCGCCAGAAGCGCAATTGCCGCCAGCACCATGATGGATAGCATCGTGGCCATTGCCGAACCTCAGGCCTTTGCAGCCTGAAGCTGCGACCAGACCCGGTCAGGAGTCATCGGCAAGTCACGTTGGCGAAGGCCAATCGTGCGGCTGACCGCATTGGCAACCGCGCCCAGCGGCGGGACGATTGGCACTTCGCCCACGCCTTTGACGCCGTAAGGATGGGCCGGGTTGGGCTTTTCGATCATCACGGTGGCGATCATGGGCAAGTCCGAACAGACTGGCATGCGATAGTCGAGAAAGCCGGGGTTCTCCATGCGCCCGCTTTTGTCGAACAGATAACCCTCGCTGAGCGCCCAGCCAATACCCTGCGCCGCGCCGCCCTGCATCTGGCCTTCGACATAGTCGGGATGGATTGCTGTCCCGACGTCCTGCACTGCGGTGTAGCGTACAATCGCAACATGGCCGGTTTCGGGATCGACTTCGGTATCGCAGATGTGGACGCCGAAGCCCGGGAGGATTCCCGTCGCGTTGAGAGAGATTTCCGCCGCGATGGGGCCTTTGCCGAAATTAGCTTTGGCAGCGAGTTCGCGCAGCGTGAGCACTTGATCTTTTTGCTCGCCAGCCAAGCAATGCACCGCTCCGTCGCGCCAGACCGCTCCGCTCGCATCCACCCCCCACATGGCCGCTGCCCGGCCACACAGATCAGCGATCACCGCTTCACAGGCTTCGACCACGGCTTTGCCGGTGGCGAAAGTCGTGCGGCTGCCGCCGGTGAGCATAGAGAATCCAATTGATGAAGTATCTGCGATGTTTACCCGAACTTGTTCATAGGCAATCTCAAGAGTTTCAGCAGCCATGATAGCCATTGAGGCACGGCTGCCGCCAATGTCCGGGCTACCTGTCGTGACCAGCACAGAGCCGTCATCGGCGACGCTGACTACGACCGTGGACGATCCGCCGTAATTGCCCCAGACACCGCCAGCCACACCGCGCCCCTGGTTCGGTCCAAGCGGGGCCGACCAGTGCGGATGCGCCTTTGCCGCTTCAAGGCATTCGACATAGCCCACTTCGCCGGCAGGAACGCGCATCAGGCCGATATCGCCGGGGCGAACCGCGTTCTTGAGGCGCAAGTCGATGGGATCAATGCCGAGCTTGATCGCCAACTCGTCAATGCAGCTTTCGACCGCGAAGACCGTCTGCGGCGCGCCCGGTGCCCGGTAAGCCGCCGTGCTGGCCATGTTGCAGAGCACGTCCCAGCCAGTCACCCTGCAATTGGCAATGTTGTAGTGCGCCAGTGCGCTGAATGCTGCTGGGTGGGTGTCGGAACCCGGAAATGCGCCGCCCATCAGCTTGAATTCCAGTTCGACGCCCGTGATCGTGCCGTCCGCATCGGCCGCCATGGTGATTTCCACTTCGCCCCCCGGCGCCGGACCGGAGGCACGGAACACCTCATCGCGCCGCATGGCCAAGCGCACGGGCCGGCCCGATTTGCGCGAAAGCAACATGGCGACGGGCTCAAGATAGATCGTCGTCTTGCCGCCAAAACCGCCGCCAATCTCGAGCGGCGTTACCCGGATGTTGGCCTGACTGATGCCGAGGATTCCTGCAGTCAGTTCGCGGATCATGAAAGCGCCCTGGCTCGATGCCCAGATCTGACCTTGCCCGTCGGAATTCCACGATGCCACGCAGGCGTGCGGCTCGATATAACCCTGATGCACGGGCAGAAGCGTGAACTTGCCCGATATCACAGTATGCGCACTGGCAATCGCCGCTGCCGGATCGCCGCGCGCGGTGGTGAAGCGCAGAGGCACGTTGGACGCCCGCTCCGGCTTTGGATCGAGGCCTTTGGTGAAAATATCGTCATGCAGCAGCGGCGCATCGCTGGCCATGGCCGAGGCGATGTCCATCACATGCGGCAGGACTTCGTAGTCCACTTCGATCAGTTCGAGTGCCGCGCGGGCCACGGCCTCACTGGTGGCGGCAATGGCAGCGACGGCATGGCCTTCATAAAGTGCTTTGCCCTGCGCCATGCAGTTCTGACTGGCATATCGGACATTGCCCGTGCCTTCCCCGAGAAGGATCTCGTGCGATGTCGATGAAGGAAAATCCGCGCCGGTCACTACTGCCTTCACGCCCGCCAGCGCCTCGGCCTTGCGGGTGTCGATGGATTTGATCCGGGCATGCGGATGGGGGCTGCGCAGGATGGCGCCGTGGATCATGCCGGCAGCGACGAAATCGGGGCCATAGAGCGCCTTGCCGGTCACTTTATCGACGCCGTCGGGGCGGACAGGCCGCGTGCCAACCAGGCGGAAGGCGCGCTTGCTTTCGGGCGCGTTCATGCCGGCATCCTCCGGCTCTGGTGGTCCTGCCGCATTTCGGCGGCTGCATCGAGCACGGCATGGACGATCTTGTCATAACCCGTGCAGCGGCAAAGATTGCCGGCCAGCCAATAGCGCACTTCGCTCTCGCTCGGGTCCGGGTTGCGATCGAGCAGGGCTTTGGTCGCGACAATGAAACCCGGCGTGCAGAAGCCGCACTGCAGCGCGCCCAGTTCGAGGAACTTGCGCTGGATCGGATGCAACTGCGATCCGTCTGCCACGCCTTCGATAGTCGAAATGACCCGTCCTTCGGCTTCGGCGGCAAGGACGAGGCAAGAGCAAACCATGTCGCCGTCCATCATCACCGTGCAGGCGCCGCAGTCACCTGAGCCGCAGCCCTCTTTCGAGCCGGTAAGCCCCAGTTCATCGCGCAAGGCGTCGAGCAATGTGTCCGCCGGGTCGGCGAGGAAGTCACAGGCGTCGCCATTGATCGTGGCGGAAATGAGCATTCTGGTCATTCGGCAACTCCTGCTCGGGCCTGTGCGAGTTTGACCACTCTTCGCGCCAGCACTGCCGCCATGGCGGTGCGATATGCGGCAGTACCGCGCTTGTCGTCGATCGGCTGGCAGACCGCGCGTAATTCTTGCGCCATGGCGTCAAGCGCCGCTTCATCAAGCCGGGTTCCCACCAGCGCCGCGCCGGCAGCTTCGGCCAGGATGACTGTCGGCCCCACCGCACCAAGCGCAATGCGCGCCGCCGTGCAGGTACCCGAGGCGTCAAGAACAAGCGCCGCCCCGACACCGACTACGGCTATGTCCATCTCGGTGCGCGGTATCGAGCGAAGATAGGCATCGCCGCCGCCGCTTGGCCTGGGCGGCAAGCAAATCTCGGCTATGAATTCACCAGGCGCGAGACGGGTCTGGCCCGGCCCGCTGGTGGTCATTTCGGCGGCAAGCTCCCGCATGCCGCCCGGCCCAACTATCCTGCACGTTGCTCTGGCAGCGACCAGTGCTGGAACACTGTCTGCGGCGGGCGATGCGTTGCACAGGTTTCCGGCCATGGTCGCACGGCCGCGCACTTGTACGGATCCAATCAGATTGGCTGCCTCGACCACGCCCGGCCATGCAGCAGCCAGGGCCTTGTCATCCTTCAGCGCCGTGCAGGGTGTAGCTGCGCCGATCATGAAGCCGCTGCTGTCCTGCCTCACACCAATCATGCCGCCGATGCGCTTGATATCGATGATCGCGGTGGGCGCGACGCGGCCTGATTTCATCTGCACAATAAGATCGGTGCCGCCGGAAAGCACCCGCGCACCCGGATCAGCGGCCAGCAAGGCGACGGCATCGGCGACGGATGTGGGAGAATGGAAGGCAGGCGAAGGCATCAAGTTCTCCGGCAAAGTATTCTTAACCGGCAACTTGGACCCCGCAGAGCATTCGTCAACCGCTTTCCCGCCCTTTGGGCTCAGGCCAGCTCGACTTCCGGCGCATCAAGCAGGCGGTAAAGCGTGCTGCGCTGGCGAACTGGCCGGCCAGCCATGGCTGCCGTCGCGACGATGTTGTCGACGGTAAGCTCCTGGCCATGCGCTGCCCCGGCAGCCCGGCTGATGCTCTCGTTCATCAGCACGCCGCCCAGATCGTTGGCCCCCGCCGCCAGTACGGCGGCAGCGCCATCGAGGCCCAGCTTGACCCACGAGCATTGTATCGAACTGATCCGCGTGTGCAGCACAATCCGCGCGACAGAATGCATCATCAGTGCCTCGCGCCAAGTCGGACCCTTGCGGGACTGGCCCCGGCGATACATCGGCGATTCCATGTGCACCAGCGGCAGCGGCACGAATTCAGTGAAGCCGCCGGTTTCGCCTTGCAGGCGCCGCAAGGCGAGCAAATGCCGCGCCCAGTGTTCCAGGCCTTCGACATGACCATACATGATCGTGGACGTCGTGGGCAGTCCGATGCGGTGCGCGGCGCCAACAACATCCAGCCACTGCTGCGTGGTCAGCTTGTCGGGGCAAATCTGGCGGCGGATGTCGTCATGCAGGATTTCGGCGGCAGTGCCGGGCAGCGAGCCCAGCCCCTCATCCTTCAGCATCATCAGGTAATCCGTGACAGTCATCCCCAATGTCGCCGCGCCCTGGCTGACCTCTAGCGGCGAGAATGCGTGGACGTGCAGATCGGTACAGGCTGCTTTCACCGCCCGGACGATCTGACGATAGGTCTCGCCGGTATAGGTCGGGTGAATGCCCCCCTGCAGGCAAACTTCGGTCGCGCCCTTGGCCACGGCTTCGCGCGCGCGTTCGGCCACTTCGGCATAGTCAAGGTTATAGGGCTTGTCGCGAAAACCGGCCTTGCTCGATGTCTTTGAAAAGGCACAAAACGAGCATGCGTGAGTACAGATATTCGTATAATTGATGTTGCGATTGACCACGTAGGTCACGGTCTCGCCATTGACCTCGCGGCGAAGTGCATCAGCGGCCTCGACGACCGCTTGGGCGGCGCTACCGCGCGCGGCGAAGAGCGCCACGATCTCGGCTTCCGACAATTCATGGCCATCGGCCGCACGGTCAAGAATGGTGTGCAGTTGCTTCGCGACAGGTCCGGCGTGAATGGTCCCGAGCGGCGCGGAAGGTGTCCCGGGCGGAGCCACGGTAAGGCCGGGGCTCCAGTTGCAATCGCGAGCAAGACCCTCGCTGTCGGCCTGCCGAAGGACATGACTGCGCATGGCAGCATCGATCCAGCCCGGCTCGGCGATAAAGCGCGGATAGACAGTTAGCCGTTCGGCCAGTGGCCTTCCCGCGCTGGCGCAGACTTCCTCCAGCGCGGTAATTTCCGGCCAGGGCGCTTCGGGATTGACGTGATCGAGGGTGACCGGAGAAATGCCGCCCCAGTCGTCGATCCCGGCTCCCATCAATTCGGCAAGCCGTTCGCCATTGAGATTGGGGGGTGCCTGAACCGAGACCTCAGCCGGCATTATAATGCGGGCCGCGGCTATCACGCGCAGGAAGTCGGCCTCGCTCGCCTCATCCGCGCCGGCCATTTTCGTGCCGGGCTTGGGGCAGAAGTTCTGGACTATCACTTCCTGCAGATTGCCGTGAGCCAGATGAACGTCGCGCAGCGCCAGCAGCGATTCGATCCGTTCCTGCGATGTCTCGCCAATGCCGATCAGTACACCGCTGGTCATCGGCACGCGCGCGCGCCCTGCCGCTTCGAGGCTGGCAATGCGCAGCGCCGGGACTTTGTCGGGCGAGCCATAATGCGCTCCGCCTTTTTCGAGCAATCGCTGCGAGGTGCTTTCCAGCATCAGCCCACATGAAGCGGCGACTGGCCGGAGCATGTGATAGTCGTCTTCCCCAAGCACCCCGGCATTGACGTGAGGCAAGAGGCCAGTTTCGGCCAGCACGAGTTCGGCGCAGTGGCGCACATAGTCGATCGTGCGGGCAAAGCCGTGATCATCCAGCCATTCCCGCGCTGCCGCGTATCTCCGCTCCGGCGCATCGCCCAGAGTGAACAAGGCTTCCTTGCACCCCGCCCGGGCTCCTGCGCGGGCAATATCGAGCACTTCTTCCGGCGTCAGATAGGGCGCCGTGAGCCGCGAGGGCGTGGTGGCGAATGTGCAATAGTGACACACATCAGTGCATAGCCGCGTGAGCGGGATGAACACTTTGGGCGAATAGGTCATTCGCGCCGGTCCGCGCGCATCGCGAATCGCGCAGGCCTCCGCCATCAGCGCATCGAGAGGTGTATCCATTAGTCGCGCAATCAGCGCGGAATCTTGCGAAGCCATGCCTTCAACCTGTCATGATGCCGGCTGCTGACAGTGCTTCGCGCGCCAGCCTTGCCCGGTCGTCGGCTGTGCACATGACTGTTGCCGTAACCGTTACTGCTGCGCCGCGTGCCCTGATTTCTTGGGCTTCCGCGGCGTCGGCAAGGTCGATCAGCCAGTGATCGACCAGACCTGAATAATGGCCGGCGATGGCGAGATTATTGCAGCCCTGACCGCGTTCGGCAAGCATCTTGGCAAGCGGCCCCTTGATGGCCTGCCCGCCCACCAGCGGCGAGACAGCGATAACGGGGACTTTGCGGCCCATCAGCGCATCTCGAACACCCTCGAGCGCGAGGATGGGATCAACGCTGACGAATGGATTGGAGGGGCAGATCACGATGGCCGCAAGATCGGGACGCGCCAATGCCTCACGGAAAACGGGCGATGGCCCTGCAGGCAAGCCGTCAAAGCGAATCCCGCGCACAGCGGGGCGGCACTGCTCGCCAACGAACCAGTTCTGAAAATCGATCCACCCGGCTTCGGTTTCAACCTGGGTTCGCACTGGTGCATCGCTCATTGGTGTAATTCTGGCGCCAATGCCCAGCGCATGGCTGAGTGCGAGCGTGACATCGCTAAGACTCTCACCGCCGCGCAGACGCGCCGTTCGCGCGAGATGCATGCCCAGATCGCGGTCGCCCAGATTGAACCAGTCAGGCGCGCCCAGCGCGCGGAGCATGGCCATGGCCTGCCAGGTTTCATCCGCAACGCCCCACCCGCGCGCGGCGTCATTCAGCCCGGCAAGGGCATAGACCACCGAATCAATATCGGGGCAGATGGTGAGCCCCAAATGCTCGAAATCGTCGCCGGTATTGACTGCGATAGTCAGGCGCTCTGCCGGCAGGACAGCCGCTAGTCCTGCCGCGAGTTTGGCGCCGCCCACGCCGCCCGACAACGCCAGGATGTGTCCGGTCACCGGAACATGTCTTCGGCAGCAGGTCGCAGGCCGCTGGTGGCGCCTGGCCCGTCATCGCTGTCAATCCACTGCCCGCAGCCGCGCACCAGTGCGGCGGGAGTGCCTTCGGCGCCCTCCCCCATGGCGAGAACCGCCGCCCCTGCAGCGGCATCGGCTACGGCAATCACAGTTGCCTGCAATGTGCGTCCGAACAAGTCCTGCCCAATACCTCGCTTGTCGTCCAGGACAGTCAGCCCGGCACAGCCAATCGCACCGCCGACAGTGCCGATGCGCCAGGCGCGGCCCATCGAGTCGGCAATGACGATTGCCGGACGGGCGCCGGTCAGCCGGTGCAGCTCCGCGCGGATCGTCCGGGCGCTGGCATCTGGATCGACCGGCCAGAGTAGCACTTTGTCGCCCGCGACATTTGAAGCATCGATCCCGGCGTTGGCCAGCACGTGGCCAGTCTTGTGGCGGGCGATAATGGCCGCCTTGCTTGCGCGCAGAATGTCGCTGCTTTCATCGAGGATCAGCTGTGCCATCTCCGGCTCACGGCCGGTCTCGCTCGCCAGTTTTTGCGCCTCGCTGCCTGCTTGCACCTCATTCAGGCTGACCAGACGGCCTTCCACTTTGGAGACGATCTTCTGTGCAACCACGATAAGGTCATCATCACGAAGCGTGATGCCCGCTTTCGCAAGCGCAGAGGCCAGTTCGCCAGCCACAGACATACCCGGCGCGAACAGCGGCATTCCGGCGACCGGCAAGACTGTCATTTCCGGCATTGGCTGCGCATGCTCCCATCGCTCGAAATCGGCGGGCGATACAAAACCGTTTGCCTCGCCCGCACCCGGCGCTATCGGCAAGTCACTTGTCACGCAATCCGTGTTTTCGGATCGCCAAAATCAGTGTCTATGGGGAGAGAGTGATCATGGCGTCAGTTGCAGTTATCGGCGGAACCGGAAATCTCGGCCGGGGCATCGCGCGGCGACTGGCCCAGGCGGGGCATGACGTGACCATCGGCTCACGCGCGGCAGACAAGGCGCAGGCCGCAGCGGACGAGCTCAACAGCGAGCTTGGCCTTTCTCTGCGCTCGGGTGACAACACCGAAGTTGCCCAAGGCAAGGACATCGTGATCGTGACGGTTCCCTATGCGAACCAGGCGGCAACTCTGCAGCAGATTGCCCCGCTAGTGGGCTCGGCCATCGTCGTCGATACGACTGTGCCGCTGGTTCCGCCCAAGGTCATGCGAGTACAATTGCCTGCTGCCGGCTGCGCTGCCTTGGAGGGGCGCGAGCACCTGGGGCCGGACATTAGATTTGTCTCGGCATTCCACAATGTCGCCGCGCACGTGCTCGACAGCGCTCACAAGGTCGAATGCGACGTGCTGGTGTTCAGTGACGATGTGGAAGCGCGAAAGACCATTGTCGACCTGGTCAATTCGATGGGGCTTCGCGGACTTGCAGGGGGCGCATTGGCCAACTCTGCCGCAGCCGAAGCGCTGACTTCGATCCTGATTTACATGAACAAGACTTACGCCGCCGACGGCGCGGGGATTCGCTTCACCAATCTGACGACCGCACCCCCCATTCCATGACGGCTAAGCGATGACAGTCTGGGTCGTCATTCCGGTCAAGCCGCCGGGCGAGGCCAAGACCCGTCTGGCCCAAGTTCTGGGCTTGGACCAGCGCGCCCGGCTGGCTCAGTCCATGCTGCAGCACGTCTATTCCGCCGCAAAAGGAGCCTCGGGCGATTTGCGCATTGCCTTGCTCGGCCCATCGCGCCTCGGACTGCCCGCCCAGATTTGTCTGCTCGACGATCCCGGCGGCGGGCTCAACGCCGCAGTCGCGAGCGCCTTGGCCGAAATCACCGCGCAGCGCGCCGAGCGGATGGTCGTTCTGTTTGCCGACTTGCCGCACCTGACCAGCGGCGAAGTTGCACGGTTAACAAACATGACAGGATCGGTGGTAGGCATCGCGCCTGACCGTCATGGCAGTGGCACCAATGCCCTGTCACTGCCGCTGCCTGCCGCCGCCCGTTTCGGCTTTGCATTCGGGCGGGACAGTTTCGCACGTCACTGCGCCGAAACGGAAAGACTGGGTTTGAAGGCGGAGATCATCGACAGTCCAGGTCTCGCCAGCGACATCGACGTGCCCGGTGATCTATCCGACGCGGCACATTTGTCTGGAAAGCTCGGGCACGCTTGACCCCCAATCATTTCCCAATAAGTTCGCGACAGATCGACCTGATCAATGCCGGCGGGGGACGCCAATATGACGATGAAACTCTCGGTTCGCGTCTGGGACTTGCCCACCCGCCTGTTCCACTGGCTGCTCGTCGCGCTCATGGGATTTTCCTGGTGGAGCGCCGAAAATGACGAGATGGATTGGCACCGCCTTTCCGGCTCGGTGCTGCTCGGCCTGATCTCGTTTCGGATCATCTGGGGCCTGATAGGCAGCAACACCGCGCGGTTTGCGACATTCCTTCAGTCACCCCGGAAGGTCTTCGCCTATTTGCGCTCTCCTGCGGGTGAAGCCCCTCATGCCGGGCACAATCCGATCGGGGGTTACAGCGTGCTGGTGATGCTTGGCCTCGTTTTGCTCCAGGTCGTCACCGGGCTGTTCGCTGTCGATGTCGACGGCATTGAATCCGGCCAGCTTTCGCATCTTGTCAGTTTTGATCAGGGCCGTTTCGCATCTAAAGTCCATGAAGTCAGCTTTACCGCACTGCAGATCGTCGTCGCGATCCATGTCGCCGCGATTCTGTTTTATGGCATCGTGCGCAAGCGCAACCTCGTTCGGCCCATGTTGACCGGGGCGGACGCGCAGATCTCCGATGCCCACGGCGCCCTGGTGCCTGCATCGCACGTGCGCCTCGGCGTCAGTCTTGCTGTTGCAGTCGCTATCGGCTGGTGGACCGCGGCGGGTTTTCCGGTCTGATTCTCCGAGCGCCTATGCTACTTCTGCCAGAGTGATCGCGCGGTGCAGCGCCATCACGGCTTCGGCTTCCTCATTCTCCCAGACAGCCCCGCAAACCGCGAGGAAATCAGCCCCCGCCTTGACCAGGGGGCCGGCATTTTCAGGATTGATTCCGCCAATAGCGACGCAAGGCAGCTCAAACAGCGACTGCCACCAGGTGAGGATCTCCGGCTCGGCTCGGTGTTCTACCGCCTTGGTTTTTGTCGGGAAGTACGCACCGAAGGCAACATAGTCCGCCCCCGCCTCGCCCGCTTCCATCGCCAGATGCCTGCTGGCATGGCACGTCACCCCGATCTGGGCATCGCGGCCGAGCCGTGCCCGCGCATCGGCCACTTCGCCGTCAGACTGGCCGAGATGCACGCCGTCTGCGCCCAGCCGTTTGGCGAGCGAGATCGAATCGTTGACGATGAAAGCCACATCGCGGTCCGTGCAGATGCGTTGCAGTGGTTCTGCCAGCGCGGCCGCGCGGTGTTCATCGATATCTTTCACTCTGAACTGAAAGGCGGCAACCGGTGCTGCGTCGAGCGCGCGCGTCAGCCTCTCAGCGAATGATCCGGCAACGTCAGCGGGTGAGATGAGGTATATCTGGCACTGGGTCATTGCCTGCCCTTAGAGCCTCTGGACACATTCCGGAACCATTCATCATGCCGTGCGTATCTAGCGGTATGTTGAAAATCCGCACAATGATGCTTGCGCTCGCAGCCCTCGGTTCAGCCGGGACTGCCAGTGCCAGCCATGATCGCACGGCGCAGGCCCGCCTTGGCCAGCCCGTTTATCTCAATGGCAATGTCCGCGTGACCCCGATTCGGGTTCTCGAGGACAGCCGCTGCCCGATGGAGGCGCGCTGCGTCTGGGCTGGCCAGGTCCGTCTATTGGCCCGCGTTGCTGTCGGCCGCAATCAGACTGTGAGGCAGATTACGTCGAACAAGCCGATTGTTGCCGGTAATGGCATGCTGGAACTGGTTTCGGTCATGCCGCCCAAGTCGACCCGGCATGAAATTCGCCCTCGCGAATATCGCTTCAGCTTCACCTACACGCGCGGCCATCGCCGCTAACTGACCTGCCTCGACAATTATTGCCCATCATGCCAGCGCCGCGCGGCGCTGGCGGGCTTCCTGCATCACCAGCCTGCTTCCGCTACGTTCAGCATCGCGCCACACCCTGTCGCGCGCTTGAAGGTCGGTTTCGCTTGCTGCCAGAGCTGAA
>Ga0075370_10000054_pt1 | contig 34222 bp, 40 predicted proteins | sample EndMethybrTD3035_FD_71398 | JGI IMG/M metagenome (GOLD analysis project Ga0075370, IMG submission 71398) | Populus endosphere microbial communities from Tennessee, USA - Endosphere MetaG P. TD hybrid TD303-5 | ecosystem: Host-associated > Plants > Roots > Endosphere | place: USA: Tennessee... | reverse complement strand
GCGCGGGCTGTGCCTGGTGCCGGAGAAGCGCGAGCTCTTCGGCGAGCTGAGCGTGCTCGACAACCTGATGCTCGGTGCGTACGCGAAGCGGCTCTCGGGCAGCGCGCTGCGCAGCCGGCTCGATGCTGTGTATGCGCGGTTCAGCCGCCTGGCCGAGCGCCGCACGCAGCGCGCCGACACCTTGTCGGGCGGCGAGCGGCAAATGCTCGCACTGGGCCGCGCGCTGATGTCGGCCCCGCGCCTCTTGATGCTCGACGAGCCCAGCCTCGGCCTCGCGCCGCTCATCGTGCAGGAGATTCTCGCGATCGTGCGCGGGCTGCGCGAGGAGGGCGTGTCGATCCTTCTCGTGGAGCAGAACGCGCGCGCCGCGCTCGAGAGCTCGGACCACGGCTACGTGCTCGAGACCGGCGAGATCGCGCTCAGCGGCGCGTCGAGCGAGCTGGCCTGCGACCCGCGCGTGCAGGCCACCTATCTCGGCGGAGGCACCGATGAGGAGTGACGTGGCTGCGCTGCCGCCGCACGAGCGCACGCTTGTGGCCATGCTGCAGCGCGGCGCCGAGCGCTTCGGCGATCGGCCGCTCGTGGCACTCTCCGGCGCGTCGTGGTCGCACCGCGAGGCCGGTGCAGTCGCGGCTCGGCGTGCCGCCGCACTGCGGGCGCTCGGCATCGGGCGCGGCGAGCGTGTCGCGCTGATGTGCGGCAACCGCGGTGAGCTGCTCGAGACGTTTCTTGGCTGCGGATGGCTCGGTGCGGTGTCGGTCCCGATCAACACCGCGTCGATGGGGCCGCAGATCGAATACTTTCTGGCCGACAGCCGCGCGCGCCTGCTCGTGATCGAAGCCGGGTTCGTCGAACGCCTGGCCACCGCGGATTTGTCGCGCACGGCGCTGCAGATGATCTGGGTGGTCGGCGCCGACGATGCGGCGCAGGGTGGCGATGCGGCGCTCGCGGGCGTGCCTTGCGAGGCGTGGCCCGTGTCGAATGAGGCTGGCGAATCAGAAACCGCAGAACCCGCGGCAGTGCAGCCCGGCGACCCGCTGGCGATCCTCTACACCTCCGGCACCACCGGCCCGGCGAAGGGAGTGATCTGCCCGCATGCGCAGTACCACTGGTGGGGCATCAACACCGCGCGCGTGCTCGGCATCGGCGAGAGCGACGTGTTGTGCAGCACGCTGCCGCTCTTTCACATCAATGCGCTCAACACCTTCGCGCAGGCCGCGCTCGCCGGCAGCCGGGTGGTGTTCGAGGCGCGCTTCTCGGCATCGCGCTTCTGGCAGACGATGCAGGCCGCCGAGGCGACGGTCGTCTACCTGCTCGGTGCGATGGTGCCCATCCTCTTGGCGCAGCCGGCCGGCGATGGCGAGCGTGCCCATCGTGTACGCGTGGGGCTGGGCCCCGGCGTCCCCGCCGTGGCGAGCGAGGCGTTCGAGGCGCGCACCGGCATCAGGCTGATCGAGGGCTACGGGTCGACCGAGACCAACTTCGTGATCGCTGCCAACGCCAGGGGCGATTCGACCCGTCGCGGTTTGATGGGCTGGCTGATGCCGGGGTTCGACGCACGCGTGGTCGACGCGCACGACGTCGAGCTGCCGGCCGGCGAGGCGGGCGAACTGCTGTTGCGCGCCGATGAGCCCTTTGCGTTCGCGAACGGGTATTTCGGGATGCCCGACAAGACCGTCGAGGCCTGGCGCAATCTGTGGTTCCACACCGGCGACCGCGTCGTGCGCGACGCCGATGGCGCGTTCCGCTTCGTCGACCGCATCAAGGACGCGATCCGGCGGCGCGGCGAGAACATCTCGTCGTTCGAGGTGGAGCAGGTATTGCAGAGCCACGTGGCGGTGGCGAGCGTGGCGGTGTATCCGGTGCGCTCCGAGCTCGCAGAAGACGAGGTGATGGCGGCCGTTGTGCTGCACGATGGGCAGCGCGTTCAGGCGGCGGAGCTGGCGAGCTTCTGCGAGTCGCGCCTGCCGTACTTCGCGATCCCGCGCTACGTCGAGCTGATGAACGAGCTGCCGCGCACCGAGAACGGCAAGGTGCAGAAGTACAAGCTGCGCGAACGCGGCGTCACCTCCGCAACCTGGGAACGACCCGAGAGCGCTGCCTCGTCGCGCAGGGGAGGCCGATCATGAGCACGCTGCAGGGCCGTCATGCCTTGGTGACAGGCGCGGCGCGCGGCATCGGCGCGGCCATTGCGCGCATGCTGGCGGCCGAGGGCGCTTCGCTCACGCTGCTCGGGCGCCAACGCGAGGCGCTGCTGCGCGTGGCGGCCGAGTTGCCCAGCGCAGCCGCGCTGCACGGCGTGGTCGTGGCCGACGTGAGCGACGAGCGCGAGGTTCAGGCCGCGTTCGACGAGGCGCGTGCTGCTCGCGGCGCGATCGCGATTCTTGTCAACAACGCCGGTCTGGCGGAGAGCGCGCCCTTCGCGAAGACATCGCCCGAGCTCTGGCAGCGCATGCTGTCGGTCAACCTCACCGGCACCTTCCTGTGCACGCAGGCGGCGCTGCCCGACATGCTGCGTGCGCGGCACGGGCGCATCGTCAACATCGCGAGCACGGCGGGGCAGAAGGGCTATGCCTACGTGAGCGCATATGTGGCTGCGAAGCACGGCGTGATCGGGCTCACCCGTTCGCTCGCACTCGAGGTGGCCACCAAGGGCGTGACGGTGAATGCCGTGTGCCCCGGCTACACGGAGACAGACATCCTGCGCGACAGCATTGCCAACGTGGTGGCCAAGACCGGCCGCAGCGAGGAAGAGGCGCGCGCGGAGTTTGCAGCCGGCAACCCGCAGCGGCGCATCGTGCAGCCGGGGGAAGTGGCCGATGCGGTGCGTTGGCTTTGCGGTGACGCGGCAGCGGCCATCACCGGTCAATCGATCTCGGTGTCTTCGGGAGAAGTGATGTGAAGCACAACGATGCCTCGCACGAGTTGCTGAAAGACGCGCACGAACTCGGCATGGAGGGCCGCGCCGCAAGCGCCGACCACGCGAAGCTCAAGCTCTGGCTGCGCATGCTCGCGTGCACCACGCAGGTGGAGGCCGAGGTGCGCCGCCGCCTGCGCAAGCGCTTCGGCATTACGCTGGCGCGCTTTGACTACATGGCGCAGCTCCATCGCAACCGGGACGGCTTGAAGATGCGCGAACTCTCGCGCTACCTGATGGTGACGGGCGGCAACGTGACCGGCCTGACTGACGACCTGGAGCACGACGGCCTGGTGGCGCGCGAAGGCAGCCCGACCGACCGGCGCGCGTGGATCGTTCGGCTCACGCCGAAGGGACAGCGCAGCTTCGAGGCGATGGCGCGCGAGCACGAGGAATGGATCCTCGAACTGTTTGCGGGCCTGGACGACGCTTCGGTGAAGCCGCTGTACGGCGAGCTCGGCAAGCTGCGCGTGCAGATGATGGAGGCGCGGCATGAGCGCTGACGAACCGGGAGCGTTCAGCCGCGAGCGCCAGATCCGATTCTCCGATTGCGACCCGGCGGGCATCGTCTTCTACCCGCAGTACTTCGTGATGTTCAACGGGCTGGTCGAGGACTGGGTCGATGCGCTCGGCGTCGGCTATCGATCGCTCGTCATCGAGCGCCGCGTCGGCCTGCCCACCGTGCGGCTCGAGGCTGAGTTCCGCGCCATCAGCCACATGGGCGACCGCGTGGTACTGTCGCTCGCGGTCGAGCGGCTCGGCGGCCGCTCGATCACGTTGAAACTGCGCTGTGCGGGCGCCGACGGCGGCACGCGGATGGAGCTGCGCCAGGTGCTCGTGACCACGTCGCTCGACACGCATCGCGCAATCGACATACCCTCCGATCTGCGCGCAGCCATCGCGCGCTCGATCGACGCCTTGAAGTGAAAGAGCCAACACCATGTCATCCAAGTCCAACGCCAGCTTTCATTGGGACGACCCGCTGCTGATCGAGAAGCAGCTCGACGACGACGAGCGCCAGGTGCGCGACGCCGCGCACGCCTATTGCCAGGAGCGGCTTGCGCCGCGTGTGCTCGAGGCTTTCCGCCACGAGACCACCGACCCGTTGATCTTTCGCGAGATGGGCGAGCTGGGCCTGCTCGGCGCCACGATTCCCGAACAGTACGGTGGCGCGGGGCTCAACTACGTCTGCTACGGCCTCGTGGCGCGCGAGGTGGAGCGTGTGGACTCGGGCTACCGCTCGATGATGAGCGTGCAGAGCTCGCTCGTGATGGTGCCGATCAACGAGTTCGGCACCGAGGCGCAGAAGCAGAAGTACCTGCCGAAGCTGGCGCGCGGCGAGTGGATCGGCTGCTTCGGGTTGACGGAGCCGAACCACGGCTCCGACCCCGGCAGCATGATCACGCGTGCGCGCAAGGTGGCAGGCGGCTACAGCCTCACGGGCGCGAAGATGTGGATCACCAACAGCCCGATCGCCGACGTGTTCGTCGTGTGGGCCAAGGACGACGAGGGCGCGATCCGCGGCTTCATTCTCGACAAGGGCGCGAAGGGCCTGAGCGCGCCGGCGATCCACGGCAAGGTGGGGCTGCGCGCATCGATCACCGGCGAGATCGTGATGGACGAAGTGTTCTGCCCCGAGGAGAACGCGTTCCCCGAAGTGCGCGGGCTGAAGGGGCCGTTCACCTGCCTGAACAGCGCGCGCTACGGCATCGCGTGGGGCGCCCTCGGCGCGGCGGAAGACTGCTGGCACCGGGCGCGCCAGTACGTGCTGGACCGCCAGCAGTTCGGCAAGCCGCTGGCGGCGAACCAGCTGGTGCAGAAGAAGCTCGCCGACATGCAGACCGAGATCACGCTCGGTCTTCAGGGCTGCCTGCGGCTAGGGCGCATGAAAGACGAAGGCACGGCAGCGGTCGAGATCACGTCGATCATGAAGCGCAACTCGTGCGGCAAGAGCCTGGACATCGCGCGCACGGCGCGCGACATGCTGGGTGGCAACGGGATCAGTGACGAGTTCGGCGTGGCGCGGCACCTGGTGAACCTGGAGGTGGTGAACACCTACGAGGGCACGCATGACGTGCATGCGCTGATCCTGGGGCGTGCGATGACGGGGATCGCGGCGTTCTGAGTCAGGCCCAGCTGCGAGTCAGCGCGCATGAGGCGGGTGAAGAAGTATCGTCGGGCCGCATGAGAAGCCTCGTCTGTTCGCGTTGCACTCTTGAACCGCAGGTCGAGGCGCATGCAGCGGAGATGTTTGCAGTCCTGTCCGATCCGGCGATCTACGAGTACGAGGGTGTGCCGCCTCCATCAGTGGAGAGATTGGCCGCCGGGTTTCGCCGCAGAGAAACACGCATGTCCCCCGACGGACGCGAGAAGTGGCTGAACTGGGTAGTGCGGCTGCCGAGCGGTGAGCTTGCGGGCTACGTTCAAGCAACTGTCTACGAGAGCCTCGCCGCGTACATCGGCCACGAATTCTCAAGCAGGTTCTGGAGACGAGGCATTGGCACAGCCGCAATCAACTGCATGCTGGACGACTTGAGAGATTCCTATGGCGTGCACACGTTCGTGGCCGTGTTGAAGAGCGCCAACTTCAGGTCGATGGCGCTGTTAGGAAAACTCGGGTTCAAGCCGGGAACGAAAGAAGATGCAGTGCTGTACGAAGCCACGCCCGATGAAACCACACTGGTCAGGCCGGCGAGGTCGGGCTGACGTTGCGTCGAGCCGGAAGAAAGGGCGACCCTGGGCCGCCCAAGCAGGCAGGATGCGGCTGTCGCTTAATCAGGGAACACCTTCTTCGAAGGCTGGGTGCCGTCGGACTTGCGGCGCTTCCTGCCGCTGGCGACCTTGCGGACCTGCTTGGCAGAAATGGTTCTCTTGCCGACGCGCTTCTTCTTTGCGAGTGCCATGTCATTCCTTTGAGTGAAAAACCAAGGATACACGTGGAGCGGCTGGAGCAGGCGGCCAGGGCAGCAGCGGCCTGCGCGCATTGCAGATGCAATCGAGCTGGCCGCTGCATTCGTGGCCAGTTGCGGGCGGCCCATACGAAGCAAGGATTCCGTCATGACTGTTCCCCATTCCTCTTCTTCCCAGCGCTGCGTGGCCGTGGTCACGGGTGCTGCGTCCGGTATCGGCGCTGCATTGACGCGCTCGCTGCTTGCGCGCGGCAGCACCGTGATCGCCATCGATCTCGATGCCACCTCCATCGACGAACGAGCCGAGCGGGTCTCGCTGGATGTTCGCGATGCCCATGCCACGCAGCAGTTGGCCGATCGGTTTGTCGGCACGCCGGTGACCCACGTGTTCGCGAACGCCGGCGTCGGCGGAGCCGCTGGCGATGTGCTCAGCCTTCCCGACAGCGCCTGGCAGTGGACGTGGGAGGTCAACGTGCTCGGCGCGTTGCGCACCTTGCGGTCGTGGTGGCCGCACTTGTGCCTGGGGCAGGGCAAGGCGGTGGCCACGCTCTCGCCCGCGGCGATGTCGAGCTTTCCCGGCGCGGGCCCCTACCGCGCCAGCAAGGCGGCGCTGCTCGCGGCGCTCGAGGGCCTGCACTACCAGGCGCACTTGCAGCGCAGCGGCGTCACGGTGCATGCTCCGCCGCGGCATCCAATCCGTTCACCGAGCACGTGGCACGTGCCATGCAGAACGCGGAGACGGCGGAGTCGTTTGCCGAGCGAGTGCTCGATGTCTTGCAGGCGGGAGACGCGCCCTTCTATTGGCTCACGCATCCGGAGTCACGGCCTTGGATCGACGCGCGCCACCGAACGATCGAGCAATCTCGCCCGCCGTTCAGCGACTTCGGGGCCGCACCATGACCGCCGCGGCAACGCACGCGCGGCGTGAACTGGCGCGCCACTACAAGCAGGAGGGCCCCGCTCTCGTTCGACGAAAAGGCCGAGCTCGCAGCCCTGTTGGATCTCTGGCGCGGCGAGTTCGCGCAGCGCGGCGTTGCCTTCTACTGAAGAGTGGGCCAGATGCGTGACCCGCTGTCAGAACTGAAGACGCGTGCGCGCCTGAAGCTCAACGCATCAGGCGGGCGGCAGCCCGAGCTCAAACTTCGCGGCTGTCTTCACCACGTCGCGCGCGAGGTGGGTTTCGTCGATTGGGAGCACGCCCGCCGCGTGCTCGGCGGCAGCGCCGCTCGCGGCGACGACATGGGAACGTTCTGGCATGCACCGCGCTGCTCGTTGCTGCTGTCGTCGTGGTTCTCCACTCTGGACGAGGCGCGCGCTGCGCTGGCTGCTCGTCCGCAGGAGGTGCTGCTTCCGTACCGGCGCCAGTTCGTCGTCGTCGGCGACGCGTTCATCCGGGAACTCGGGCTGGTGCCGGAGGATCTCTCCTGGGATCAGGCGCAACGCGATCTGGTGTCCGCTTACGCGAGCGAGGCGTGGCGCAGGCTCGCGTCGCTGCGGATACTCGCGCCGCGAGACACGTTCGCGTCGTCATAGTCATGCCACGAGCACAATCTCTTTCCAGTTCGCTTTCCAGTTCGCGATCCCCGTCTTCCAATGCTCGACTGCCACCGCCGCCACCTGTCCATTGCCGTGCTCGGCGCGGTGCTGCCGTGGCACGCCTGGGCAGCATTCAACTTCTGGACGAGCGAGTACACGGCCACACGTTCCGAACTGCAGGCGATGGTCGCCAGGCAGTTCCCCATTTCGCAGCGTTACGCAGAGATCTTCTCGGTTGCATTGAGTGATCCGGAACTCGGCCTGAATGCGGCCGCCAACCGCGCGGCGATCACGGCCCGTGTGTCGATCGCCAGTCCGCTGCTGCGCGCTGGCCGGGTCGATGGCACGATCGCGCTCAGCAGTGCGCTGCGCTATGACGCTGCGGCTCGTGCCCTGCGCCTGGAGCAGCCCAAGGCGGAGCGCCTGGAGCTGCAGGGTGTGAGCGGCAGCGACGCCGAACGGCTGCAGCAGATCGGTGGGCTCGTCGCGCAAGAGCTGCTGCAGGGCCGCGTTCTTCGCACTTTCACGGCCGAAGAGTTGAGCTACGGCAGCAAGACCTACGAGATCGGCGACATCACCGTGCTCGCCGACGGCATCAAGGTCGAGCTGAAGTAGCCGGGCCGCTGCCCCGCGAATACTCGAGCAGGTACGCGATCGCCGCGTTCACTGCCGCGATCTGGGCCTCGTTGCATTGAGCAGGGCTTGCGGTCGGGCTGTCTGGATAGACCTCGGTGGTCGTCACGAACCTCGCGCCGGTCATGCCGCCGCACAGGCCGAGAGAACGCTTGGCAAAATTGATGACGCCTTCCTGTTGAATCGGCGTGCCGATGATGGCGCCGCGTTCATCGGGTGCGGCGATATGGGTCACGCGGCGCACGGCATCGATCAGCGCTCGCTGAAAGTCGGGGACCGGCCGCTCGTTGTCTCCAACGAGGTAGAAGCCATCGGGAATGTCGTGGCGATCGAAGGGCACGCCGTCGCGCGCGGCCTTGGCGGGGCCGAACTCGCTGTTGTCGGTGTCGGTCGTTTCATGAAGATCGACATGAACATCCACACGCTCGCAGTTCGCACGAACGCATGCCATCGCGAGTGCCGACTCGGCGGCGGGGCTGTCTTGCTTGAACTGCCGGTTCGGGTCGAGCGCCTCCGGGTTCCAGCGGTTGATGGTTTCGTAGCCCCACGGGCTGACGCAAGGCAGCACGAGGAGATTCAGGGCGCCGGCAAGGCTGCCGAAGTCCTGCCCGATCCAGCGCAGTGCACCCTGAACGCCGCTCGTCTCATACCCATGCACGCCGCCCGTGACCACCACCACAGGTTGGCTCGGCTCCCACTGCCGGCTGCGCACGGCATAGAGCGGGTAGCTGCCCAATCCGAAACGCGTGTAGTCGAGAATTCCGTACTGAAACAGCTCGGCTTGCGCGGGCAAGCGAGCCTGCAGCGGCGCAAGCACCTCTGCGGTGTAGCTGCGCTGAACACGCTGGCGGGCGAGCCATGTGGCCTTGTCCTCGGCGGTCCACGGGGTTCCCGGCGTGCCGATCGGGTAGGGGGTTCGCGAATCAGACGTCATCGTCGGTACGAGCGAGTGCGGTTCGCACAGCATAGCGGGCCGCCTCCCTGCTCACTTGCGTCTCTACACTTGAGGGTTGCCTTCATTTCTCGATTCACTTCTCGGATCACCCGGACCATGCGCCTGCTCGACCTCCGCGAACGCCTGCGAGCCGCTGGTGCGCTGCCGCTGCACGAGCACCGCGTGTTGCGGCTGTGGGCGAACGCCTTGCCGCTGACCAGCGGCAAGCGTCGCCCCGAGGACTTCTTGCCGCAGCGCCTGCGCGACGTGCTGCCGGCGTTCGAGGCCGAACTCCGCGGTTTGGCGCGGCTGCACTCCGAGCACCCGGCCCAGGACGGCTCGGCGCGCCTGCTGCTCGCGCTTGCCGACAGCCAGACGGTCGAAAGCGTGCTGCTGCCGCGAACGGACGGCCTGTGCGTGTCGACGCAAGTCGGCTGCGCGGTCGGCTGCGTGTTCTGCATGACCGGGCAGGGCGGCCTGGTTCGCCAGCTCGGCAGCGCCGAGATCGTTGCCCAGGTCGCGCTCGCTCGCGCGCTGCGGCCGGTGCGCAAGGTCGTGTTCATGGGCATGGGCGAGCCGGCGCACAACCTGGACAACGTGCTCGAGGCGATCGAGTTTCTAGGCTACGAAGGCTGCATCGGCCACAAGAACCTGGTGTTCTCGACAGTCGGCGACAGGCGCGCGTTCGAGCGTCTGCCACTGGGGCGCGTGAAGCCGGCGCTTGCGTTGTCGCTGCATTCGACCAACGCTGCGCGGCGCGCGGAACTGCTGCCGCGTGCTCCGCGGATCGAACCCGATGAACTGGTGGAACTCGGCGAGCGCTATGCGCGTACGAGCGGCTATCCGATCCAGTATCAGTGGACCTTGCTGAAGGGCATCAACGACGGGGCGGACGAGTTGGACGGTATCGTGCGCTTGCTGCGCGGGAAGTACGCGCTGCTGAACATGATTCCGTACAACGCGGTTGAAGGCTTGGGCTTCGACAGGCCCGCGGCCGAGCGTGCCGAAGAGATCGCGCATGAGTTGCATCGGCGCGGCGTACTGACGAAATTGCGGCAGTCAGCGGGGCAGGACGTCGATGCGGGTTGCGGGCAGTTGCGGGCGAGGGCGGTTGCCCGTCCAGGCGAGGCGCGCGTCGTTTTCCATTCGGCGTGAGAACGCCGAACGGCTCAGGCGACTCGCCAGATCACGTCGCCCACGTCGTCGGCGACCAGCAGAGATTTCTTGTCCGGACCGATCGCGACACCCACGGGCCGGCCGTAGGAGACCGATTCGTCCGGAGCGAGAAAACCCCAGAGGATGTCGCGAGGCGAGCCTGCCGGGCGGCCGTTCGCGAAAGGCACGAACACGACCTTGTAGCCGCTGAGCGTGCTGCGGTTCCAGGAGCCGTGCTGGCCGATGACCATGCCGTCGACGTCGAAGCCGGGGAGCGTGCCGGCCGGCATCCAGCACAGGCCCAATGAAGCGGTGTGGCCGCCGAGCGCGTAGTCAGGAGTCTGCGCCTTTGCCACCATCGTCGCGTTCGCAGGCACGCGCTCATCCACGGTCTGGCCCCAATAGCAATAAGGCCAGCCGTAGAAGCCGCCATCGTCGACAGAGGTCAGGTAGTCCGGCGGCGTTTCATCGCCCAGGCCATCGCGCTCGTTGACGACGGTCCACAGCCGGTTCGTGATCGGCTCCCACGCCAGCCCCACCGGATTGCGCAAGCCGGCTGCAAAGATGCGACAGCGATTCGTCGCCAGGTCGAGCTCGTAGATGCACGCGCGGCCTTCCTCGGCCTGCATGCCGTGCTCGGCGATGTTGCTGAGCGAGCCGACGCCGATGTAGAGCCTGCGCCCGTCCCGGCTGGGCAGCAGGCTGCGTGTCCAGTGGCCGCCGGGCTTGAAGGTCGCCAGGCGCTGTCCCGGCGTGCTGATCGTCGTGGCGCCGGGCGTGTATGCGAAGGCCATCACGCCATCCGTGTTGCCGACGTAGAACGTGTTGTCGAGCAGTGCCATGCCGAACGGCTGGTTCAGCTTGTCCAACAGGATATGCCGCTGCTCCGCCACGCCGTCGCCGTCGGCATCGCGCAGCAGCGTGATGCGGTTGGGGCTGATACCGATCGCAGCCGCGCGCCGCATGGTTGCCACCATCGCGTGGTCGAAGAGCGTGCGTGGATTGCCGCCCGCCTGCAGCGCCTCGGCCACGGTCACGTCGCCATTCGGGAGCACCTCGATCCAGCGCGGGTGCTTGAGCCCGGCTGCGAAGGCGTTGACCTTGAGCCCGGCTGCTGCTGCCGGCACCTGCCCGGCTGCCCAGCCTTGCGCAGTGGGCATCTTGAGCGTCGGGATCGCTCCCTGCGGCCTCGCGGCGGGTATCTCGGGTGAGGCGCCCAAGGCGGGCGTCGGCTCGCCGCCCTGTTGCCTGCGCCAGCGAATGGCACCGGCGCCGACGAGGGCCACCACGCGTGCCAAGAAATCGTATGTCGCCATCGAACTCCTCCATGTGCCGGTGCGCGACTCGACATTGCCCGCACCCGACGGCGCGTGAATTGTGAGGGCGCCGGCGTTCGCGCGTACAATGCGTGCGTTGGCAGAAGGTCTCGTTGCTGTGAAGCAGCCTGAAGTCACTGCCGAGATCATGTGTTGATCTCCATCCTCGCCAGACTCCGATCGCCCGCGTGATCTTCTCGTTCTGGCTGCCTCTGTTCCGCAGCGAATGACCCTGCGGATCAGCCGCCGGACAGAGTCGACCACCGCTCGCGTACTGCGCGAATTCGATACCAGACAGACGATCGCTCCGCAGCGCGGACGAGATCGCAGAAAGTTCATCATTCATCATCAAGTCCAGGTCGGGAAGCACCTCGTGTCTCCCTTGACCCGCCGCAGTGATTGCGGACAACACGTTGCCGCCGCGGTCTCGATCCGCAGCGGCCGAGGCAGCATGACGCACGACCGCGTCCTTCGCTTCGCTCCCGTCTTCGGATCGCACGTCGAGGCGGCGCGCTTCGCTGTCGAACAGGCCCTCGCCTGGATCGACGCGAGCACGCTGTGTGCCGATTCGTCACTCTTACCCGGAGGGTAGTTCGCACATGGCAAAAGAAGAACTCATCGAGGCGCAAGGCGTCGTGCACGAGATCCTGCCGGACTCGCGATTCCGCGTGACGCTGGACAACGGCCACCAGCTGATCGCCTATACGGGCGGCAAGATGCGCCGCCATCACATTCGCATCCTGGCCGGCGACAACGTGTCGCTGGAACTCTCGCCCTACGACCTCTCGAAGGGCCGTATCACCTTCCGCCATCTCGCGCGGCGCGACGCACCTGCGGCCCCGCGCAGGACCACGACGCGCTGATGACACCCAACACGACGCTCGCGTCTACCCCGTTCGGCCTCCACATCGGGAGGCTGCTCACCCGCACCGGCGACAGCTGGGGCATCTCTTCAAAGCATTCAGCAAGGAAATTCATCATGACGATCGAAACCGGTACCGTGAAATGGTTCAACGAAGGCAAGGGCTTCGGCTTCATCGCCCCTGACAGCGGCGGCAAGGACCTGTTCGCCCACTTCAAGGAAATCCAGGGCGAGGGCTTCAAGGCCCTGACCGAGAACCAGCGTGTCCAGTTCGAAGTGACGCAGGGGCAGAAGGGGCTGCAGGCCTCGCGCATCCGCGCGATCTGATCCGTGCATAGGCGGTCACGGCCAGAAGGGGCCGTTCGATCGCGCACGGCATCACGTCGGCTCCGTGTCCTACGAGCTTCGGTAAGAGCGCCCGATGTACGGGCATCCACCGCTGCCCTACCTTTGCTGCTGACACTTCAGGAGCTGATATGGACCAGGTTGACATCACTCTGCCGCTCGCCACGAGCGCACTGGCTGATCCGGTCGACGTGGGTGGCGACGATGGGCTCGCGGGTTCACCACTCGACCTGATGCCTCAAACGCCTCGCCGGCCCAGGGGTGCCGCACTGGCGGCATCGACAGCCGTAGGCGCGGTGGCAGTGGCGCTCCTTGCCGTTGCAGCCCGTGGCGTGTCGCGATCATCGCGCAGCGGCCGAACCATGAACGATGCGAAACGAGTCGTACGCTCTCGCTCCATGTGGCCGACTGTCTTGGCAAGTGTTCTCGGCTTCGTGCTGAGCGCTTCAACCGGCAAGCGCGTCGTCCACGACAGTGGGAATCCGGGGCCGCCCAAGCTTTGACTTCGGTTCTGGCGAAGCGCTCGAGGATGCTGTCACCCGAGCGAGTCTCGGGGGCCGCCCGAGTTCGGAGTAGCGAACGGCCCAGTTCCCTCTTCCGCTGATGACGCAGGCCATGGCGGCTCGCGGCCTCAACGTCAGGCCGGTCAATCTTGTCCACCACCGGTTTGTCGATTCAGGCAGTTGTCGTTCGTCGTGGGGTTGGGGCGCGATCCAACCGAGCAGAACGCCGCCCCCGTACAACCAAGGACCCCTCATGACAAAGATGATCTTCGTCAGCCTCCCGGTCACCGACCTTCAGGCCTCCATCGCCTTCTACAAGGCGCTGGGATTTCAGCAGAACCCGCAGTTCAGCGACGACACGTCGGCCTGCATGGTGTGGAGCGAGGCGATTTACGCGATGCTGCTCACGCACGCCAAGTGGCGCACGTTCACGGACCGGCCGCTCCCGCCCCCCGGGAGCACCGGGGTGATGCTCTCGCTGGCCCTGGATAGCCGTGATGCCGTCGATTCGATGAACCGCGCTGCCGTGGCCCACGGCGGGCTTGCCGACGTGAATCCGGTGCAGGACCTCGGCTTCATGTACAGCCGCGACCTCTCCGACCCCGACGGACACCTGTGGGGTGCTTTCTGGATGGACCCGGCGGCGATTCCGCAGAGCTGAGGTTTCGGGGCCGTACTGTCGTCGTCAGCGTCGAGAAGACGGTTCTTCAGCGCCCCGGGCTCTCGGGCGCGTCAATGCCGCGGATTGGGGTCTTCGTCTTGTCGGGCGGGATCTCCACCGTCTTGTCTTCGTTGGCCTCGTCGCGGAAGGTCTCGGGCTGCTTCACGGTGGACTTCTCGAACGAATCCTCGAGCTTCTCGCGCTGGTCCTTGCTTGCGGGCGTGTCGTTCGGATCGGGCCTGGTGTCCATGGTTCACTCCAAGGTTGATTGCCAGAGAGTGACCTTACGCGGCATGTCCACCTCCGCCCGTCGGGCGTTCCCATGACCGCAAGACGGACCTTTCCTACATGGGTGCGTGCTTGCGAGTCGCGTTGGATCGTTTGCGTGAGTCCGCCTCGCGCGCCCATTTCGCGCGCCTTTGGACTTCCTTCGCGTCGGGCTCGGCCGGGGAACGTTCAGTCGAATGTCGATCTGGCGGGGCTTCGTTCGTCGTGGGGTGAAGCGGCGGAAATCGTTTCGCAGCGGCGACGACTCAGGAGACCTGACATGCGATTCCTTTCGATGATCCGAATCGATGAAACCACCGGGCAAGTGCCCAGCGAGAAATTGATGGCCGACATGGGCAAGCTGATGGAAGAGCTCACCCGTACCGGGCAGTTGGTCAGCACCGCCGGGCTGCGGCCCACCTCCGAAGGCGTGCGCGTGCGGCTGCACCGGGGTGGCAGGTTCTCGGTGCTGGATGGCCCGTTCACCGAGACCAAGGAGGTCATCGGTGGCTACGCGATCCTCGAGGCACCGTCGAGGGCGCAGGCCGTCGAAATCACGCGGCGGTTTCTCGCGGTGCACGGTGCCGAGTGGGAGGTCGAGTGCGAAGTGCGCCAGCTCGACGGGCCGGAATTCGGCTGCGCGCCCTGACGCTCGCGCATCACGTCGGCAATCACGCCACGCTTGTTACTCACGCCGTCGGAGCGGGCGGCGCTAGCCTGACCTTCAGACCACAACGAACCAAGGACTGAACCATGCTCGTCTGGACGAACGCGCTGCGCGCGCACTATCGCTGGATCATCGTCGCCGCAGGCGGCCTGCTCGGCTGCGTCGCGATCGGGGGCCTGTTTTCGCTGCCGGTATTCCTGCGGCCGATCGCGCAGGACACGGGCTGGTCCACCACCGGCATCTCCAGTGCGATGACGCTTGCCTTCGTGGCACTCGCGCTTGGCAGCATCGCCTGGGGCTACCTTTCCGATCGCGTGGGCCCGCGCGCCGTGGTGTTGGCGGGCTCATTGTTGCTCGCCACAGGTCTCGCGCTCTCGAGCCTCGCGACGTCGCTCGTGGCGTTCCAGCTCTTGTTCGGCGCGGTCGTCGGCTTCAGCGCGGCGGCCATCTTCGCGCCGATGATGGCGTGCGTCACAGGGTGGTTCGACACGCGGCGCAGCCTGGCGGTGTCACTCGTCTCGGCGGGCATGGGCATGGCGCCGATGACGATGTCACCGCTGGCCGCATGGCTGGTGCAGGCGCACAGCTGGCGCAGCTCGCTGCAGATCATCGCGGCGTTGGTGGGGATCATCATGGTGCCCGTGGCGTTGTTGATTCGCCGCCCGCCCGCGCTGGCGCAAGCCGCGTCCGCAGCAGCAACGCTCGCAGCGCACGAGTCGACGTTGTCGGTCGGGCAGGCCATGCGCTCCGCGCCATTCCTGATCCTGGTGCTGACGAGCTTCCTCAGCTGCGCCACCCACTCGGGGCCGATCTTTCACACGGTGAGCTACGCCGTCACGTGCGGCATTCCGCTGATGGCCGCCGTGTCGATCTACAGCCTGGAAGGGCTCGCGGGCATGGGCGGGCGCCTCGTGTTCGGCTTGCTCGGCGACCGCTTCGGAGCCGCGCGCGTGCTGGTGCTCGCGCTGCTCGCACAAGCGGTCGTCGTGCTGGGCTACGTGTATGCGCGCGAGCTGGGGAGCTTCTACACCGTTGCCGCGCTGTTCGGCTTCACGTATGCCGGCGTGATGCCGCTCTTTGCCGTGATCGCGCGCGAGAACTTTCCGCTGCGCATGATGGGCACGGTGATCGGTGGCACCACGATGGCCAGCAGCCTCGGCATGGCGCTGGGCCCCGTGCTCGGCGGGCTCATCTACGACTCGTTCTCCAGCTATGCGTGGCTCTTCATCGGCGCGTTTTCGCTGGGCATCGGGGCTTTCCTGTCGGCGCTAGCGTTCACGCGGCTGCCGCGTCGGCGGATGATGGCTGCGGTGGGTTGAAGCACGGCGTCGTTCGTGCGAGTCATCGCGGGCACCGCCGCCTTCTTCCTCCAGAGCGAGCGAAGCGTGACGCATTTTGCGGAGCGCAAATCGTCGGTGTCGTATCCGTGGGTTTCGCATTCTCGCGACGTGACTTCCGCACACCCGTTGCGATGATCCCGCTGGCACATTGGCCTGCATCGATCACAACAGCGTTGGGGTGTGGCCATGACGGTGCATCGCGCGACTTTCATCCTGGCGGGTGCATTGCTCGCTTCTCTTGCCGCGCCGGCGTGCGCGCAGACGATCGAGAAGGTGTCGCTGGCGAGCAGCGCGCAGAGCTACCGGACCGATGCCGCAAGGCACGTCTACAACACCTACGCGAGCCAAATCTACAAGGGCATGCTGCCCCCGCTGGTGCACGCGATCGTCGTGATCGAGACGGAGGTGGACAAGACGGGTAACGTGCGCGATGTGCGCGTCATCCGCTCGCCCAGCCATGCACCCGACGTGACCAAGCGCGTGATCGCGATGGTCCACAAGGCCTCGCCGTTCCCTGAGCCGCGCAAGCTCGGCGCCACGAAGTTCCTGGAAGTCTGGATGGTCGACCGCGGCGGCCAGTTCCAGGTTCACACCCTCACCGAAGGGCAGCTCTGAGCAGAGCGCGGGGGTAGCGCGATGCAAGCCGACACTCGATCGTTCGCCACCGTGCTGACGGTGCTGGCCTTTCTGGCCTGTGCAATGGCGCCCGGCGCCGCACGAGCTCAGAGCTACGACCTCAGCGTGACCCGGACCGCGGGCGACTTCTACAAAGTGGTGGGCAAGGACATCGTGATCCAGACGCGCCGCTGCGACGTGGTGGCCACCGCCAAGAACTCGGTCTTCATGGCCGATGCGCATGGCTCGAAGCTCCTGTTCACCGACGGCGGGCAAGACTGCGACGTGAAGGCCGCCTACGGTCCGACGATGTCGAACCCGGGGCAGTTCACGGTGACGGTCAGTCACGATGCCGACGACTGGTATGAAGTCTCCGGCGCGAGCACCTACATCAAGACCTCGAACTGCACTCGGCCAGCGGGAGGTCTGCAGGCCACTCTGTCGCTGGGCGCTGCCAACGAGGGCCGCTTGATGTTCGGTGACGGAACGAGCTGCGCGGTCGAAGGCGTCTACGACAAGCTGCGCATCTAGCTCGCCGGTTCAAGACCGCGGAGAGTTCAGCGAGTTCAGCGTGTTGAGCAACTCGACTGCCGACTGCACGCCGAGCTTCTCGTAGACGCTCGCGCGGTGCACCTCGATGGTCCGCACGCTGACTTGCAGCGTCTCGGCCATCGCCTTGTTCGACATGCCGGTGGCCACCAGCTCCATCACCTCGCGTTCGCGCTTGCTGAGCTGCTCGAGGCGGCGCTGCTGCGCAGAGAGCTCGCGCCGTTTCAGCAGTGCCGCCGCGCTGTTGGCAAGCGCCTGCTCGACGCGATCGACCAGCGCGTTGTTCGAGAAGGGCTTCTCGACGAAGTCGAACGCGCCGCGTTTGACCGCTGCCACCGCAGTGGGAACGTCGCCGTGGCCCGTGAGGAAGATGACCGGCAGCGTCTCGACCAGGCCGCGCGCGATGACACGCTCGAACAGCGCGAGCCCGCTCATGCCGCCCATGCGCAGATCGAGCACCAGGCACGACGGCGCGCGCGGCCAGTCTTCCGCGCTCGTCGTCGATGCTGCCGCTGCGGTGTGCTGTTCGAGCGCGGCCTCGAAGGCCTCGCCGCTGTCGAACCCTTCGGACAACAGCCGCCGCGAGCGCAGCAGCCAGGCGATGCCCTGACGCACCACCTCCTCGTCGTCCACGAGGTACACCATCGGCAGGCCCATCTCTGGAGTCGTCATCGTTGTCATCCCTTGTTCATGACCTGCTCATGACCCGTCCACGATGGCGGGACTCTTCCCGTCTATCGCAGCACGCGCCGCGGACGGCCCTGTCCGTTCCGCCGGCAGCGTGAAGCGGAATTCGACGCCGCATACCGCGCCAGTGGCGTCGCGCACGTTCTCGAAATCGAGCGCGCCGCCGTGCTGCTCGACGATCGTGCGGCACACGCTGAGGCCCAGCCCCATTCCCTCGGTGCGGGTCGTGAAAAAGGGCGTGAAGAGCTGGCGCGCCACTTCGTCGTCGACGCCAGGGCCAGTGTCCACCACCGAGAGCAGCACCCACTGCGAGGTGCTGGCGCGCGCCTTCAGGACGAGCACGCGGCGCCCGGAGCTGCGCGGCATGCCCTGCATGGCCTGGATGCCGTTGCGCGTCAGGTTCAAGAGCACCTGTTCGACCATCGCGCGATCGCACACGACCTTGCGCAGCGACGGATCGATATCGAACTCGATCGCGGTGTCGCTCTTGCGCGCCTGCAGGCGTACCAGCGGAAGGATCGCCTCGGCGAGCTCGGTAACCGCCACGGCCTCGCGTGCGCTCTCGCGCCGCCGCACGAAGTCGTGCACGCTCTTGATCACGCGCCCGGCACGCTCCGACTGCTGCGCGATCTGGCGCGCCGCAACGTGCAGCGAGCCCCACAGCTCGGCGTCCAGCGGGACGCCGGGCGTGTGCGAGTCCATCACGTTGAGCGTGCCGGTGGCGTAGGCGGCGATCGCCGAGAGCGGCTGGTTCAGTTCGTGGCTGAGCAGCGAAGCCATCTCGCCGATCGTCGCGAGGCGTGCGGTGGCCTGTAGCCGGTCTTGCTGCTGGCGCGCGACTTCTTCGACACGGCGCTGCGCGCTGAGATCGACGATCGCGCTCATCCAGCCGGCGTGTGCGCCGCTGGCATCGCGCAGCGCGGACTCGAACACCATCGCCGGAAAGCGCTCGCCGCTCTTGCGCACGAAGGTGGTCTCGAACGCGTCGCGGGTCTGCGCGCCGCTCGCTAGGCGCTCCTCCTGGCGCCGCTGGTACTCGCTCGCGAGCTCGGCGGGCCAGTAAGGCGGCTGTGCCGACGAGAGCAGCTCGTTCGCGTCGAAGCCCACCATCGCGCAGAAGGCGGGGTTCACGTACGTGGTGCGAGCCTGGCGGTCGCGTGCGCGTAGCCCGGTGACCAGCGAATCCTCCATCGCCTTGCGAAACGCGAGCGACTCGGCGAGTTCCGATTCGGCGCGGGCGCGCCGGCGCACGTCGCGCGCGAGCAGGACGACGACGCCGAAGAGCGTGAGCGAGAGGCCGATGACCATCGTCGTGACCAGGTCCGGCACAAGGCTGGGCTGCGTCGCCGGGCTGTTGAGCTGCAGCTGGATCGCGGTGCCGGGCAGGTCGATCAAGCGGCTCGCGCGGAACACGCCGGCGCCGGAGCGCTGCGGCCCGTGCGCGAGCATCGTGCCGTCGGGCTCGAGCATCGCGAGGTCAAGCCCCGGCGGCGGTGCACTCGCCGAGAGCTGGTCCAGCAGGCCGGGCAATCCGAAGGTCGCCACCACATAGCCGGTCAGGCCTTCGCCGATGCGCTCGGCAATGCACAGGTCGATCACCTCGATCCCGCCGCCATCGGAGTGCGGCACGAAGAAACTGCGCGAATAGGTGGGCTCGCTGCGGCGCTCGGCCGCGCGGCAGGCGAGTTCGGTCTCGAGCTGCGCTTCGGCGCGCGGGATACGCACGAACAAGGGCGAACGGGTCGGCGTGTCGAGCACCCGCGTGACGGCGAAGTTCGTGTCGCGGCGTTCGATGCGCGCAAGTTCAGGGCGCTCGATCAGCAGCCGCTGGGCGCGCTCGCGCCACAGTTGCGGTGGTTCGTCGGAGCCGGGCAGGTTCAGCACGCGTCGCAGGTCGGCGCCCAGCATCTTGCGCAGCTCCTCGGCGCTGGCGAGCACGCGGGCCTCCACTTCCTCCTGCGCCTTGCTCGAGCGGTAGTGCAGTGTCAGCCCGAGAAGCAAAGCCTGCACCGCCACCAGCAGCACCACCAGCGCAACCCAGAGAAACCAGCGCGGCCGATCCTCGCGCACCGGCGCGATCGGGGGTGAAGCCGGTGCAGGTGCTCCGGGCGGAGGGCGGTTCATGCCCACTACTCTGCCATGGTGGCCGCAGACGCCGGCCCGGACCCGTGAACCGGCGCTCCGAAGCGTCTCGATCGAGCGTGGTTTGAATTCGCTATGTAGTGGTTGCGAGCCGAACACCCGACGAAGCTTTGAAAGTCACGTGATCACGAGGGGCTTGATGGCCCGCTCGCCAGAATATGAGAATAATTCGCATTTGCATCACGGAACGCGCCAATGACGACTTCACAGCCGACCGTCGGCGTTGTCTCGCGGGTGGCCGCCGCTCTGCTCGGTGGCTGGCTCTTCGCGTGGGGCTTCGTCACGCTGGGAATCATGTTGCTGCTGCGTGCCGGTATGCCGTACTCGGACGCCAGGACGCTCACGTACCTGCTCGCGTTTCTCGTCTATCTCGCTGGGCTGTGCTGGTCGTTCGCCATGCGGCGCGCGCGCAGTGCATGGCTCACGCTGGCCGGCGGCGGGGCGGCGATGACTGCGCTCGCGTGGTGGCTGGCGCGAGCGAGCCTTTGAAGGAAGAACTATCTTGTTCCCCACCTTCCGACTCTCGATGGCGTGGCTGCACACGTGGTTCGGGCTCGTGCTCGGTTACGTGCTGATCGTCGTCTTCTTCTTCGGCTCGCTGTCGGTGTTCGACCGCGAGATCGACCGCTGGGCCTTGCCCGAGACGCGCTTCGCGCCGCAGCCGATGCCGTCGTTCGACCGCATGCTGAGCCCGATCTTCAAGCAGATGAAGCCGGAGCCGGCAGAGCTCGAGGCCGCACGCGCACGGGTCGGCGGCTCGTTGCCGGCCGAGCTTGCGGTGATGAACTGGGCGGTCTACACGACGCACCGCGATCCGGTGCTTGCGATGTATGCGGAGTTCGCCGTGCCGAACAACCCGAACGATCCGGACGATCATGTGCACGGGCACGTCACGATCGACCCGCGCAACGGCAGGCTGCTGGGCGACGACCAGCTCAAGGTCGGCAGCGAGTTCTTCTATCCGATGCACATCAGCCTGCATGTGACCTGGAAGGATCTCGGCTACTGGATCGTCGGGCTCGCTGCGCTGGCGATGCTCGCGGCGCTGGTCTCGGGCCTCGTCATCCATCGGCGGATCTTTCGCGAGTTCTTCACGCTTCGCCCTCGCAAGCATGTTCAGCGCAGCACGCTCGATCTGCACAACCTCACCGGTGTCGTCGCGCTGCCGTTCCACTTCTTCTTCGCGCTCACGGGCCTGACGATCTTCGCGGGTATCTACCTGCCAGTGTCGGAGACGATGCTCAAGCCACAGGCGCAGGCTGCTGCGGTGCACGAGGCGAAGGCCAAGGGGCTGCCCTTCAAGCCGGCGGGCGTTGCCGCGCCGTTGGCCTCGGTCGATGCGATGGTGCTCGAAGCGAAGCGCCGCTGGGCCGCGCGCGGCATGGCGGGCGAGGTGGGCTATCTCTACGTCAACCACGTCGGCGACCGCAACAGCTATGTCTCGCTCTACCGTGCCGGCAGCGACCGCGTGACACTCGTCGGCCAACCCATTCACTTCGAGGGCACGACGGGGCGCGTGCTGTACGAAGAGCCGCCGTCTTCGGCCGTGGCGAGCGTCAACGACTTCCTGACGGGGCTGCACCTGCAGCACTTCGAGCATTGGTTGCTGCGCTGGTTCTACGTGTTCGGCGGGCTCACGGGCTGCGTGTGCATTGCAACCGGCTTCATCTTCTTCGTCGAGAAGCGCAAGCGCCAGCATGCGCAGGCGGGCGTCTCGGGCGCGCGCTGGGTCGATGCGTTCGCGGTGACGAGCGTGACCGGCATGCTGATCGCGACACTCGCGATGCTGATCGCCAACCGCGTGCTGCCCATCGAGCTGGCTCAGCGTGGCGATTGGCAGAAGGCGTCGTTCTGGGGAGTCTGGCTGCTCACGTTCGCGCATGCGGCGGCGCGTGGCGCGATGCCGCGAATGACGCGGCTCTCGCCCGCATGGCGGGAGCAATGCCTCGCGGTCGCGGCGCTCGCTCCGGCTGCGGTGATCCTCAACTGGGTCACCACTGGCGACCACCTGCTGAAGACCTTGGCAGAGGGCTATTGGCCGGTCGCCGGACTCGATCTGGCGCTGCTCGCTGTCGGCAGCATCGCTGCGGGCGCTGCCGTGAGACTGCGCCGGGGCGAGCGGGCAGTCGCTGCGCCGGCGGCATCGCTCGACGAAGCCGCCGCCGCCGGTGCCGGTACCGCAGACCGGGAGGCTGCACGTGCGTAGCCTGCTACGAGCGTGCGCGCTGCTGTGCAGTCTCGGCGGCCTCGCATGGCTGGCCCTGGCAATGGAGGTGCACTGGCATCAGGTCAGGGGCGGGCGAGCGAGCCTCGCGCCGCACAAGGCCAGGCTGTTGCGTGTGATGGGCGCGTTGGCGCTCTCGGGATCGTTGGTGCTCTGCCTGAGGGCTGACCATGCGTCGATGGCGGTGCTCGTGTGGGTGATGTCGCTGGCGGTCTCGTCCGTCGGCGTGGCGTTCGCACTGGCGTGGCGCCCGCGATCCCTTTCGTGGCTGGTCGGCTGGGTCCGGTGATCTGCTTGGCGGGTTGAGGGGCAAGCGCCACGGCACTCGCTGGTTGGCGTCAGCGGACTCCGACACGCGGTCGCAGCCGCGTCCGACTGATGTGGCCGCGCGATGTTGGTAGCGTGAACGTTCGCGTTGCTCCGGGAGTTGGCATGGCTCACTATCCACGGCCTGCAGATCGATCTGCGCTCGGCGGATGGATGGCGTTGTTCGTTGTGCCCCTGCTCGGAATGCTCGCTGCATGCGGTACGCCGGGAAGGGCATCGCTCGCCGCCGAGCAGCAACGCCTCGAGACTGCTCTCGAGGGCACGCCAGGCGTTCTCTCGCGCGAAGCTGACAACAGCCTGGGTGTCGACGTGCCGTTGCGTTCCTCCTTCGATCGTGGACGCGCCACCGTCAAGCCAGCGCTGGCCAAGGTGCTCGACCGAATGGCGGCCAGCCAGCGCTACGAGTCCACCCACCTTTTGGTGAAGGCGCCGACCGATCCGGGGCACAAGGAACTGGCCTTGGGGATGCGACGAGCGGTCACCGCGCGTGACTATCTGATCGAGCGCGGACTGGATCCGTCGCGATTCTCGGTGTCGGCCATGGGGCGCAATCCGACGGTCAAGATCGTCATCACCGCATCGACGTCGCCTTGAGCGATCAGCGCGGAGGGGCTTGCAGATATTCTATAGTTCGAGTAATCTCGAAATATGGAAGAGCAGCAAGTTGTCAAAGCCCTCGCCGCACTCGCCCAGCCGGTGCGGCTCCAGGTGTTCCGCGCGCTGGTGGTCACCGGCCGGGCGGGTTTGACGCCTGGCACCATCGCCGAGGCGCTTGGCATCCCACCGAACACCTTGTCGTTCCACCTCAAGGAACTGACGAACGCGGGCCTCGTGACCCAGGAGCGCGCAAGCCGCAACATCGTCTACCGTGCCGCCTACCAGCAGATGAACGACCTGCTGGGCTACCTCACCGAAAACTGCTGCGCAGGCGCTGCCTGTGCAGTCGATTCCGCTGCGTCGTCGGCCTGCGGCTGCTGACGTCTTTTCACTCATCCGAAGGAGTCATCAATGAAGCGGTTTCACGTCCATGCCCACGTCGAGGACCTCCAGGCCTCGATCGCGTTCTACTCGAAGATGTTCGCGGCGGAGCCGGCACGGGTCGAGGTCGACTATGCCAAGTGGATGCTCGAAGACCCGCGCATCAACTTCGCCATCAGCACGCGGGGCGGGAAGCTCGGCGTCGACCATCTCGGCATCCAGACCGACACGGAAGAAGAACTCGTCGCCCTCAAGCAGCAGGCCGAAGCCGCTGACATGACGCTGCTCGATGCAGGCGAAACGACCTGCTGCTACGCGCACAGCGACAAGTATTGGCTGACCGATCCTCAGGGCATTGCCTGGGAGCAGTTCCACACGCTGGGCAACATCCCCACGTTCAGTCAGACGAAGGAGGCACCCAGCGGCGAGGCGGCCTGCTGTGCAACGGCGCCCACTCGGAAGGCCGTTCCCATTCCCGTCAAGGCGGCCTCCTGCTGCTGAGCGCGCCATCCAGCCCGAGCCCATGAAAGTAGACCACCGGCAAGTCGTCGCGGAAGGCCTTGGTACGGCGTTGCTGCTGGCCGTGGTCATCGGCTCGGGGATCATGGCGGAGCGGCTTTCCGGCGGCAACTCGGCGCTTGCTCTCCTGGCGAACACGCTGGCGACCGTCGGGGGGCTGTACGTGCTGATCGAAGTGTTCGGGCCCGTCAGTGGTGCGCACTTCAACCCGGCCGTGTCCCTCGTGATGAGCATGCGAGGGCAGCTTGCGTGGGCCACGCTGGGCCCGTACATCGCCGCTCAACTCGCGGGCGCGACGCTCGGCGCGTGGCTCGCGCATGCGATGTTCGACCTCAACCTTCTTCAGTTGTCGTCGAAGGTGCGCGGCGGGACCGGGCAACTGCTCGCCGAATGCGTGGCGACGTTCGGGCTCCTGCTCGTCGTCTTGCGTGCGCCGCCCGCGAGAGTTGCGCCGATGGTGGCCTCGTACATCGGCGCAGCCTACTGGTTCACGTCGTCCACGAGCTTTGCCAACCCCGCAGCCGCCTGGGGCCGCATGCTCAGCGATACGTTCGCCGGCATCGCGCCATCGAGCGTTCCCGGTTTCGTTGCGGCCGAACTCGTGGGCGCCGTACTTGCAATGGCGATCTCCGCTCTGCTCGACGGCCGACCCGCTGCGCGTCTGCGTACGCAGGCGACACCTACCCGACTAACCTCCGACGACGACCATGTCTGACGTGACGATCTTCCACAACCCCGCATGCGGCACATCGCGCAACACGCTCGCGTTGATCCGCCATGCAGGGATCGAACCGAACATCGTCGAGTACCTCGTGACACCGCCGTCGAAGGCGCAGGTGCGCCAGCTCGCGCTTGACATCGGCGTGCCGGTCCGCGGCCTGCTGCGCGAGAAGGGCACGCCGTTCGGCGAGCTCGACCTCGGCAACCCGAAGTGGACCGACGACGAACTGCTCGATTTCATCGCGCAGCATCCGATCCTGATGAACCGCCCCATCGTGGTGACGCCGCTTGGAACGGGCCTCTGCAGGCCGTCGGAGGCAGTCCTGGAGCTGCTGCCCGTCGAGACTCTGCCGCCGTTCACCAAGGAAGACGGCGAAGTAATCGTCGATACCGGGAAGAGACGGCACGCAGGCAAGCACGCGTGAGCGGGAAGGCGCCCGGAGTGGCGCTTTGCCCCGTTTTCCGGCGTGCGCAGCGCGCGTAGACTCGCCGCCATGAGGCGGACGTCGGGATGTGGGCTGCGGAGCTGGGTCGGGTGGGGCGCACGAGAGGTTGCGCAGGTCGCGGCATGAGCGAGCTTCGGGCCCTGCTGCTTACCGACGTGGTGGACAGCACCAAGTTGCTGGAGCAACTCGGCGACGCCGCGATGGCCGCAGTCTGGGAGGCACACGATCGGTTCGCCCGCGGCTTGCTCCCGACGTGGCGCGGGCGCGAGATCGACAAGACCGACGGCATGCTGCTGATGTTCGAGGCGGCTTCTGACGCTGTCGGCTACGCACTGGCCTATCACCGCGGCCTCGCCGCGCTCCCCGTGGCGCTGCGGGCTCGCGCCGGGCTGCATGTGGGGTCGGTGATCCTTCGCGAGAATGATCGCGCGGCGATCGCACTCGGCGCCAAACCGCTGGAGGTGGACGGCCTTGCCAAGCCGACCGCTGCGCGCGTGATGTCGCTCGCCCGCGGGGGGCAGACTCTGCTCACTGCCGAAGCGTACCGGGCCCTCGGTGCGACGACCCTGAACGTGCGGTCGCATGGGCACTGGATGGTCAAGGGCGTTTCGGAGCCGCTGGAGATCTTCGAGGCAGGCGAGGCCGATGCAGCTTTCGTGACTCCGTCGGACGAGGAGAAGGTGTTTCGCGTCGTCCGCAACGGCGACTGGTGGCTGCCCGTCAAGGAGATCCCGAACAACCTGCCGCAGCCGAGCACGTCGTTCATCGGACGCGAGCGCGAACTGACGGAAGTGAAGAGCCTGCTCTCCAGCGCGCGCCTGCTGACGCTGCTCGGGATGGGCGGCCTCGGCAAGACGCGCCTTTCGCTGCAGGTGGCGGCCCAGGTGATGTATCAATATCCGGACGGCGTCTGGTTTCTCGACCTGGCGCCGATCAGCGACCCCTTGCTCGTGCCGAGCGTGGTTGCCCAGGCCCTGGGCGTGCGCGAAGAGCTCGATCGGCCGCTGGTCCAGACGCTGTGCGCGCACCTGAAGCCGCGTCGGGCGCTCTTGATCCTGGACAACTGCGAACACCTGATCGGGCCGTTGGCGAACCTGGCCCACGCCATCGTGAGCGAGACCCCGCAGGTGAGGCTGATCGCCTCGAGCCGACAGGCGCTCCATATTCCGGGCGAGCATGCCTATCCGATCCTGCCGCTGCCGGTTCCGAAGCGGGGTGACGGCATCGACGTGCTGTTGCAGTCGTCGGCGGTGCGACTGTTCGTCGACCGCGCGCAACTCCACAAGCCGAAGTTCGCGCTCAACGAGCGCGAGGCGCCTGCCGTGGCGGAGCTGGTTGCCAGGCTCGAGGGAATTCCACTTGCGCTCGAGCTGGCGGCTGCACGCGTGCGCTCGCTCTCGGTCACCGACATCAACGCGCGTCTCAAGGATCGCTACAAGCTGCTGACCGGCGGCGCCCGCGTGCTTCAGGAGAGACAGCAGACCCTGCGGGCACTCGTCGACTGGTCTTACGAACTGCTCGACGACGCGGAGCAGAGGGTGCTCAGCCGCCTCGGTGTGTTCGCGGGCGGCTTCGACCTGCCGGCGGCCGAGCAGGTGTGCGGCGCAGCGCCATTGACGAGCGACGATGTGCTGGACCTGCTCGCTTCGCTGGTCGAGAAGTCCCTCGTCATGCTGGACGATCGCGAAGACGGCACGCGCTATCGAATGCTCGAGACCATTCGCGACTACGCGCGCGAGAAGCTCGAGCAAAGCGACCAGGCGGCATCCACGGCCAGCCGGCATTGCGAGCACTTCTTCGCGATGGCCAAGACCGCGAACCGCGGATTGCAGGGCCCCCAGCAAGCAGACTGGATCTGGCGGCTCGAGACCGAGCTCGACAATGTGCGTGCTGCTGCAGCGCTCGCATTGAATGGCGGTGCAGATCCGTTCGTCGCAGTCAAGTTCGCCGTTGCGCTGCAGCGTTTCTGGATTCTTCGTGGCTATTCGAGCGAGGGGCGCAATCTCGTGCGTGCCGCGCTGGCGCTTCCGGCGATCCGGGCTTCGGACCTCGCGCATGCCTGGGCGCTCTACGTAGGCGCCGCACTGGCTGAGAGCCAGAGCGACCATGCCGAGGCTCGTCAAATGCTCGAGACTTGCCTGGGGCTGCGGCGCCGGCTCGGCAACCCGACCGACATCGCGGCCACGTTGTCGACGCTGTCACCGGCCCGGCTGCAGGCAGGGGATGCGCAGGGCGCCGCCGTGGCGGAGGGGGAGGCGCTCCGGATCTTTCGGGAGCTCGGCGATCGGGTGGGCGAGGCGATCGGCCTGCTGCACCTGGGTCACATCGCAACCTACCTGGGAGACGACGCCCAGGCGCACGTGCACCTGGAGCAGTGCCTGGCCATCGCGCGCGCAATCAAGCATCAGGAAGTCGAGGGCGAGTGCGAACTCGTGTTGGGCGAGATCGCCTTCGAAGCGGGCGACGCGCAGGAAGCCAGCCTGAGATTCAAGCGTTCGCTGACGGTGTGCCGCGAAGCCGGCGACAAGCGCGGCGAGGCCATCGCGCATTGGTGGCTGGGCAAGGTCGATCTGGAGGGCGGTGACGTCCCTTCGGCACGAAGCCGCCTCGGCGACGCGCTGCGCGCCTTCAGGAACTTCGAGATGTGGGAAGAGCTGCTGGGCTGCGTGGAAGACCATGCAAGCCTCGCGCGCCTCGAAGACGCGGCAGACATCGGCGTGCGCTTGGCCGCCGCCGCCGACATGGCGCGCGAACGGCTGAGCCTCGCCCGGCCGCCGCGCGGCGAGCGGCGCTGGCAGGCGCAGCTTGCTGCTCTGCGCGCGTCGACGACAGGCGCGGCGTTCGACGCGGCGTGGAGCGCGGGGCGGGAGTGTCAGGTCGACCAGGCGATACGCCGCGCGCTGGCCAGGCGCGACGAACCGATCCCGGCTTGAGTGCGGCGCTTGGCGCGCTGGTCGCTACGCGCGGCGGCGCCGTGCCCACCAGCCCACTGCGCCGAGGCCGGCGAGCAGCAGCGCATAGGTAGAGGGCTCGGGCACCGGCGTGATCGTCATCGTCGGAATGTTCGCCGACACGCCGCATCCTTCGAGTGCGAGCGGCCCGCTGGCGCAGGTGCCGGGGTTATAGGTGGTGTCCGGCGTGTAGTAGAGAGCGACCTTCGCCTTCTGAAACACCAGGTCGAAGTAGCTGCCCTGCGCAGGACCCGCGAGCGAGAGCACGGGACCGATGAAGTTGGTGTTGAGGCCCGACAGCTGATGGCTGGCGTCGACATACATGCCGAGCACGGCGTTGGCCATGGGGGTGAAGGTCAGCGTCTCGTAGATCGTCGATGGATTGGCGAAGTCGTAGAACGTGACTTCGGCGCTCAGCACCTGCATGGCGCCGTTCGAGCACGCGTTGGCATTGCTGATCAGACCCGACAAAGCGAGGCAGCTGTCCGGGATGAAGAACGTAGCCTCTCCCTTCCATCCCATACCGGTGAATTCGCCGCCGAAGTCAGGGTCCCAATCCCCGGCGTAGACCGCCGCGTTGGCAGACCCGGCACCGCCGAGGGCGGCGGCGAGCGAGACAAGGGCGCCCACAAGAACTCCACGTACACGCGTATTCAACATGTTCCCGCCTCGGTTGAGCAGCGTGCCTCACGGCAGACTGTTTGCAATTGATAACAATGATTCTAGAGAGCGCGCGCATGTTGGGTGCGCTTTCGGCTCCCTGATTCGCGGGGGGTGGGTGATCGCGAAGCCCGGATCACGGGGCACAGCTTGATTCATTGCGAATCAAGCGTCTGATGAGCAGTTGGTGGAGAGGAGGAGGATCGAACTCCCGACCTTCGCATTGCGAACGCGACGCTCTCCCAGCTGAGCTACCCCCCCACTGCGGCCGCTAGTCTAGCAAATCTCGCGCGCCCCTCTGGCGTGCCGCGGCAGCACGCGGTAGAAGGCGCATCTGGTTGTCTTGTCCATCCACACAGGAGCGCGCATGCCCCGCCTTGATCCCGCCTGGCTCGACCTTCAGTACAACAATCGGGCACGAGTGCCCGAGCATCCGCAGATCCTCGAGCGTTGGGCAATTGCCTCCGAATACGCGCGAGCTCACGGCAGCCGGCGCATCGACGTGGCGTACGGATCCACTCCTGCGCAGACGCTCGACGTCTTCCCGACCCCGCGTGCCAACGCACCCGTGCTCGTGTTCATCCACGGCGGGTGGTGGCGCACGCTGGACAAGAGCGACCAGTCGTTCGTCGCCCCCGCGTTCAATCAGGCCGGCGCGCTGGTCGTGATCCCGAACTATGCGTTGTGCCCGGCCGTGACGATCGAAACGATCGCGCTGCAGCTCACCCGCGCGCTCATCTGGACGTACCGAAACGCAGCGCTGTACGGCGGCGATCCGCAGCGCATCGTCGTGGCCGGGCATTCGGCGGGAGGGCATCTTGCCGCGATGCTCTTGAGCTGCGACTGGCGTGCGATCGATCCGCGGCTACCGGCGCGGCTCGTGCGCGGTGCGCTCTCGATCTCGGGCCTGTTCGATCTCGAGCCGATACGGCACACGCCGTTCCTGAAGGGCGATCTGCGCCTCACGCCGGCATCGGTGCAGCGCCTGAGCCCGGTGCGGTTTCCGCGCCCGTCCGGGCCTCTGTACGCAACGGTCGGCGCGCTCGAGAGCGAGGAGTTCCTGCGGCAGAACCAGTCGATCCGCGATGCATGGGGCGCCAAGAGCGTGCCGGTATGCGAGACGGTTGCCGGCACCAATCACTTCGATGTGCTGCGCGCCCTGGCCGACCCGCAGAGCCCACTGCATGTACGCGCATTGCAGTTGCTCGGCCTCGCGTGAGGGCTGCGATGGAGCCTGCTTCGCTCAGATGAGAACTACTATCATTTGATGCGAGTGCATAGGCCAGTTCAATGCCCCTTCATTGGTGCTTTGTATTTGATATGCCCTCCCGGGTGAGTTAGCGTCAACGAGTGCCGCCCCCGTACGAACGAGCGGTGCCACGCGGTGCGGAGGCCGTCGGGTCGGGCTTCCGGGTTGTACACACAAGGAGATCGACATGGGCTTGAAAGGATCTAAAACCGAGCAGAACCTGAAGGACGCCTTCGCAGGCGAATCGCAGGCCAATCGGCGGTATCTGTACTTCGCAAACAAGGCTGACATCGAAGGCCAGAACGATGTCGCGGCACTTTTCCGTTCGACAGCCGAAGGCGAGACGGGCCATGCGCACGGCCACCTCGAGTTTCTCGAGACGGTGGGCGACCCGGCGACGGGCTTGCCGATCGGGCCGACTCGCGACAACCTGAAGGCCGCCGTCGCGGGCGAAACGCACGAGTACACCGACATGTACCCGGGCATGGCGAAGACGGCGCGCGAAGAGGGCCACGACGAGATCGCCGACTGGTTCGAGACGCTGGCCAAGGCCGAGCGTTCGCACGCCAACCGCTATCAGAAGGCGTTGGACGTGCTGGTGGACTGACGCGCCGCTCCGCGTTCATCCGACAAGGGGCCTTCGTGCCCCTTGTTCATTGGAAAGCCGCACATCCGGGGAGAAGACTGATGACCACTCGCGAAGGCAACCTCGAAGCGCCGACCCGCCACGCCGTCGAATGGAAGACGGCCGAGTTCTATGACCAGGCCGCGTGCGAGAAGGAGATGGAGCGCGTCTTCGACATCTGCCACGGTTGTCGGCGATGCGTGAGCCTGTGCCAGTCGTTCCCGACGTTGTTCGACCTGGTCGATGCCACCGCAGACGGCGAGGTGCACGGGGTCGCGAAGAAGGACTTCTGGAGCGTCGTCGACCAGTGCTATCTGTGCGACCTCTGCTACATGACGAAGTGCCCGTACGTGCCGCCGCATCCATGGAACCTCGACTTTCCGCACACCATGCTGCGCGCGAAGGCGATCAAGTTTCGCAACGGTGAGGTCGGCGCCGGAGAGAAGCTGCTCGCGTCGACCGATACGCACGGGTCGTTCGCCGGCATTCCGATCGTCGTGCAGACGGTCAACGCGTTGAACAAGACCAAGCCCATGCGCAAGGTGCTCGACAGCGCGCTGGGTGTGCACCCCGACGCTTGGCTTCCCGAACTCGCGAGCTCGCGCTTTCGATGGAGCGCCGACAAGAAATCGGGGCGTGTTGCGGCAAAGGACGGAGAGCGCACTCCCGGCAAGGTGGCGGTCTTCTCGACCTGCTACGTCAACTACAACGAGCCCGGCATCGGCCATGACCTGCTCAAGCTGCTGGCCCACAACGAGATTGCCTACGAGATTGTCGAGAAGGAAAGCTGTTGCGGCATGCCCAAGCTCGAGCTGGGCGATCTCGACGGCGTGGCCAAACACAAGGAAGCGAACATTCCGATCCTCGCCAGGTATGCGCGCGAGGGCTACGCGATCGTCACGGCGATTCCATCGTGCACGCTGATGTACAAGCAGGAGTTGCCGCTTCTCTTCCCGGACGACGCTGATGTCAAGCTCGTCCAGGAGGCGATGTTCGATCCGTTCGAGTACCTGATCGCCCGTCACAAGGACGGCCTGCTGAAGACCGACTTCAAGGCGCCGCTCGGCAAGGTCAGCTATCACATCCCCTGCCACGGCCGGGTCCAGAAGATCGGCCGCAAGACCGAAGAGATGTTCAAGCTGATCGGCAGTGCGGTGAGCGTGCAGCTCAACACCGTCGAGCGCTGTTCGGGCCATGCGGGCACCTACGGCGTGAAGACGCCCTATCACCCCGTCGCGATGAAGATCGGCAAACCCGTGTTCAAGGCGATGAGCAAGGACGAACCCGACTACATCTCGTCCGACTGCGCGCTCGCGGGGCATCACATCGCGCAGGGCATGAGCGTGAACTCGCTGCCAGCCGCCAAACTGCAGCATCCGTTGAGCCTCGTGCGCATCGCGTACGGATTGGAGTAAGCCATGACCATCACCAAAGACAGCCTGCTCACGCTCGAGGCCTACGCGAAGATCCGCAAGTCGAGCCAGCCCGGGATCATTGCGCACCGCAAGCTGCGCACGGTGCTGCTCGGCGAGCACATCAGCGTGCAGTTCGAGGACGAGACCACGATCCGTCGCCAGATTCAGGAGATGCTTCACATCGAGAAGATCTTCGAGGAGACGGGCATCCTCTCCGAGATCGAGGCTTACGCGCCGCTGGTGCCCGATGGCAGCAATTGGAAGGCGACGATGCTGATCGAGTACCCCGACGTTCACGAGCGCAAACGCGAGCTCGCTCGGCTGATCGGCGTCGAGGACCGGATGTTCGTCGAGGTCGAGGGCCACGCGCGCATCTATGCGATTGCCGACGAAGACCTGGACCGCGAGAACGACGAGAAGACCTCGGCCGTGCACTTCGTGCGCTTCGAGTTTCCGGCTGCAGCGCGTGAAGCCGTGCGTGCCGGTGCCGCGGTGAAGCTGGGATGCGACCACACGAACTATCCGGCCCACATGTCCATCCCCGCCGAGACACTGGCGAGTCTGGCCGGCGACCTGCGCTGATCTAGCCTGCTGCCTTGCATCGCGCCGGCCTCGTGCCGGCGCTTCTTTATTCAATGCATAGTCATTAACTATTAAGAACGATTCTCAAATAGCTTAGTATTAACCCCGTTAGTTCTTCGATCCCTCTCTCTTTTTTCAACGAAGGAAGTTCCATGTCCCTGATCAACACCGCAGTCCAACCGTTCAAGGTCCAGGCGTTCAAGAACGGTAAGTTCATCGAAGTCACCGAGCAGAGCCTGAAGGGCCAGTGGTCCGCGTTCATCTTCATGCCCGCCGCCTTCACGTTCAACTGCCCGACCGAAGTCGAGGACGCGGCCGACAACTACGCCGAGTTCCAGAAGCTGGAGACCGAGGTGTACATCGTCACCACCGACTCGCACTTCGCGCACAAGGTGTGGCACGAGACGTCGCCGGCTGTCGGCAAGGCGAAGTTCCCGCTGATCGGCGATCCGGCGCACGTGCTGACCAACATGTTCGGCGTGCACATCCCTGAAGAAGGCATGGCGCTGCGCGGCACGTTCGTGATCAACCCGGAAGGCATCGTCAAGACGGCTGAGATTCACGACAACAGCATCGCGCGTGACGTGAAGGAAACGCTGCGCAAGCTGAAGGCTGCCCAGTACGTTGCCAAGCACCCGGGCCAGGTGTGCCCGGCCAAGTGGAACGAAGGCGCCGCCACGCTGACCCCGTCGCTCGACCTCGTCGGCAAGATCTAAGCAAGCAGTAGTACCCAAAGAAGACAAGGAGCTTCACGATGTTGGACGACACCCTGAAGGCGCAGCTCAAGGCCTACCTCGAACGCGTGAAGCTGCCTTTCGAGATCACGGCGTCGCTGGACGACAGCGACGCTTCGCGCGAGATGCACGGTCTCTTGACCGACATCGTCGCGCTGACCGACAAGATCACGCTGAACACCGACGGCAACGACTCGCGCAAGCCCTCGTTCGCGCTCGGGCGCATCGGCGAGGCGGCGCGCATTCGCTTCGCAGCGATCCCGATGGGGCACGAGTTCACGTCGCTCGTGCTTGCGCTGTTGCAGGTCGGCGGCCATCCGCCCAAGCTCGAGGCCGAGTTGATCGAGCAGATCAAGAACCTCGACGGCGACTATCGGTTCGAGACCTACATGTCGCTCACCTGCCATAACTGCCCGGACGTGGTGCAGGCTTTGAACCTGATGGCGGTGCTGAACCCACGCATCCAGAGCGTGGTGATCGACGGCGCGCTGTACCAGCAGGAAGTGGCCGACCGCCAGATCATGGCGGTGCCGATGGTGTTCCTGAACGGCGAGCATTTCGGGCAGGGCCGCATGGATGCGGCCGAGATCGTCGCCAAGCTCGATACCGGAGCGGCTGCGCGCGACGCAGCCAAGCTCGACGCGAAGGACGCGTACGACGTGCTGATCGTCGGTGGTGGCCCAGCCGGCGCGGCTGCAGCCGTCTACGCGGCGCGCAAGGGCATCCGCACGGGGCTCCTGGCCGAGCGCATGGG